>Ga0210394_10002929_pt1 | contig 22473 bp, 22 predicted proteins | sample IncBWC12MmetaG_FD_160121 | JGI IMG/M metagenome (GOLD analysis project Ga0210394, IMG submission 160121) | Forest soil microbial communities from Barre Woods Harvard Forest LTER site, Petersham, Massachusetts, United States - Inc-BW-C-12-M | ecosystem: Environmental > Terrestrial > Soil >... | reverse complement strand
CCAGGGCATACCAGTCTCTCTCCACGCGGTAAAGCGCGACCCGAAATTGCGCCCGGGTGACGGGGTCGATGGGCATCAGCGGGGGATGCGGAAAACGCTCGTCCAGGTACTCGATGATGACGCGCGAGTCGTACAGCACCAGGTCGCGGTCCACCAATGTCGGCACGCTGTGATAGGGATTCAGATCGAGCAGGTCTTCCGGCAAATCGTTCGGGTCCACGTTGACCAATTCGATTGCAATTCCCTTCTCGGCAAGCACCAAGCGCGTCCGGTGACACCATGGGTCGGTGGGCGCGGAAAACAGTGTCATCACCGAGCGACGGGCCACTAACGCCTCCTAGGGAACGGGACTCCCCGCTGCTGCGTCAGTGGACGTCCTTCCAATACTCTTTCTTCAGCAGGTATGCGAACACAAAGAACACCAGCAAGAAAAGTGTCACAAAAACGCCCATCGACTGGCGCTTATCCTTGACGGGCTCGCCGGCATAGTCGAGGAAGTTCACGATGTCTCGGACGAACTGATCATACTCTTCCGGCTTCAATGCGCCCGGGGTCATTGATTCGACCCCGACCAGCACCATTCTGGCGCTGCCCTGTTCATCCGGCTCGTTCTTGAAGACGGGCTTCTGTAAACCATGCAGTTCCGCCAGCACATCTGGCATTGCAGCACTCGGCAAATACAGATTGTTCACGCCCCATGGGCGGGTCTTGTCTACATAGAAACCCTTCATGTACGAATACAGATAGTCCGTACCGCGGGCTCTGGCGATCAACGACAGATCGGGCGGCTGCTTGCCGAACCAGCCTTCCGAATCCTTCGGCATCGCCGAGTTGATGGTGTCGAAGGCCTTGTCCCCGGTGAACATCAAGTTCGCCGCGAGTTCGGACTCCGGAATCTTCAGGTCGGCCGCCATCCGGTTGTAGCGCAAATATTTCAGCGAGTGGCAACCGGAACAGTAGTTCATGAAGTTGCGGGCGCCGCGCTGCAGGGAGTCGGTGTTCTTGATATCCGTGCCGGCTTGCTGAAGCGCAATGCCCCCCTCCTCGGCCATGGCCGAACCCGCGGACAGGAGCGCTATGGTGATCAATACCGAACTTTTAAGCATGTCCCGTGACCCTTTCCGGCACCGGCTTCACGCTGTCGAATTTCGTGTACCAGGGCATGAGCAAAAAGAAAGCAAAGTACAAAACCGTACAGACCTTGGCCAGCGTCGGGTAGATCCCCGAGGGCGGCTTCAAGCCGCAGACGGCCAGGGCAATGAATGATAGTACGAAGATGGTCAGCATCACCTTGTAAATGGGACCCCGATAGCGGATCGAGTTTACCGGCGAGCGATCCAGCCATGGCACGAAAAACAGCACGGCGATGGACGCGCCCATCACCAGCACGCCCCAAACCTGCGTCCCGGCGAACGACGGCACCGCGCGCAACATGGCGTAGAACGGCGTGAAATACCACACCGGTGCAATGTGGGGCGGGGTCTGCAGCGCATTGGCGGGTTCGAAATTCGGCGATTCCAGGAACAGGCCGCCGAAGGTGGGCGCAAAGAAAATCACGCCGCAAAACAACAGCAGAAATCCCGCGACGCCGAACAGGTCCTTCACCGTGTAGTAGGGGTGAAAGGGAATGCCGTCGAGCGGGTGTCCCTGCGCGTCCTTGTGCTCGTGGATCTCGATGCCGTCGGGATTGTTGGAGCCCACCTCATGCAGCGCCATGAGATGCGCGATCACCAGGAATATCAGCGCCAGCGGCAATGCGGCCACATGCAATGCGAAGAATCGATTCAGGGTGGCGTCGGCGATGTAGTAGTCGCCGCGTATCCATTCGACCAGGTCCTGGCCGATCACCGGCAGGCTGCCGAACAGCGACACGATGACCTGCGCGCCCCAGTAGCTCATGTTGCCCCAGGGCAGCACGTATCCCATGAAACCCTCGGCCATCAGCAGCAGGAATATCAGGCAGCCGAAGATCCAGATGAGTTCGCGCGGCTTGCGGTGCGAGCCGTACAGCAGCGCGCGGAACATGTGCAGGTAGATCACGATGAAGAACGCCGACGCACCGGTTGAGTGCAGGTAGCGGATCAGCCAGCCCCAATCCACGTCGCGCATGATGTATTCGACCGATGAGAACGCCTCGGCCGAGGACGGCTTGTAGTTCATCGTCAGGAAGATCCCCGTGATCAGCTGGTTCGCGAGGATCAGCAATGCGAGAGAGCCGAAGTAATACCAGAAATTGAAATTCTTGGGGGCGTAGTACTCGGCGACCTGCTCCTTCCACATTTTGGTGAGCGGAAAGCGCTGATCGATCCAACCAATCAATGCTCCGCCCTTGCTGCTGCCGGCGGTTTCGGGTGCTGCGGCCATAGTTGCCTCTGGTAGCTAAACTGTTTTTGGGGCGTCGTCGACGCCGATCGTGATTCGCACGCCTTCCGAAATGGCGTAGGGCGGCACGGTCAAATTCTTCGGCGCGGGCATGCTCTTGAAGACCCGTCCTGAAATGTCGTATTTCGAGCCATGGCACGGACAATAGAATCCGCCCGGCCAATTCGCGCCGAGGTCGGCACCGGCCACTTGGAAGGAATTGTTCGCCTCGAATGCGCCCAAGGGCGAGCAGCCCAGATGTGTGCACACCGCGAGGCCAACCCAGTATTCGGGATTGCGGGCGCGCGCGGCGCCGCTGGATTTGATGTAGCCGGGCTGCAAGGAATCGTCGGACTTGGGATCGGCCAGCATGTCATCGTGATTGCCCAGCTGATCGATGACGCTCTTGACCCGCCGCACGACGAATACGGCCTGACCGCGCCACACCACCTTCAACATCTGCCCGGTCTCGAGCTTGGATGCATCGACGGCGACCGGAGCGCCCAGCGCTTTGGCGCGCGCGCTCGGCTTCCACGAGGCCAGGAAGGGAACCGCCGCGAACGCAACGCCGATCGCACCGGTGCCGACTGTGGCCGCCGTCAACAACCGGCGACGGCTATGGTCAACCTGATCACTCATTCGATTGCCCCCGGGCAATTTTACAATTCTTCACGCAAACGCCTGTGTGCATAGTGTTTCCCAAAGAATATTGGGAGCGCATTATACACAGATAAGCGGCCGTCCCTCACAAGGTCGAGGAGCGATATTAATTGCAGAACGCTCGCGTTCTCGTGAGTTTTTTGATCCGAGCCGCGGTGGTCGGCCTGGCGGCCGCGTTTCTCGTGGTCTGGTGGAAACCCTCGCTCCTGGGGAAGGCCGCCGTTCCGCCGACGAGTGCGCCCGGTGCGCCGGCCCGCCCGGTCGCGGTCATGCAAAGCTTCGCCGATGCGGTGGCGCGGGCGGCTCCGGCGGTCGTGAACATCTACACGGCACGGGTTGTCACGGAACGCACCCAAGCTCCCGCGCTCAGTCAATTGTTCGGCGATTTTTGGCCAAGCTACCGGCAACGCATCGAGCGCAGCTTGGGGTCCGGCGTGATCGTCGATGCCGCCGGCACCATCGTGACGAATCAGCACGTCATCGCGGGGGCGAATTCGATCCGAGTGCAGCTTGCCGATGGCCGCATCTCGGACGCGACCATCGTCGGCCAGGACCCCGACACGGATCTGGCCATCCTGCATTTGGGACTGGACAAGCTGCCCGTCATGCCCGTGGGACGCTCGGACACGCTGCGGGTGGGCGACATCGTGCTTGCGATCGGCAATCCCTACGGCGTGGGCCAGACCGTCACTCAAGGCATCGTCAGCGCCACCAGCCGCGGTCAACTCGGGCTCGCGACATTCGAAAATTTCATCCAGACCGATGCCGCCATCAATCTCGGCAATTCCGGCGGCGCGCTCATCGACGCGAACGGCGACCTGGTCGGCATCAACACCGCGGTTCTCAATCGCGCCTACGGCGGACCGGAGGGGATCGGCTTTGCGATTCCGGTCAACCTGGTGCGCGGCGTCATGGAACAGATCCTGAAGGTGGGGCACGTGGTCCGGGGCTGGCTGGGCTTCGTGCCGCAGGACCTGTCCGACGAGCAGGCCGCACAGGTGGGAATCGCCTCGGGCGGCGTCACGGTGGTGAACATTTTGGTGCAGAGCCCGGCTTATGTGGCCGGAGTGCGGCCGGGCGACTTGATCACCGGGCTTGAGGGCCGGCCCGTGCGCAACTCACAGGATCTCGTCAGCCGGTTGGCCGCCCTGCCGCCGGACGCCATCGTCGAACTCGAAGGGAGGCACGGCCGCGAGCCCTACAAGCTCAAGCTCAAGGTGCAGGAACGCCCCACGCGCCAAATGCAGTCTCAATAACTGGGAGCCTGTCTGAGTATTCCGCGTGGCCGCGACCGTGACGGATTTGCCTTCAGTCGAGGCGGAGCCGACGAAGTTGGGTTGGTTCCCAATGAGGCGGCGACAACGACGAATGAAGGCAAATCCGTCCGGTCCCGAAGGGTTGGCCGGCGGAGTGGCGTCTGCGGCGTTGCGCGGCTTGGGCGTAGCGCCTACTACGCCCTGCGCCGCGCGCCTTGCATCCGCTCCCTCGGCCGGCCAACGCGGCTCACGCGGAATACTCAGACAGGCTCCTACGGTGTGCGCCGGATCTTCGCGCCCAGCTGCTGCAGCTTCTCTTCGATCGCCTCGTAGCCGCGATCGATGTGATAGATGCGTTCGATGTCGGTGCGGCCTTCGGCCACCAGCGCGGCCAGCACCAGGCTGGCGGAGGCGCGCAGGTCGGTGGCCATCACGGGCGCCGCGGTGAGCCTCTCGACCCCCTTGATGATGGCCGTGTTGCCCTCGAGACGGATCTCCGCGCCCATGCGTCGCATTTCCAGCATGTGCATGAAGCGATTCTCGAATATGGTTTCGATGATGGTGCCGACGCCGCTCGCGACCGTGTTGAGCGCCGCGAACTGAGCTTGCATGTCGGTCGGGAAGGCCGGATACGGCGCGGTGCGGATGTCGACCGCCTGGGGCCGCTGGCCGCGCATGTCCACTTCGATCCACGTATCGCCGACCCCCACCTTGGCTCCGGCCTCCTGCAGCTTGCCTATCACCGCATCCAAGTGGTCCGGACGGGTATTCTTGACCCGAATATTGCCGCCCGTGATGGCGCCGGCGACCAGGTACGTGCCGGTTTCGATGCGATCGGGCAGCACTTCATAAGATGTTCCGTTCAGGCGTTCCACCCCTTCGATGACGATTCGGTCGGTTCCGGCCCCCCGGATCTTCGCGCCCATCGCGCAGAGGAAATTCGCAAGATCGACCACTTCGGGCTCGCGCGCGGCGTTCTCCAGCACCGTTTCCCCGTCCGCCAACGCGGCGGCCATCATGAGATTCTCGGTACCCGTGACGGTGACGGTATCCAGCACCAGACGCACGCCCTTCAGGCGGCCGGCGCGGGCTTTGATGTAGCCGTTCTCGATATGTATGTCGGCGCCCATGGCCTGCAGGCCCGCGACATGGATGTTGACCGGACGCGCGCCGATCGCGCAGCCTCCGGGCAGCGACACGTCGGCGCGGCCGAAGCGCGCGAGCAAGGGACCCAGCACCAGTATCGACGCGCGCATGGTTTTCACGAGCTGGTACGGCGCGAAATATTCCTTGATCGTCGATGCATCGACTTCGATGCGCATCTTCTCGTCGATGGTCACGGAGACGCCCATGCGCCCGAGCAACTCGATCATGGTGGTGACGTCCTGCAAGTGCGGGACGTTCGACACCGTCACCGGCCCGTCCGCCAGCAGGCACCCGGCCAAGATGGGCAAAGTCGCGTTCTTGGCGCCTGAAATCCGGATCTCGCCCTCGAGCGGGATGCCGCCGTGAATCTGTAGTTTATCCACGGCCGGCGAATTCCTCCGGTGTGAACACCTGCAACGCGAGCGCGTGAATTTCGCCGCCCATCGCCTTCCCCAATGTGCCGTAGACCAATTGATGGCGCTGCACGGATCGTTTTCCGGCGAACGCCGGCGCTATCACCACGGCCTCGAAATGCACGTTGTCCTCGCTCTTGACGAGCGCCTTGGCGCCCGCCAAACCGGCCTCGATGATTTGCGCCACCTCAACTGGATTCATGACCGCTCCTGCAAATTCTGCAAGCTTACCCTGTATCATTCGCACATGAATCTCGAGTTCACCGACGAGCGCCTCGTCGATCTCGGCCGCCAGGCGCTCACCGTCGAGATCGACGGTTTGCGCGCCCAATTGCCTCGATTGGGCCCGGAGTTTGCGCGCGCCTGCCGAATTTGTCTCGACTGCCGCGGACGCATCGTGGTGACCGGGATGGGCAAGTCCGGCCACATCGCCGGCAAGATCGCCGCCACGCTGGCCAGTACCGGCACGCCGGCATTTTTCGTGCACCCCGCCGATGCCAGCCACGGCGATGTGGGCATGATAACGCGGGACGACGCGGTCCTGGCCCTGTCCAATTCCGGCGAAACCGACGAGATTCTGACCATCGTGCCGGTGATCGCCCGCCTGGGTGTCCCGCTGATCGTGTTTACCGGCAACTCTGCGTCGGCGCTGGCTCGGGCCGCCACGGTGCATCTCGACATCGGCGTGCCGGCCGAAGCCTGCCCGCTCAATCTGGCCCCCACGGCCAGCACCACGGCGGCACTGGCCGTGGGCGATGCGCTCGCGGTGGCGCTCTTGAAGGCGCGCGGCTTCACCGAGGAAGACTTCGCGCGCTCGCATCCCGCCGGCAGCTTGGGAAGGCGCCTGCTGCTGCACGTGAAGGACGTGATGCGCACCGGCGCCGACATTCCCACCGTGCGGCCCGGCACGCTGCTGGCGGAGGGGCTGATGGAGGTGACGCGAAAAGGGCTCGGCATGACCGCCGTCGTCGACGATGCCATGCGTGTGCTCGGCGTGTTCACCGACGGCGATCTGCGGCGGGCGCTCGACGCCTCCACGGACCTGCGCACCGCCCGCATGGACCGGGTCATGAGCCGCCAAGCGAAGACCGTGCGGCCGACGACTCTCGCGGCGGAAGCCGTGCATATGATGGAAACCCATCGCATCACGTCGCTGATCGTGGTCGACGCGGACGACAAGATCGTGGGCGCGCTCAATGTGCACGATCTCCTGCGCGCGGGTGTGGTTTGAAGGCGCGCAAGGCGACGCCGCTCGAGCGGATAGAACTCCTGATACTGGACGTCGACGGCGTGCTCACCGACGGGCGCCTGTACTTCGGGGCGCGCGGCGAGGCGCTGAAGGCATTCCACGTGCGCGACGGCCACGGCATCAAGCTCGTGATGGCCGCGGGAGTCGCGGTGGCGGCGTTCAGCGGCCGGCGTTCCGGCGCGGTCGCAGCGCGCATGAAAGAACTCCGCGTGCCGCATGTGGTCCAAGCCTGCAATGACAAGGTCGCCGCACTGCATCGCCTCATCGGAAGATTGAAAATCGACCCCTTGAATTGCGCCTGCATCGTGGACGACACGCCCGATTTGCCCTTGATGTCGGCGGTCGGGATGGCGGGAGCCGTCGCGGACGCGCACCCTCTGGTGCTCTCCGCCGCGCATTGGATTGCACGGGCAAACGGCGGCCGCGGCGCAGTGCGCGAACTGTGCGACGCCATCCTGCGCGCGCGCGCCGCTTTAAGCTGATGCTGTTCCGGGTATTTACGGTCCTCGCGGTGGTGGCATTGGGCATCAGTACCTGGATATTGACTTCGTCGGTGCGCAAGCCGCAGCCCTTGGTCGGCGCCAAGCAGGCGGAGTTGCCGGGCTACTACCTCAAGAACGCCGTGCTCACCGACTACGACATTGCCGGCGATCCCAGCGTTCGGATCGAGGCCGAACGCATCGATCAGATCGCGCACGGCAGCGAGGTGGCTCTGTACAACGTCCGTGTCGCCTACCAGGCCCCGAACGGTGAAGTCTGGATCATGGTGGGCGATGTCGCGCACGTCGAACCGGGCGGCAAAGTGGTCGACGTCACGGGCAATGTGCGGCTGCAGGGCGAAGCCGAGGGGCGCGAAGGCGCGGCCGTGGTCCATACCGACACCCTGAGCTACGACGTACCGGACGGTATCGCAAGCACCCAGAGCGACGTGCGGATCGACTTCGCGGAGCATACCCTGACGGCGCACGGCCTCAGCGCGAATTTGAAAGAGCGTACGATGCGCCTAGAATCCAAAGTCAATGGCCGCTTCCACCCTTAGGGTTCTCGCTTTGCTCGCGCTCGCGCTGCCCACCCCCCCTGCCGTCGCGCAGCACGTGGAGCAGCAATCGATATCGCTCGACGCGCAGTCCTCCGAACTGGATTACAAGAACAACAATTTGATATTTCGCAAGGTGCGCATCGCGCAGGGCACGATGTCGGTCAGCGCCGATCAGGCGCAGGCCACGGGCCTGGACTTCGAGAACAGCCATTGGGTATTTCGCGGCAACGTGAAAATAACCATGGAGCAAGGGCTGCTCACGTCGGATGAAGCGGATGTCACCTTCGCCAAGAAGCTTCTGTCCAAGGCGGTCGTCAACGGCAATCCGGCCGCGTTCGAGCAGCGGATCGCGAAAACCGGAAAGCTGGCGCAGGGCCACGCCGCCACCATCGACTACGACGTGGCCAGGGGCGTGGTGCATTTGTCCCAGAATGCCTGGATGAGCGACGGTGACCGGGAGATTCTCGGCGAGTCGCTGAAGTACAACGTGCTCGCGCAGACCATCATTGCCGAAGGCTCGGAACAGGGTTCCCAGCGAGTGCACATCGTCATCACGCCGCCGGCCAAACCCAAGCCATGAGCGTATTGCGAGCCCTGGGCCTCGCCAAGAGCTACAAATCACGGCAGGTTCTGCGGGATTTGTCGCTGGAGGTCGAGAGCGGCGAAGTGGTGGGCCTCTTGGGGCCGAACGGCGCCGGCAAGACCACGGCCTTCTACATGATCGTGGGCTTGGCCCGCTGCGAGCACGGCGAGATCTTCCTGGACAACCGCGACATCAGCCGCTTGGCGATGCACCGGCGAGCGCAGCTCGGGTTGGGCTACCTGCCGCAGGAGCCCTCGGTGTTCCGCCGTCTGTCCGTGGCGGACAACATCCTGGCCATCCTCGAAACCCGGCCGGGGCTCGACGATGCGGCGCGAGGCGCACGCCTCAATGAACTCCTGGGGGAGCTGCACATCGGCCATGTACGCGACAGCTTGGGGCTCTCCCTCTCCGGCGGGGAGCGACGGCGGGTCGAAATCGCCCGCGCTTTGGCCGCCGACCCCAGGTTCATACTCCTGGACGAGCCGTTTGCCGGTGTCGACCCCCTGTCGGTCGCCGATATTCAGAGAATAATCAAACACTTGTCAGACAAGGGCATCGGCGTGCTGATTACCGATCATAATGTCCGGGAGACCTTGGGAATCTGCAGCCGCGCGTATATCGTGAGCCAGGGTACGGTGCTCGCGTCGGGATCTGCGGATCAGATTCTTGCCAACCCGCAGGTCCGTGAGGTGTACTTGGGTCAGGATTTCAAATTGTAGGCTTGGACCGAAAAGAAATATGTTGAAGCCAAGTCTGCAGCTTCGCATCGGCCAGCAGCTCACCATGACGCCGCAGCTGCAACAGGCGATCCGGCTGTTGCAGCTACCCTCGCTCGACCTGCAGGCTCATGTCCGCGAGACCCTCGAAACCAATGTCATGCTCGAGGCGGACGAGGAGACCCTGGAGGTCACCGCGGAGGCCGTGCGCGGACCCGAGGACGCGCCGGCCGAAGAAAAGTACGCCGAGCTCGACGGCCACAGCACGTCCGGCGATCAGCGCGAGGAACCGGAAGTGGAGATCGCGGACGAGGCCTGGGGCGAGCAGGCCAGCGGTCCGTCGGATACCCCCTGGTCGGGAGACGACGACCGCAGCAGCGATTTCAGCGACCAGCACGGCCAGACGCTGCAGGAACAGCTGATCGAGCAGCTGGAACTCGCCAAGCTGTCCGCCATCGACATGGCGATCGCGCGCGTCATCACCGACGCCATCACCGACGACGGTTACCTCAAGGATTCCCTCGAGGACATCCGCCTGAGCCTGCTGCCCGAGATCCAGGCGGCCACCGCGGATGTGGAGCGCGTGCTGCACGCAGTGCAATCGCTCGAACCCGCCGGCGTCGGCGCGCGCAGCCTGGGCGAGTGCATTGCGCTGCAGCTGCGTCAGCTGCATCCGGACACCCCGGCGCGGGACGTCGCGATCCGTGTAGCGCTCGAGCACCTGGACCTGGTCGCCGGCCAGCAGCTGGTGCTGCTGCGCAGGCAGCTTCGCTGCAGCGAGGCCGACCTGGAAATGGCGCTGGCCCTGGTGCGCTCCTGCCATCCCCGCCCCGGCGCCGCGGTCAACCCGGCGCAGGCGGAATATGTGATTCCGGACGTCTTCGTGCGGCGTACCGACCATGGCTGGATCGTCGAGATCAACCAGGCGACGGTGCCGCGGGTGCGGGTCAACAACGCCTACGCGAACTTGATCTCCCGCTCCCCCGACCATGCCATGTTGCGCACCCAATTGCAGGAGGCGCGCTGGCTGATGCGCAGCCTCGAGATCCGCAACGAGACGCTGATCAAGGTGGCACGCTGCATCGTGCAGCGGCAGACGAGTTTTTTCGAGTTGGGCGAGGAAGCCATGGAGCCGCTGATTCTCAAGGATGTCGCCGAGGCCGTCGAAATGCACGAATCGACGATTTCCCGCGTCACCACCGCCAAGTACATGCATACCCCGCGCGGGGTGTTCGAGTTCCGCTATTTCTTTTCCAGCCACGTCGAGGCCGCGGACGGCACCGAAATGTCCTCGACGGCCATACGCGCGAAGATCAAGAAATTGATTTCGCAGGAGAATCAGGAAAACCCGTGGAGCGACAGCAAGCTCGCGGAAATTTTGTCGCAGGAGGGCATTCCGGTGGCCAGGCGCACCGTTGCCAAGTATCGCGAAGGCATGCAGATCGCCCCGTCCAACGAACGGAAGCGAGCGGCTGCCCGCGCGTCGTAAACCAGTTGTAGGAGGAAACATGCAGCTCGATCTCAGCGGTCATCATGTCGAAGTAACCGATTCCCTACGCGCTTACGTCATCAAGAAATTCGAGCGCATCTCGCGGCACTTCGAACAGCTCATCGACGTTCACTGCGTGCTCACCGTCGAAAAATTCGGCCACAAGGCCGAAGCCACCCTCATGTTGCGCGGAAACAAGATCTACGCCGACGCAACCGAAACCAACATGTATGCCTCGATCGACGCCCTCGCCGACAAGCTCGACCGATGCGTCAAGAAGCACAAGGAAAAGGCCGCCGACCATCACGCCGAGGACGTCATCAAGGCCCGCTTGTCGAATTGATGCGACTGATCATCGTGAGCGGGCTGTCGGGCTCAGGGAAGAGCGTCGCGCTGCACATGCTCGAGGACATCGATTTCTATTGCGTCGACAACATTCCCGCGGCATTGCTCAAACCCTTCATCTCGCACACCGTCCGCGGCATGGGAGACACCTATCCCAGAACCGCGGTCGGGCTGGATGCCCGCAACCGGCCGAACGAAATCGAGACCATTCCGGCTCTGGTCGGCGAATTGCGCCGCAGCGGAATCGGCTGCGAAGTCCTGTACTTGCACGCCAGCGACGAAGTGCTCCTGAAGCGCTACGCCGAGACGCGCCGCAAGCATCCCCTGGTCGCCGGCGACGTCAGCCTGCGCGAGGCCATCGCTTCGGAGCGCCGGCTGCTGGAGCCGATCTCCACCGCGGCGGATTTGGTTCTGGACACCTCCAACATGGGCGTTCACTCCTTACGCGAACTGATTCGCGAGCGTGTCGACAGGCGGCGGGACGGGCGGCTTTCCCTGATGTTCGAGTCGTTCGGCTACAAGCACGGCATACCGGGCGATGCGGATTTCGTCTTCGACGTGCGCAGCCTGCCGAACCCCTATTGGGAGCATTCGCTGCGCAACTTGAACGGGCGCGACGCGGCGGTGATCGAGTACCTCGCCGGACACGCCGCCGTGCGCGACATGATCGCGGACCTGATCGAGTTCCTGGAGCGGCGCCTGGGCGAATTTGCCCAGGCGAATCGCAGCTATCTGACCATTGCGGTGGGGTGCACCGGGGGGCAGCATCGCTCGGTGTACATCGCCGAGCAGCTGGCCGCTCACTTTCGCAAGGGATATCCGCAGGTTCTGACCCGGCACGATTCCCTAGCTCGGTGACGAGCGGGTTTGGCGCGCGTTCCTGACCCCCAGAAATTCGCGGATCTCGTCCGCGCGGGCGCGGGTGTCCTCCACTCCCATCGCGATCATGGCGCGGGTGAATCCGCGTTCGAACAAAAGGTAGCTGAGCAGCATCGTGCTGGCGGCGCTGCCGGCGCCCATCATGCGCATCAGGGTGCGCAGGCTCCGCGGCAGTTCGGAGGCGTGCCGGCGCGCGATTTCGTTCACGTCCCGCGACGGAGTCATCACCAGAAATTCGATGCGCCGCGCATCGTTGTTCTCGTTGTAGCGGGTGATGCGCTCGAGATCCGCGTGCAGCTGGTCCATGAACAGCGAATCCAGCATGAAGCCGAACATCTGTCCGAAGCTGGGTTCGACCGCGCGCCGGCTCGGGGGAACGCCGCCGGCGGAGACCGGATCGTTGACGCCGATGATGAACAGGCGATTCGCGCCCAGATGGATCGCCGGACTCAAGGGTGAGGTCTGGCGCATGGCGCCGTCGCCGTAAAATTGGTCGTGCAGCAAAACCGGCCGGAACAGAAAGGGCAGAGAGAGGCTGGCCATCAGATGATCCAGCGTCAGGGACACTCGCGCGCCCTTGCGGTACACCCGGGCCCAGGGCTCGATGGGGGAGGACGACGCGTAGAACGTCACCGAGTCCGCGTCCGCGTAACAGGTGGCGCAGATTCCGAGCGCCTGCATATGCTTCTTGTACAGGCTTCGCGGAATGCCGTCGAAGCGCAGTTGCCCGCGCAACAGTTCCCACAGCGGCGTGTTGTCGAACAGCGAATGCGGAGGATGGACCAGCCAACCGCCGGTCATGAAGGCCAGCATCCAGTGCAGCCCGGACCGCAGCATGCTCATCGAGTCGGCCTTGAACACATGGTGCACGCGAAAGTCGCGCCATACCCGCTCGATGGCGTATACCGACCGCCTGAAATGCGCGGCGTCCGAGGCCAGCGCGACCGCGCTGACGGCACCGGCGGAGGTGCCGGTGATGATGGGAAAGGGGCACGCGGATCCGCGACGCATCAGTTCGGCGACACCCTTGAGAACGCCGACCTGGTAGGCCGAGCGCGCGCCGCCGCCCGTCAATACCAGGCCGATCGCCGGCTTCTCGATGGACAGGATGCTGGTATGCCACTGCCCGGTCGACATTTCGGGACCTGTTTCACTCGGAGTGGTCATGTGAGCGCATCGATCGCGTCGTCCAATCCCGACAGAGTCAAAGGATACATCCGCCCCTCGAGCAGCTCACGAGTGATCTCGATCGACGCGGAGTGCCGCCAGCGCGGCTGCGGCACCGGATTGATCCAGGCGAACTTGGGGTAATGCTTGATCAGGCGCGTAAGCCACACGCTGCCGGGCTCGGCGTTCCAGTGCTCGACGCTCCCGCCCGCCTGGGTGATTTCATAGGGGCTCATGGTCGCATCGCCCACCAGTATGAGCTTGTAGTCGGTGCCGTAGGTGCGCATGACCTCGACCGTGCCCATGTGCTCGTTGAAGCGCCGCCGATTGTCGCGCCACAGCGCCTCGTACGTAAAGTTGTGAAAGTAGTAGTGCTCGAGGTGCTTGAATTCGCCGCGCGCCGCCGAGAACAGCTCCTCGCAGGTCTTGACGTGGTCGTCCATCGACCCGCCGATATCGAGCAGCAGCAGCACCTTCACCACATTGTGACGCTCCGCCTGCATCCGGATGTCCAGCCATCCGCCCGACCGCGCGGTGGCATCGATGGTGTCCGCCAGGGCGAGTTCATCGGGGGCCCCGCGCCGCGCGAAGCGGCGCAGCCGGCGCAGCGCCATCTTGATGTTGCGCGTCCCCAGTTCGACCTTGTCGTCCAGGTTGGCGAATTCGCGCCGATCCCAGACCTTCACCGCGCTGCGATTCCGCCCGCCGTCCTGCCCCACCCGCACGCCTTCCGGATTGAACCCGTAGGCGCCGAACGGCGAGGTCCCCGCCGTGCCGATCCACTTGCTGCCGCCCTGGTGCCTCTCGTTCTGCTCCTCGAGACGCTTCTTGAGCGTCTCCATCAGCGCATCCCAACCGCCCAAGGCCTCGATCTCGGCCTTTTCGGCGTCGGTGAATTCGCGCACCGCCATCTTGGCCAGCCAATCGTCCGGCAGCTCCTTCTGAAGCAGCGCGAACACATCGCCCGCGCCTTTGAAATGCGCCGCGAATACCTTGTCGTACCGGTCGTAGTAGCGCTCGTCCTTCACGAGGCAGGTGCGCGCCAGGGTATAGAAGCGCTCGGCGCTCGAGTCCCCCAATCCCGCCTTGAGGGCCTCGAGCAGGGTCAGAAGTTCGGTGATGGATACCGGTATGCCGGCGCGGCGCAGCAGGAAAAAGAATCTAACGAGCATTCCGGCGGTGCAGGAACAGCAATTGCTCGAACAGATGCACATCCTGCTCGTTCTTGAGCAGGGCTCCGTACAGGGGCGGAATGAGCTTCTTCGCATCGTCGCTGCGCAGCGCCTCGGGCGGAATGTCCTCGGCCACCAGGAGCTTGATCCAATCCAGGAGCTCGGAGGTGGTGGGCTTTTTCTTGAGGCCGGGCGTCTCGCGAATCTTGAAGAACGTCGTCAGCGCCTCGTGCAGCAGTTCGCGCTTCAAGTCCGGAAAATGCACATCCACGATCTGCGTCATGGTGTCCACGTCCGGAAACCGGATGTAGTGGAAGAAGCAGCGCCGCAGGAACGCGTCCGGCAATTCCTTCTCGTTGTTGCTGGTGATCACGATGACCGGCCGATGCTTGGCGCGCACCGTTTCCCGCGTCTCGTACACATAGAATTCCATCCGATCGAGCTCGCGCAGCAAATCGTTGGGAAACTCGATGTCCGCCTTGTCGATCTCGTCGATGAGCAGCACCGGCTGCACTTCGCTGTCGAACGCCTCCCACAGGTCGCCCTTCAGGATGTAGTTGTGGATGTCCTTCACCCGCGGGTCGCCCAGCTGGGAATCGCGCAGGCGCGAGACGGCGTCGTACTCGTACAGCCCCTGCTGCGCCTTGGTGGTGGACTTGATGTGCCACTCGTAGAAAGGTTTTTTCAAGGCCCTAGCGATTTCATTCGCCAGCAGGGTCTTGCCGGTGCCGGGTTCGCCCTTGATCAGCAGCGGGCGCGACAGCACCATCGCGGCATTGACCGCCGCCATCAACTCCTCGGTGGCGATATATCGGTCGGTGCCGCGAAATTCCGCGGCCATCTAGTTGCGCCTGACCTGCAGGATCTGCATGGAATTCGTCCCCCCCGAGACCCCGCTCAATTCGCCCTTGGTCAGGATGATGGAATCGCCCTCCTCCACCAGCTTCAGGTCCAGCAGCAGGCGGAATATCGAGAAGTAGAACGCGTCTCCCTGGTGCATGACGTCGTAGGCGACGGGATACACGCCGCGGTACAGCGTGACCCGGCGCCGCGTGGCTTCGTGGCGCGTGAAGGCATAGATGGGAATGTCCGAGCGCACCCGCGACATCCACAGCGACGTCGATCCCGACTCGGTGAGCGCGACGATGGCCTTCACATGCAGATGGTTTGCGGTGTACATGACCGCCGCGGCGATGGCCTCGTCGGTGTGCCCGAAATGGCCGCTGTCGCGCTGCCTGATCCGCACGTGCGCGACTTGATATTTCTCGGCGCCGGCGATGATTTGCGACATCACCTCCACCACCTTCGCCGGATGCTTGCCGGAGGCCGTCTCCGCGGACAGCATCACGGCATCGGTGCCGTCCATGACGGCATTCGCCACGTCCGAGACCTCGGCGCGCGTCGGCATCGTGTTGGTGATCATCGATTCCATCATCTGGGTCGCCATGATGACGACGCGATTTTGATGGCGGGCTTCCTGGATGATTTGCTTCTGCAGGCCCGCAAGTTCCGCGAATCCCATTTCGACGCCGAGATCGCCGCGCGCCACCATCACCCCGTCGCTCGCCCGCACCACGGCCGCCAGGTTGGTGATGGCCTCCGCGCGTTCGATCTTCGCTACGAGAAGTCCGTGGCCGCCCGCCTCGCGCAACAGCTGACGCGCCTCGTCCATGTCGGCCGCATCGCGCGGGAAGGAGACTCCGAGGTAATCCACCTTGAGCGCCGCGGCGGTGCGCAGGTCTTCGCGATCCTTGTCGGTCAGCGCGCCGGCCGACAATCCGCCGCCCTGACGGTTGATGCCCTTGTTGTTGCCGAGCTCGCCGCCGACCAGCACCCGGGTCTTGATGCGCGGGCCCTCAATGGCGAGGACCTGCAGGCTGATCTGGCCGTCGTTCAGCAGCAGCACATCCCCGGCGAAGACGTCCGAGGGCAGCTTCTTATAGGCGATTCCGACGCTGCGTGCGCTGCCGGCGTCGACGGCAAGGGAGGCATCCAGCGTGAACTCGGCACCGTCGGCGAGCTGCACCTTGCCCTCGGAGAAGCGGTCGATGCGGATCTTCGGTCCCTGCAGATCGCCGAGCACGCCCACGTAGCGGCCCGCCTGGCGTGCCGCCTCGCGCACCAGTTCCACCCGGCGCGCGTGATCGGCGACCGCGCCATGCGAGAAATTGAGCCGCACCACGTCGACGCCGGCGCGTACGATATCCGCCAGCACCGCCGGGTCGTCCGTGGCGGGCCCCAAGGTGGCGACTATCTTGGTGCGTCTGAGCACGGAATTCATGCGGCGCGCTTCTCCAGAATGTCCACCGCCGGGAGTTTCTTGCCTTCGACGAACTCCAAGAACGCGCCGCCGCCGGTCGAAATGTAGGAAATGCTGTCCTCGATCCCGTATTTCTCGATGGCCGCGAGCGTATCGCCCCCGCCGGCGAGCGAAAATGCCTTGCTGCGCGCGATGGCCTTGGCGAGCGTGCGGGTCCCTTCGCCGAACTGTTCGAACTCGAATACCCCCACCGGGCCGTTCCAGAGAATCGTGCCGGCGGATGCGATGAGTTCGCTCATGGCCTCGGCGGAATCCGGGCCTATGTCGAGGATCATCTCGTCATCCAAGACCGCGCCGATCGATTTCACGTCGGCTTCCGCCTTCGAGGAAAATTCGGTGGCGACCACGACGTCGGTGGGCATCGGTATGACGATCCCGCGCTTTTTCGACTGCTCGAGCAGCCGTTTGCAGATGTCCAGCATGGCCGGCTCGTACAGCGACTTGCCGACGTTGAAGCCCAACGCCGCGAGAAAGGTGTTCGTGATGCCGCCGCCCACGATCAGCTGGTCGACCTTGCCCAGCAAGGATTCGAGCACCGTGAGCTTGGTCGACACCTTCGAGCCCGCGACGATGGCCAGCAGCGGCCGCTCCGGCTTCTCGAGCGCCCTCTCCAGCGCCGACAATTCGCTGACCAGCAGCGGACCCGCGCAGGCGATCGGCGCGTACTTCGCGACGCCGTGGGTGCTGGCCTCGGCGCGATGCGCGGTGCCGAAGGCATCCATGACGTAGATGTCGCATAGAGCGGCCATTTTCCGCGCCAGATCGTCGCCGTCCTTCTTTTCGCCCTTGTTGAACCGCACGTTCTCGAGCAGGACCACCTCGCCGGGCTGAACGTCCACGCCGTCGAGCCAATCCTTCTTGAGCGGCACCGGCACTCCCAGCAGCTGCGCCATGCGCTTGGCCACGGGGGCGAGCGAAAACTCTTCGGCGTATTTGCCCTCCTCGGGCCGGCCGAGATGCGACATCACCAGGACTCGCGCCCGCGCCGTCAGGGCCGCCTGAATCGTCGGCAGCGACGCGCGAATTCGCGCATCGCTGCTCACCACGCCGTCGGCAATGGGCACGTTCAGATCCTCGCGGATCAGCACGCGCTTGGCGTTCAGATCCAGACTCATCATCTTTTTGATGTTCAAGCTCAAGGCGCTTTCGACCAGGCCACTGTGGTGTCGAGCATGCGGTTCGAGAAACCCCATTCATTGTCGTACCACGAACACACCTTGACCAGGTTCCCTTCCATGACCTTGGTCAGAGTGGCGTCGTAGGTCGACGAGGCGGGGTCGTGATTGAAATCCACCGAAACCAGCGGCGCGTCGTTGTAGGCGAGGATTCCCTTGAGCGGGCCGGCGGCGGCCGCCTTGACCGTGGCGTGGATTTCCTCGACCGTGGTCTTACGCGCCGCGGTAAAGCTCAAATCGACCAGCGAGACGTTGATCGTCGGAACGCGGATCGCGAATCCGTCGATCTTGCCCTTGAGCTCGGGCAGCACCAGGCCGACCGCGGCGGCGGCGCCGGTCTTGGCCGGAATCATCGACATGGTCGCGGATCTCGCACGGCGCAGATCCGAGTGGTACACGTCCGTCAGCACCTGGTCGTTGGTGTAGGAGTGAATGGTGTTCATGACGCCGGCCAGTACGCCGATTTTGTCGTGCAGGACCTTCACCAGCGGCACGAGGCAATTGGTGGTGCACGAGGCGTTCGAGATCACCGTATGGCTGGACTTCAGCACGCCGTGATTGACGCCGTACACCACGGTCGCATCGACGTCGTCGCCGCCCGGCGCCGAGATCACCACCTTTTTCGCGCCCGCCGCGATGTGCGCCGACGCCTTGGCCTTGCTGGTAAAGAGGCCCGTGCACTCCAGCACGAAGTCCACGCCCATCTCACCCCAGGGCAGCTTGGACGGATCGCGCTGCGCGACCACCCGGATGCGGTCTCCGTTCACCACCATCGAATCGCCGTCGACGTGCACATCCCCCCGGAAGCGGCCGTGCACAGTGTCGAAACGCGTCAAGTAGGCGTTGGTATTGGCGTCGCCCAAATCGTTGATCGCGACGACCTTGATCTCGCCGCGGTGCTTCCCCTCGTAGAGCGCGCGCAGAATATTGCGCCCGATGCGCCCGAACCCATTGATCGCCACGTTGATTGCCATAATGCTCCAGGCGCTACGCGCCGAAATTAACGGGGTCGAAGCGACCCCGACCGAAAGATATTATGCGCCGGATTTGACCAGCACTTTCTCGATTGCCTGAAGGACATGTTCAGACGTAAATCCATACGCCTCGAACAAGGCCTTCGCCGGCGCCGATGCGCCGAAGTGATCGATGCCGACGACCTCCCCTTGCAGGCCCACGTAGCGCGCCCAGGTTGCGGTCGCGCCGGCCTCGACCGCGACGCGGCGCCACACCGACTTGGGCAGCACGCTCTGTTTGTATGCATCGTCCTGTGCGTCGAAGGTGTGGGTGCTGGGCATGGACACCAAACGGACCCTCCTGCCCTTGGCCGCCGCGGCGCGGACGGCTTCGGCGGCGATGCCCACCTCGGAACCCGTGGCGATCACGATCGCCTCCGGTTCTCCGGCCGTGTCGATCAACACGTAGCCCCCGCGCCGGATTGCCGCGGTCTGGGCCGCATCGCGCGGCTGATGGACGACCGACTGACGCGTGAAGATCAGGCACGTGGGACCGTCGCGCCGTTCGATCGCCGCGCCCCAGGCCGTCGCCGTTTCGGTCCCATCGCAGGGCCGCCACAGGTCCATGTATGGGATCAGGCGCAAACTCGCCAGGTGTTCGATCGGCTGGTGGGTCGGGCCGTCCTCACCGAGTCCGATGGAATCGTGGGTATAGACGAAGAGCACCCGCAGCCGCATCAAGGCCGCCATGCGCACGGCATTTCGCGCATAGTCGGAAAACGTGAGGAAGGTGCCGGCGTAGGGAATGAACCCGCCGTGGCAAACGATGCCGTTCAACATGGCGGACATGCCGAATTCACGCACGCCGAAATGCAGGTAGTTTCCGCCGGGCGAGTCCGCGCTCAAGGTCACCGAATCCTTGCGCAAGGTGCCGTTCGACGGAGTGAGATCCGCCGACCCGCCCAGAAGCTCGGGCAGCGAGGGTCCGAGCGTATTCAAGGCCGCCTGCGACGATTGCCGGGTCGCGAGCGGCTTGCCCTCGGCCTGTACCCTTGCCACGTACGCATTTGCGAGGTCGGCGAAGCCGCCGGGCAAATCGCCCTCCATGCGCCTTCCTAACTCGGCCGCCAATGCGGGGAATTCGGCCTTGTATGCCTCGAATCGGCTCCGCCACTCCTGCTCCGCCCGCGCGCCCTTGTCGTGCCTGTCCCAGGCGGCCCGGATGTCGGCCGGTATCTCGAACGGCGGCGAGGTCCACCCTAGGTTCTTGCGGGTGGCGGCGATTTCTTCGTTGCCCATGGCTTCGCCATGCATGGAGGCGGTGCCCTGCTTGTTCGGCGCTCCCCAGCCGATCACGGTTTTGGCGCAAATCAGCGACGGGCGGCCGGTCTCAGCGCGAGCCTGACCCAGCGCGGCCGCGACGGCGGCGCTGTCCTGGCCGTCCACGTGGGGGATGACATGCCAACCGTAGGCCTCGAAGCGCCGCGGGGTGTCGTCGCCGAACCAGCCCACCACCTTGCCGTCGATGGAAATGCCGTTGTCGTCGTAAACGCAAATCAGTTTGCCGAGCCTCTGCACGCCGGCGAATGAAGCGGCCTCGTGCGAGATGCCTTCCATCATGCAGCCGTCGCCCATAAATACATAGGTATGGTGATCGATGATGGCGTGGCCGGGCCGGTTGAACGCAGCGCCAAGCGATCGTTCCGCCAGCGCCATGCCCACGGCATTGGCAAAACCCTGTCCCAGCGGCCCGGTGGTGGTCTCGATCCCGAGATGCAATTCGCGCTCCGGATGGCCCGCGGTCTTGGAGCCGAACTGGCGAAAATTCCTGATCTCGTCCATCGACAGGGGGTAGCCCGTCAGGTGCAGCACCGAGTACAGCAGCATGGAGGCATGCCCGTTCGACAGCACGAAGCGGTCGCGGTCCCACCAGTAGGGATTGCCGGGATTGAACTTAAGCACGTCCCGCCACAGCACCTCGGCGATGTCCGCCATTCCCATGGGAGCGCCCGGATGACCGGAATTGGCCTTTTGGACGGCGTCCATGGCGAGGGCACGGATGGCGTTGGCAAGTTCGCGGCGACTGGGCATAGCAGACTTCTTATTCAACAAGTGTGACGGACGACCGGCCGCGTATTGTCCCCGATGCGCCCCTCCCCGGCAAACCGGGATGCGGGTCGCGGAATGACGACGGAACACGTTCACACAAATGTAGTCTGTTTATGTATAACGCCTCACCGCGCCGTCATGACCCAGTTCACCGTCGTCCGAAGGGTGCTTTGCTACCATTTTGAGCTATGCAAATTCTACAAGTCACCGACCCACACCTGTACGGCAGCGCCACCGGGCGCTTGCGCGGAGTAGAAACCGATCCGAGCCTGCATGCGGTGCTCGAGGATGCGTTTGTGCGCGTTCCGGACTATTCGGCGGTGTTGGTCACCGGCGACCTCGTGCAGGACGATGCCTCGGGCTATCTGCGCTTTCGCAGCATCTTCGGCAACCTAAAGAAACCGGTGCTGTGCATTCCCGGCAACCACGACGAACCGCAGGCCATGCGCAGAGAGCTCAACTGCGCGCCCTTTCAGATCTGCGGCACGCATGAAATCGAAGGCTGGCAGTTCATCATGCTCGACAGCTACGATCCGGGGCACGTCGGCGGGCGCCTGACGCAGAACGAGCTCGCGCGTCTCGACAACGCGCTCCGGGGATCATCCAAGCACGCCATGGTGTGCATGCATCATCATCCGATCACCATGGGCAGCCGCTGGCTGGACACCGTGGGCCTCGCCGAGCCCGAGGCGTTCTGGCGCATCATCGATTCGCACGCTCACGTCCGCTGCGTGGTGTGGGGACACGTGCACCAGGTATACGACGGCCGGCGCGGCGATGTTCGGCTGTTCGCGACTCCGTCGACCGGCGCGCAGTTCCTGCCCGGAAGCGATCGCTACGCGGTCGACTCGCGTCCGCCCGCGTACCGGAGCTTCGAGCTGCACGACGATGGGCGCATCGACACCGCGGTCCACTGGATCGAGTCGCTGCCCATGCAGCAGGTAGTAACGCGTTAGCACGCGGTCTTCCCGCCTCGGCCTGTGGCTGTGCGGACTGGCGCTCTGCGTCACCGCGCGCGCGGACGGCGCGCTGCACTCGCTGTGGGAATTGCACGGCAGGCACAACACCGTCTATCTGCTCGGCTCCATTCACGTGCTTCGCCCGAGCGACTACCCTCTGCCCGCCGCCGTTCTGGACGCCTACGGCAATTGCAAAGGCGTGCTCATGGAAGTGAATCTGGACGAGATCGGTTCGGCGCAGGTGCAGTCGGAGATGCTCTCGAGCGCCGTCCTGTCCGAAGGCAGGACGCTCCCCGACGTTCTCGGGAAAGAACGGTATGCGCGCGCCTCCGCATTGGCGCGCGAGGTCGGTTTCGATCTGTCCATGTTCGATCAATTCGCACCCTGGTTCGCGGCCGAGGCCATTTCGGAACTGCAGCTGACGCAGCTCGGCTTCAAGCCCGAATCCGGCGTCGAAATGTACTTCATGGAAAAAGACCGCA
>Ga0210394_10002927_pt1 | contig 22481 bp, 20 predicted proteins | sample IncBWC12MmetaG_FD_160121 | JGI IMG/M metagenome (GOLD analysis project Ga0210394, IMG submission 160121) | Forest soil microbial communities from Barre Woods Harvard Forest LTER site, Petersham, Massachusetts, United States - Inc-BW-C-12-M | ecosystem: Environmental > Terrestrial > Soil >... | reverse complement strand
GGCGGCTCGGGCAGAGGGGAGCTGAGGCCGGCCTGGGGGAGGGCCGCGGTGGGGTCGCCGAGTCCGACCGTACACACCTGTGGCTAAAGGCCCATGGTCTGAACGTCGGCGCTGCCGACAAGTTCGTACCGCAATGTGTCTTCATGGCGCCGGAGATTTCCGTGCGGCTATTCCTGCAGGCGTTATTCAGCGGGGACGGCAGCGTGTACCATTCGAGCGAAGGTGTTTTTGTCGAATACTATTCAAACTCGCGGCGCCTGATCGAGGATGTGCATCACCTGTTGCTGCGATTTGGGGTGTTTTCCCGAATTCGGGACAAGACTACGGCGATCGGAACGCGTGCGTGGCGCGTAACGATCACCGATAAGCAGCAAATACAGCGCTTTGCGGAACGAATCGGTTTCACCCCCGACTCGCTGAAACGGCGTGTGCTCGATGAAGAAGTTCTGCCAAAGATCCGCTTGCGACCACGCTGCAAGAGTAACTTCGACACTTTGCCGCAGCGGGCACGGGGGCTGCTGTATGCAGCAGCGCGCGTGGGCGGCACAAGCCTCGCCGCGCTGAACATCGGAGCGACCGCTACGCAATCGGTACCGCTCGCTGCGGCCAGGCGCGTGGCCTTAGCGACGGGTGACCTGTATGCGAGTCCACTCGCCGATGGTCCGGTGTGGGACGTCGTGGACGGTATTGAGCCTGCAGGCGAGGAAGAAGTGTTCGATATTTCGGTCCCAGGCCTGCATAATTTCGTTGCCAACGACATGATCGTTCATAATTCGACCTACGCGCGCTGCGGCATCATCTGCAACGTAACGCCCCTGGAGCCCGAGTGGGAAGGGCACGTGACGCTGGAGTTCTCCAACACCACGCCGCTGCCGGCGAAGATCTACGCCAACGAGGGTGTGGCGCAGATGCTGTTTTTCGAGTCGGACGAGGTCTGCGAGACCTCGTACGCCGACCGCGGTGGCAAGTACCAGGGGCAACGCGGGGTAACGCTGCCGAAAGCATGATCTCGGAGCGGTGGGAGCGCAGCCGGTCGCCGGCACGTCCCGCCTTGCCGCTACTCGCTCTTGAGGGACTCGATCTCCATGGTCCATTCGACGCTGTCGAGGCGCTTCTGCTGCACCCGCACCGGCACGTAACCCTTGCTCGGCGCGCACCAGAAGCGCGTAACGCGCGGCGCGCCCGTGTGCTGGCTTGCGTAGACCACCGTATCGATGCGGCCGAGCCTGGTGTCGATCGTCTCGGTACCCGCCTGCCGATAGTCATAGTCGCGTATCGCGTTCTTGTCGATCATCGAAAGATTGCCCGGTACGCGTCCCTGGCGCAGCGCGTATAGCAACGCGATCTGGATCGACAGATCATCCTGAACGCCGTTCTTGAGCGCCAGATCGACCTTGACGCCTTCGTAGACGCCGGTGGCGCGGCCGGCATCCCAATCGAAGCTCACATCGGCGCCGCGCTGGTCGGCGGAGGTGCCATCGGTGGCGTGGTAGTGCAGCGGCTGCACGCCCTGATCGCGTACGCGCAGCAGACTCTCGAGCCGCGGGCGCATGGGGTAGAGAAATCCCAGGCCTCGCGGCTCGCTGCTCGATGCGTAGCTCCAGGTGTCTGCCTGCCGCTGCTCGAGCCTCAGAGTCGACACCGCCACGGGCGCGCCGTGCCAGATCCAGGTGTAGGAAGCCTCGAAGGGCTCCAGCCCAGCGGCCGTGGCCCGTTCAGCCGCGCCCAGAGCCTCTGCGGCCAGGATCAGCCAGAGAAGCGCCCGCTTAGGGCTGCTCACTGTGGTCCACCTCGAGCGGCGCCCGCAGCGCCTGTCCATCCAACACGATCCCATCCCCCTTGAGCTCGAGCCGCCCGTCCGCCACCAGTCCCACGGCGAACGGGTACAGCCGGTGCTCCTGCTCGAGCACGCGGGCGGCGAGGCTCTGCTCCGTGTCACCCGATCGGACCGCGACGCGGGCCTGGCAGATCACCGGGCCGCCATCGAGTTCGGCGGTCACGAAATGCACGCTGGCGCCGTGCGCTCGATCGCCAGCCTCGAGCGCCCGTCGATGCGTGTGCAGGCCCTTGTGCTTAGGCAGCAGCGAGGGATGAATGTTCAACAGCCGTCCGCGATACCGCTGCACGAAGGAGTCCGAAAGAATGCGCATGAATCCGGCCAGCAGCAGCAGCTCGGCGCCGCTGCGATCGATCGGCTGCTCGAGCGCGGCCTCGAATCGATCGCGCGACACGAAATTCGACGCGTCGATTGCGGCGGCAGGCAGACCCAGGCCTAAAGCGGCCGCGAGCCCGGGGGCGTCGGCGCGGTCGCTGAGCACGAGCACGATCCCGGCGTTGATCCGACCGGCCTGGCAGGCATGCGCCACGGCCAGCATGTTGCTGCCTCGACCGGAGATCAGAACGGCGAGCTTGAGCCTGCCGCGGCGGCTCATGTATCAGCGGTCGCTTTCAATGACCACGCCGCGATCGCCCCGGCGTACCTCCCCGAGCAGCAGTGCGGTTTCGCCCTGACGCGCGAGCAGCTGCAACGCTTCATCGGCGCGGTCGCTGGCCACGATCACGACCATGCCGATGCCGCAATTGAAGGTGCGATGCATCTCCGCTTCCTCAATGTGGCCGGTGCACGCGAGCCATTCGAACACCGCCGATCGCGGCCAGGCGTGCCGCTGCAGCACGACCTCCAGGCCGTCGCGCAACACGCGAGGAATGTTCTCGGTCAGACCGCCCCCGGTGATGTGTGCCAGTGCATGCACGGGCAGGGCCTGAATCAGCGCCAGCAGAGATTTGACATAAATTCGCGTCGGGATCAGCAATTGCTCGACCAAGGATCGGCCCGCCAACTGCGTCGCGCTCGTGACGCCATCGAGCGCCATGAGCTTGCGTATCAGTGAATAGCCGTTGGAGTGCGGTCCCGAGGAGGCAAGGCCGATCACGGCGTCGCCCGGGCGTACCCGCGCGCCATCGATGATCGCATCCTTCTCGACCACGCCGACGCAGAACCCGGCCAGATCGTAGTCCTCGCCGCCATACATATCCGGCATCTCCGCGGTCTCGCCGCCCACGAGCGCGGCGCCGGCCTGCAGGCAACCTTCGACGATGCCCTCGATCACGCGCGCGGCGATGTCGACGTTCAGCCGTCCGGTGGCGTAGTAGTCGAGAAAGAACAGCGGCTCGGCTCCCTGCACCACGACGTCGTTGGCGCACATGGCGACCAGATCGATACCGATCGTGTCGTGGCGGCCGGTCTCGATGGCCAGCTTGAGCTTGGTGCCTACGCCATCGGTGCCGGAGACCAACACCGGCCGCCGATAGCGATCGAGCGGTACCTCGACCAGCGCGCCGAAGCCACCGATGCCGGCCAATACTTCGGGCCGCGTGGTGCGTGCCACGCGCGGTTTGATGCGCTCGACGAGCGCATCGCCGGCATCGATATCGACGCCCGCATCCCGGTACGTATAACTCTTTGGCGCGCTCATGCGGATGGGTCCGGAAACGTCGGCTGCGTCGTACGCCTTGGCCGGCTGAGCACGTTATAGTAGCCGACTGAGCCAGCCAATCATGCATCGAGCGCGCGAATATCTGTCGGTCTGGCGGCTGTGGCCGTTACTGTGCAGCGCCTGGACGGCCGTGGCCGGCGCCGCTCCGGTGCCTTCGCTGTACGCCGCAATCGTGCCCGAGAGCGATCCGCAACGCGCGGCGCAGCTGGCGATGCGCGAGGTGCTGGTGCGGCTCGTGGGCACGCGTGACGCAGCCGACGATCCCGCACTGGCGGGCGTCATCGAGGAGGCGCGGCGCTACGTGCAGGTCGAGCGCAACACCACACGCGGAGCGACTCAGGTCATTTTCGATGCCACTGCGTTGCGTAGCGCGGTGGCCACTGCCGGGCGCAGCGTATGGGATCCGGAACGTCCGCTGGTCTGGGTGGTGCTGCCTGCGCTCGGCGGCACGGCCACCGATGAGCTGCGTGCGCAGCTCAGCGCCGAGGCCGCAGTGCGCGGGCTGCCGATCGCGCTGGTATCGGCGGATAGCCCCGGAGCCGCCGGCATCGCCGGAGCTCCGGCGGGCGGAGCCGCGGTGCTGGCGGCGGCACGCCGCGCGGGAGCCGGGGCGGCTCTGCTCGCGCAGCCCGCGACGTCGGATCCGCAAACACTGCAATGGTCATTGCTGGCGCCGAGCGCCGAAGGTCACTGGACCGGAAGCGCCGCGGCCGCCATCGACGGTGCCGCTGACGCTTTGGTGCGCGCTTCGCGCGAACTCGGCAGCGCACCGGCGACCGAGTTCGACTGCCGGGTCGCGGGCGTTGCCGATCTCGCGAGCTTTACCGCCGTGCTCGATTCGCTCGGCACTGCGCCGGGGGTCACCGATCTGACCATCCGCGCGGTGGATGCCGATCAGCTCACGCTGCACTTCAAGTCGCGCGGCGGCGCGGCGGCACTGACGCGGGTACTGGCGGGTGAACGCCTGCGAGCCGGCGGCAGTGACGGCGATGGCGTGCTGCAGTACCGCTATCAGAGCGGACTTTGAGCGCGCCGCATGCGCCACCTGCCGAATCTGATCTGTCTGCTGCGCATCGCCCTGATCTGGCCGATCGTCGTGTCGCTGGCGCAGGCCGACTACCAGCGTACGCTGTTGCTGCTCTTCATCGCCGCTGCCAGCGACGGCCTCGACGGCTTTCTGGCGAAGCGCTATCACTGGACATCGGAGTTGGGCAAGATTCTCGATCCGCTCGGTGACAAACTGCTGTTGGTTGCGGTGTTTCTGGTTGCGACCTGGTATCAGCTGATTCCGCAGTGGCTGACGGTGCTCGCTGTGACCCGGGACGTCCTGATTGGGGTCGGCGCGCTGGTGTATCGGATCGGCTGGGGTCCGCTCAACGGCCGGCCCATGATCAGCAGCAAGATCAACACGCTGCTGCAGCTGCTGTACGTGCTGGTGTTGGTGTCGAACAAGGCTTTTGGATTGCCGTCCGAGGGCTGGGTCGGGGCATTGATTCCGCCGATCTGTGCGACCTTACTGCTGAGCGGCTTCCTGTATGTGCGCGAGTTTACCCAGCGTGCACTCGAGGTCGCGCGCGCGTGAGTGGCGCTCCGTGAGCGCTGAGGCGTGGTGATGCAGCAATTACCGCTCGCCATGCGGCTGCGCGAGCGCGCGGTGTTCGAGAGTTTCGTGCCCGGTTCCAACCGCGAAGCGGTCGAAACTCTCCTGGCAATTGCCTCCGGCGCGACCGGCGAGGTGGCCTGGCTCTGCGGACCCACGGGCGTCGGCAAGACTCATCTGTTGCAGGCGCTGTGCGCGCGCGCGCAGCGAAGCGGCTTCGAATCCGCCTATCTGCCGCTGCGGCAACTGCACGCGCTCGGAGTCGAGACGCTCGCGGGCTGGCAGCACATGCGCCTGCTGGCGCTCGACGATCTCGAAGCAATCGCGGGCGATCGCCTCTGGGAGCAGCGGCTGTTCGGGTTGTACCGCGAGGCGCAGGAGTGTGGCGCGGCGCTGGTGACGACCGCTCCGGAGCCACCGCGGCGGCTTGCATTTGCGCTGCCCGATCTGGCTTCGCGCTTCGCCGCTGCGACGCTCCTGACACTGCGGCCGCTGAATGAGACCGATCAACGCGAGGCGCTGCGCTTGCGTGCGCACGCACGTGGACTCGACTTGCCCGAGGAAACCGCGATGTACCTGCAGCGGCGATTTCCGCGCGATCTGCCGACGCTCTACCTGCTGCTCGATACGCTCGATGAGGCTGCACTCGCGGCGCAGCGCCGCGTCACGGTACCGTTCATCCGCTCGGTGCTTGATCCTTAGACGCGAGGCTCACGGCGAGTCGCGCCACGCGCCGGCCGAGCGCCTGCGCCAGTGTGCGCTCCTCTTCGGTGAGATCGTGCTGCACACCGGCCACGTGCGAGGCGCCGTAGGGAGTACCGCCGCCGCGCGTGCTGTGCAGCGCCCGCTCGCTATAGGGAAGGCCGACGAGGTACATGCCGTGGTGCAGGAGCGGCAGCATCATCGACAACAGCGTGCTCTCCTGGCCGCCGTGCATGGTCTGACTGGCCGTGAAAACCGCGGCCGGCTTGCCTTCGAGTGACCCATCGAGCCAGAGCGCCGACGTGCCGTCGAGAAAGTATTTCAGCGGCGCCGCCATGTTGCCGAAACGCGTCGGGCTGCCGAGCATCAGGCCGTCGGCGCGACGCAGCTCATCGAACGTGGCATAGGGCGGCCCCTGCTCGGGGACGGGCTTGGGCGCGGCCTCGCTGCTGGTACTCACGGGCGCAACCGTGCGCAGCACCGCGCGTGCGCCGCTCACCGATTCGATGCCGCGGCAGGCGTGCCGCGCCAGCTCGGCGGTGCTGCCCTCGCGCGAGTAGTAGATCACGAGTATCTGCGCCATCGCAGCGCAGTGTAACCGCAGCGCGCCGGCGCCGCCGCGATTGACGCGCGCAGGGTGTGCGGGAAATATTGTGCACATGAGCGATTCATCGCGCGTTGGCGGCAACCGGGTCGTGCGCCGTTGCCTGGTCTCGGGGCGCGTTCAGGGCGTCTTCTATCGCGCCAGCGCTGCCGAGCGCGCACGCGCCGTCGGCATCACCGGGCATGCGCGCAATCTGCCGGACGGCCGGGTCGAGGTGCTCGTCTGCGGCAGCGACGCGGCGGTGGACGAGTTCATCGCCTGGCTCTGGATCGGGCCGGCCGCCGCCAAGGTCAGCGAGGTCGCGTCCGAAACGATCGAGCTCGCGCTGGAGGAGCTGCCCGAGCGGTTCAGGACCGGTTGATCGGGCGCCCCAGATCGTCTGCGCCGTTCCAATAGGTCGTCCAGCGCACGATCACCCGATCCGGATAGTCGCGCCGGCCGATGGCCCCGTTGTAGCGTTCGAGCGCACGCCGCACGTCGCGCCGTTCGCTGTCGAGGTAGTAGCGCAGGATCGCGCAGCCCATGCTGACGTTGGCCGCGACACGCGTCAGCTCGTAGCGGCGCATGCCGAGTTGTTCGGGCCAGAACGGCATCACCTGCATGAGCCCGACCGCGCCGGCGCTCGAGACTGCCCAGCGGTCGAAACCGCTCTCGACATCGAGCACTGCCATGACCAGGCCCGGCGGCAGTAGCGAGGCGCCGCTGCGGTGGGTCTCGCAGTACACGGTCTGCAGGATTTCGAGCCGCTCGGGGTCGTCTTTGACGTAGCGTCGCAGCTTCGGCTCCATGAGCTTGAACCAGACGGCCGAGTCGTATTGATCCGAGAAGCAGCGCGCCTGCTGGATGGCCTGCTGCACCACCGCCCGCAGCTCCGGATCCTGCTGCGCCGCGGGCTGCACCGGGCTGGTTCTGGCGGAGGCGGCCTGGGTGACGGCGGTCGTCAGCAATGCGCCCAGGCCTATGCTGAGTGCGAGCCACAGTGCACGCGCGCGTGGCAGCCGCGGCCGGCGCGTACGCACGTCGCTACAGCGCCAGCCGTGAACGCAGGAACTCGAGCGCCGCATGCTGCGGAAAATCCTCGCTGTCGCTGGCCCGGCGATGACGGTATTCGAGCGTGCCGGCCTTGAGCCCGCGTTCGCCGACGACGATGCGGTGCGGAATGCCGAGCAGCTCGGCGTCGGCGAATTTGACACCAGGCCGCGCATCGCGATCGTCGTAGAGCACTTCGATGCCCGCAGCCTCGAGCTCGGCATAGAGCGCATCGGCCGCGGCGCGCACAGAGGCGGACTTCTCCAGATTGAGCGGTACCAGCACGACATGAAACGGTGCGATCGGGTCCGGCCAGATGATGCCGCGCTCATCGTGATTCTGCTCGATGGCGGCGGCAACGATACGCGTCACACCGATGCCATAACAGCCCATCAGCATCTGCACGGGCGCGCCGGCCTCATCCAGCACCGTTGCATTCATCGAGGCGCTGTATTTGCGGCCAAGCTGGAAGATATGTCCGACTTCGATGCCGCGCACGATGCCGAGCTTGCCTGTGCCGGACGGACTCGGATCGCCCGCAACCACGTTGCGCAGGTCGGCGGCCGTGGGCTCCGGCAGATCCCGGCCCCAGTTGACGCCGGCCCAGTGCATGTCCTTTGCATTCGCGCCGACCACGAAATCCGCCGCCGCGAGCGCGGCATGGTCGGCATATATACGCACGCCCTTGAGCCCGATCGGACCGATATAGCCCGGCTCGCAGCCGCAGGCCGCCAGTACCTCGGCGGCGCTCGCGAGCCGCAAGGGACTCGCCACGCCCGCGAGCCTTTGGGCCTTGACGGCATTGAGCTCGTGATCGCCGCGCAGGACCAGAGCCACCGGGGCCGCGTCGCTGCCGGCCACGAGCAGGGTCTTCAGACATTGCGAGGCCGGTACCTTGAGCAGCGCGCTCAAGTCGGCAATGGTTCGCGCGCCGGGCGTGGGCACTTTCGTCAGCGGCGCCGATGCGGCCGGGCGTGGCCTCGCCGGCGGCACCGCCGCGGCGAGCTCGACGTTGGCCGCGAAATCATCACCATCCGAGACCGCGATCGCATCCTCGCCCGATGCCGCCAGCACCTGGAACTCCTCCGAGGCGCTGCCGCCGATCGCACCCGTGTCGGCCTGCACGATGCGAAAATCAAGTCCCATGCGCTCGAGCATACGCGCGTACGCCGTGCGCATGGTCGCATAGCCCTGCGCCAGCGAGCTTTGGTCGATGTGAAACGAGTAAGCATCCTTCATGATGAATTCGCGGCCGCGCATGACACCGAAGCGCGGCCTGATTTCATCCCGGAACTTGAGCTGGATCTGATAGAAGTTGACCGGGAGCTGACGGTAGCTCTTGAGCTCGCGCCGCGCGATATCGGTAATGACCTCCTCGTGCGTGGGCCCGACCACGAAATCGCGCTCGTGGCGGTCCTTGAGCCGCAGCAGCTCGGGCCCGTAGTCGCTCCAGCGGCCCGATTCCTGCCACAGCTCCGCGGGCTGAACCGCACTCATGAGCAGCTCCAGCGCCCCGGCCCGATTCATCTCCTGGCGCACGATGTTCTCCACCTTGCGCAAGGTCCGCAGCCCCATCGGCAACCAGTTGTAGATGCCGGCCGCCAGCCGGCGGATCAGGCCGGCACGCAGCATCAGCTGGTGGCTGATGACATCGGCTTCGGATGGCGTTTCCTTGACGGTATGAATCGGGTAATCGGAGAGACGCATGACGGGGTCGACAGGCTCTTGGAGGTTCAGGGCCGGCAATCCTATCAGGCCTGTTGCCTTACGCCGCAAGCGACCTATGATGCCCTCCAATGGAGCCAGACAGCCTACCGGTGCGCACCCCGCGGCGCGGCATCTACCTGCTACCCAACCTGCTGACGACCGGCTGTCTGTTCTTCGGCTTCTACGCCATCATCGCGGCCATCGACGGCAATTTCGAACACGCCGGCATTTCGGTATTCATTGCGATGATCTTCGACGGCCTCGACGGCCGCGTCGCGCGTCTCACCAGCACCGAAACCATCTTCGGCAAGGAATACGACAGCCTGGCGGACCTGGTGGCCTTCGGTCTGGCGCCTGCGATCGTCTCCTATCAATGGGGCGTGGCGCGCATCGCCGAGTACGGCAAGGTCTGGTATCGCTTCGGCTGGCTAGCCGCTTTTTTCTACGCCGCGGCGTGCGCGCTGCGGCTGGCGAAGTTCAACTCGCGGGCGCAGGACAAGCGCTATTTCGAAGGCCTGCCGTGCCCGTCCGCGGCCGCCATCGTCGCCGCGTTTCTCTGGGGTTCGAGCGAATGGCGCGAGCCGGGTCTGCCGGGTTTGATACTGGCCTTCGCCATTACGGCCGCGGCCGGCGCCCTCATGGTCTCGCGCTTCAGCTACTCGAGTTTCAAGGGTTTCGATCTGACCCGGCCGGTGCGTTTCATATCCTTGGTGGTGGTCGCGCTGGCGTTCATATTCGTCGCGCAGGATCCGCCGGTGGTGCTGCTCGCGATTTTCGGTGGCTACGCCGCCTGGTCGCCGATCATCTGGGTATGGCGACGCATCCGCCGCCTGCGGCGCAGCGAGCGCGCCGCACCCGGCAAGGAACGCAGTGGATGAGCCGGCGCGAACAGTATCTGGAGGCCCTCGGCATCGAAATCTGGCGTGCGCGGCCCGGCGTGGTCACCGCGGGCGCGACCGACACGTCCTGGCAGGCACTGCGGGCGGAGGTCAGCGTGTGCACGCGTTGCGAGCTGAGCCGTGGGCGCACGCAGACGGTGTTCGGTGTCGGCAACCGCCAAGCCGAGCTGCTGGTCATCGGGGAGGCTCCGGGCGCCGAAGAGGACCGCCAGGGCGAGCCATTCGTCGGGCGCGCGGGCCAGCTGCTCAATTCGATGCTGCGCGCAATGGGTCATCCGCGCGAGACGGTCTATATCGCCAACATGCTCAAGTGCCGGCCCCCCGGCAACCGCGATCCCCGGCCCGAGGAGTCGGCGAGCTGTCGTCCGTTCCTGCAGCGCCAGTTGGAGCTGTTGCGGCCGCGCCTGATTCTGGCGGTCGGCCGCATTGCCGCGCAGAACCTGCTCGAATCCGATACGCCCATCGCGCGTCTGCGCGGGCAGGTGCATCGATTCGGCGAGGGGGCGACGCCGCTGATCGTTACCTATCACCCGGCCTACCTGCTGCGCAGCCCTGCTGAGAAGCGCAAGGCCTGGGTCGATCTGAAATTCGCGCGTCAGGAGCTGGCGCGGCTGCGGGCGCAGCCGCTCGCCGCGGCGAGTTGACAGACATGGCTGTCGTCAGACACGAGGCGCTGGGGCTGCCCGAGGTGACGATCCGCAGCATGCACGAGACAGACATTCCCGAAGTCGTGCGCATCGAACGAGCCTCGTACGCCTTTCCCTGGACCGAGGGCATCTTCCGCGACTGCCTGCGCGTGAACTACTTCTGCCGCGTGATCGAGATCGGTCCGGCGATCGTTGGGCACGGTGTCATGAGCGTCGGGTCCGCAGAAGCGCATCTGCTGAACATCTGTGTCGAGGAAGCCTATCGCTGTCGGGGCTTCGGTGGGCGGCTGCTCAAACACTTGCTGCGCGCCGCCGCCGGCGCCGCCGCCGCCGAAGCCTTCCTTGAAGCGCGGCCGTCGAACCTGTCGGCGATCCGCCTGTACCAGTCCCTCGGGTTCCGGCAGATCGGTGTGCGCCGCGGCTACTACCAGGCGATCGGCGGCCGCGAGGACGCCATCGTGCTCAAGCGCGTCATCGATTAGACTCGCGCCCTTTGCGCCGATACCCATGCTCGAGCAAGAGATTGCGCGGCGTCGCACCTTTGCCATCATCTCGCATCCGGATGCCGGTAAGACCACGCTGACCGAGAAACTGCTGCTGTTCGGCGGTGCGATTGCCATGGCCGGCACGGTCAAGGGCCGCAAAGCCGCGCGCCATGCGACCTCCGACTGGATGCGACTCGAGCAGCAGCGCGGCATTTCGGTCACCAGCTCGGTGATGCAGTTTCCGTACCGCGAACACGTCGTGAACCTGCTCGACACGCCCGGGCACGAGGATTTCTCGGAGGACACCTACCGTACGCTGACCGCGGTCGACTCGGCGCTGATGGTCATCGACTGCGCCAAGGGCGTCGAAGAGCGCACCATCAAGCTCATGGAAGTCTGCCGGCTGCGCGACACACCGATCATGACCTTCATCAACAAGCTCGACCGCGATGGTCGCGCACCGATCGAGCTGCTCGATGAAATCGAGCGCGTGCTCAAGATCCAGACCGCGCCGGTGACCTGGCCGATCGGCATGGGTCGCGAGCTCAAGGGCATCTATCACCTGCTCGAGGATCGCATCTACGTCTACGAGGCCGGCGAGCGCGGCCGCGTCGGGGACAATCGCGTGATCGACGGCCTGGACTCGGCCGAAGCGCGCGCGCTGCTCGGTGATGAGGCCCAGGCATATGCGGCCGAGATCGAACTGGTGCAGGGTGCCACCGCGCGTTTCGATCGCCAGGCCTATCGGAGCGGAGGCCAGACGCCGGTGTTCTTCGGTTCGGCGATCGGCAACTTCGGCGTCGAGGAACTGCTGCGGGCGTTCGTGAGCGATGCACCGCCGCCGCAACCGCGCGTCTGCCGTGAGCGCGCGGTCATCGCCACGGAAACCAAGCTCACGGGATTCGTCTTCAAGATCCAGGCCAATATGGATCCCGGCCATCGCGATCGCATTGCCTTCCTGCGTCTGTGCTCCGGCCGCTATCAGCGCGGCATGCGCTTGCGACACGTGCGCCTGGAGAAGGAACTGCGCATCGCCGATGCCCTGACCTTCATGGCCGCCGATCGCACACAGACCGAGGAGGCCTACGCCGGCGATATCATCGGGCTGCACAATCACGGCACCATCAACATCGGCGACAGCTTCAGCGAAGGCGAAGCGCTGCACTTCACCGGTGTGCCGAACTTCGCCCCCGAGATCTTTCGCCGCGCGGTGCTCAAGGACCCGCTGCGCATGAAGGCCCTGTCCAAGGGACTCGATCAACTGTGCGAGGAGGGCGCGACGCAGTTGTTTCGCCCGCTCCGCAGCAGCGACCTGATCCTGGGAGCGGTCGGGCAGTTGCAGTTCGAGGTCGTGGCCTTCAGGCTGCAGGATGAGTATGGGGTGCTGTGCGTGTTCGATAACATCGCGGTGCATGCGGCGCGCTGGGTGACCGCCCAGGATCCGCGCAAGCTCGAGGATTTTCGTACCCGCGCGTTCGACCAGCTGGCGCTCGATCACAACCGCGAGTTGGTGTTCCTGGCGACTTCGCGCGTGAACCTGCAGCTCACGATCGAGCGATGGCCGGATATTCGATTTCACGAAACGCGCGAGCACCAGGTGGAGTAACGTGACAGCGAGACGTGCGGCGCAATGGTCCTGGGCGCTGACGGCATGGGCCAACCACGCCTTCATCACCACCGTGCTCGTCGGCCTGTTTCCGATTTTTTTCGACAAGTACTGGGCCGCCGATCTGCCCGGCACGCGCTCGACGTTCTATCTCGGCCTCACCAATTCCAGCGCGAGTTTTCTGGTCATGCTGCTCGCGCCATGGCTTGGCGCGCTGGCCGACAGGCGTGGATGCAAGCGCCGCTGGTTCGGCTACTGCACGGCGCTCGGCGCGGTGGCGACGGCCGTGCTGGCGCAGGTCGGTGCCGGGCACTGGGTACTCGCCCTGGTGATGTTCGGACTCGGCTCGCTGGGCTTCTGGGCCGGCTCGTCGTTTCAGGACGCACTGCTCATGCAGGTCGCCGATCGCGAGGAGAGCAACCGAGTCTCGGCGTTGGGCTTCGCGCTCGGCTACCTCGGCGGCGGTTTACTGTTCCTGTTCAACGTGCTGATGGTGCTGCATCCGGCCTCGTTCCATCTGGTCAATGCCACCGCGGCGATGCGCATCGCGTTTCTCGACGTGGCGGTCTGGTGGCTCGTGTTCACGCTGCCGATGTTCCGCTACGTCGGCGAGCCTGCGCCAACCGCCGAGCAGACGGGCTGGCGCGAGCTCTGGGCGACCATCCGGCTGGTGCTGCGCGACAAGCCGGTGCTGAATTTCCTGCTGGCCTACTGGCTCTACATCGACGGCATCTCGACCGTGCAGATCATGGCCACGGACTTCGGCAGCAAGCTCGGCTTCTCGACCGCGGCGCTGATACAGGCGCTGTTGCTGGTACAGTTCATCGCCTTTCCGTTCGCGCTGCTGTTCGGCCGGCTCGGCGATCGCATCGGTACCAAGCGCGCGATCTATCTGGGTTTGGCGGTATTCGTCGCAATCACGATCTACGCCTACTTCATGCGCTCGGAGTGGCAGTTCTACGTGCTGGCCGCCGCGTTCGGCACCGTGCAGGGGGGCGTACAAGCGCTGTCGCGCTCCTACTTCAGCACACTGATCCCGCGCGAGCGCGCCGGCGAGTACTTCGGTTTCTACAACATGCTGGCGAAATTCGCGGCGGTGCTCGGGCCGCTGGTCATGGGCGTGGTCGCGATCACGACCGGCAATCAGCGGCTGTCGATCGTGGCGCTGACGCTGTTCTTCGTGCTCGGCGCGTGGTTGCTGTCGCGCGTGCCCGGCGGCGGTGCCGTAGCTAGCGCGGCGGCCGGGTCGTGAACAGTCGCACGGCGCGATCGAATCGCTGCTGCTCCGCGGCGCTGTAGTGGCGGCCGTAGCGCAGTCGTGCGTACTCGCGCGTCAGAACCCGTAGGCTCGCGGCCAGCTCCGGCCGCGCGCCGGCGATCCGCTCGCCGTACGCGACCGGCCCCTCGTGCGGCGCGCGCGCACTGGCGCTGCGGCGCAGTGCCCGTTCGAGTCGACGCCAGCTGCGGCTCAGGGCATCGCGCGGCTTTCCTTCCGCCAGCCCACGTCCACGCCAGGCCAGAAGCGACAGCCAGGCTGCGCCGCTCAAGGCCAGCAGCGCGATCAGGGTTTCGTAGTCGCGATCCTTGAGTCCGAGCCGCCCCAGCAGACCGAACTGCCTGCTGGTGTTGAAATTGACGAATTCGTCCTGCCACCAGGCATTGACCGCCTGCCAGGCCTGACCGGTGGCGGCGAACCAGCGCGCGATGCGAGAACCGGTGGCGCCGGCGCCAATGGCCGCGCCGGCATCGTCGAGGTCGCCTCGGTACTGATTGGTATCGATGACAGCCGTCGGATCCACTCGCAGCCAGCCGATGTCATCGAGCCAGACCTCGGTCCAGGCATGCGCCTGGGATTGCTTGATCAGCAGATAGCCGCCGAAGCGATTCCATGAGCCGCCGAGATAACCGGTTACGACGCGCGCCGGCAGCCCGCCGGCTCGCATCAGCATCGCGAACGCCGATGCATAGTGACCGCAAAACCCCTCATGGGTCTTGAACAGCAGATCGTCGATGGAATTGCGTCCGAGCTTCGGTGGCGTGCGCGTGTACTCGAAGCCGTTGTCCCGCAGGTATCCCAATACCGCCTGCACATAGGCGTGATCGTCCCTGGATCCCATGCGCAGGTTGTGCGCGAGCTCGCGGGTACGCGGATTGCGGGTGGCCGGCAGCGACAGATCGAGCTCACGCAGCGGCGCGGGCAGGGATTCGACCGTGCGATGTTGCGGGAACGAATCAAGCCGATAGCTGACGGCGCTGCTCAGCGCTGCTCCGGTCGTCAACTGATCATCGAAAGTGCGAAAAACTGTCGGCAAGTCGGTCGGAACGCCGCGTGGCAGATCGAGCGCAATCAGTACGCCGTGCGTGTTCGGTTCGAGCGTGACGCTGTAGCGATAGTCGGGGCCGGCAAACTCGAGCGCCGGCGGCGTGCCCAGATCCGCGTGCACGCGGCTCCAGGTGTAACCGTCGAACTGGTGCAGCACCGGCCCGCGCCAGTAGCGCTCTTCGCGCGGTGGCAGCGGACCATCGAAGCGCACGCGCAGCGCGGGTGTATCCGAATCGATGAGCTCGGAGATGCTGCCCGGCGACATCTGGTCACCGAGACCGGTGATCGCCTCATCCTCCTTCGGCAAAGCCCAGAGCGAACCGGTCAAACGCGGAAAGAACAGGAACAACAGCAGCGCGAGCGGCAGGGCGATCAGCAGGCTGCGGGCCGCGGCGCGCAGTATCAGCCTGGCAGGGGCGGGGCTGCTGCGGGCGCCGACCGCATACAGGCCCGCGCACAACAACCAGAGTTCCCCCGCGTAGAGCGGTACGAGCCAGAGCGTCTGCGATGCCAGGCAGGCCGCCAGCAACAGGAACAGCGCACCTCCCAGGACGATCTGCCAGTCGCGTATGCGCTGGGTCTCCATCAGTTTAAGCGCCATCATCGCCACCAGCAGGCTGGCACCGGCGTCGAGGCCGTTGAGAGTCCGAAAGCTGATCAGGACCGCGAGCGTCAGTATCACGAGCACCAGGATGCGTGGCGTGCGCCGCATGAGTCGCGCCGGGCGTTGTGCCGCCCAGATGCGCCACGCCGCGCCGGCGATGGCCAGTGGCAGGCACCATGCGGCGATGTGATGCGCGTTCAGCAGCACGGCGCCGAGTAATCCCGCGAGCACCCAGCGTTGCGTGCCAGCCGGAACCGGTACCGGCTCGGCGAGCTCCACCTCGGCGCTCAGGGTCGCGGCAGACATCAGCTCTCGTAGAGCGCCAGCGCTTCGAGGCAGTGGCGGCGTTGCGCCAGGCCATGTCCGGCCGGGAGCGATCGATCCGGAAGCTCGAGTGCGTAGCTCTCGCCCTGGCGCTCGCACTCGAGCACCCAATCGGCGAGCTGCGACAGCGCGCGCTCGAGCGGCAGATCCCGCAGGGTCTGCAGATTCAGGGTCCGCTGTGCACCCGCCGGTGCATCGTAGTGCGCCACCATCAGCGGTCCGCCGCGCGCGTAGGTCTTCCAGGCTACGCGCCGCAGCGGATCGCTCTCCCGGAACGGCCGCAGCCAGGCAAATTCCTCCTCGCCGCCGAGGCGACGCTCGCGCTCGCTATGGCGCGGCTGGCCGGTGGGAGGCGGCATTGGCCGCAACCGAAGCGGCGCCGGATAGATCAGCGCCTCGAGCGGCAGATGCAGCCAGGTCCAGGCACGAAACAGTCCCAGCGGGGCGTCGGTCGAAAGGTGCAGCCGATCGATGCGCTGGCGTCCGCGGGAGAGCGCATGGTAGCGCAGCGTCACCAGACAGGCGCTTCGCGGTGCGATGTCGAAGAACTTTGGTTGTACGGCGGTGACACGCAGTCGCAGGCTGCGCCGGGTCGAGTCGGCGCCATTGTAGAAACCGAGCTGCAGATCGCCGTGGCTCTGGGCGAAGGCCGATTCGACCCGCGCGCTGCTGATCGTGAGGCCGGTGAGCGTGGCGTGGCATTCGTACATCGATACCAGCGCAAAGCCCGCGAGCAGAAAGCCGAGCAGCAGCGCCAGGCTGTTCTGGTAGTTCAGTCCCGCCAGAAACATGACGACGAGCAGCGCGGCTGCGACCACGCCGGCGCGGGTCGGCAGGATATAGATGCGGCGCGAGCGCAGCGTGAGCGGCGCACGATCCTCGCCCTGCCGCGAGCGCGCCCAGGCAGAGACCGCGCGCTCGAGGCGCGCGCGCGGCCTAAACGGGTACCGGGACCGCGCGGATGAGTGCATCGGCGATCTCGCTGCCGCGCTCAGCGGCTTCGCCCTCGAGCCCCACCAGGCGATGTCCGGCAATCGCCGGGAACACGGTCTGAACGTGCTCGGGCTGTACTGCCGCGTCGCCCGCAATCAGTGCGCAGGCTTGGGCGGCGCGCAGCAGGCCCTGGGCAGCGCGCGGCGACAGGCCCAACGGCAGCTGCGCACGCGTGCGTGCCACGAGCGCCTGCAGATAGTCGAGCAACGTGGCGGATACATGTACGCTGCGCGCCTCCCGCTGCAGCGATGTCACTTCCGCCGGTCCGAGCACACGCGGCGTGTCCTGCAGCAGCTCGCGTCGCTCACCCTGCAGCAGCACGCGACGTTCGGCCACCGGATCCGGGTAGCCGAGACTGACGCGCATGAGAAACCGATCGAGCTGCGATTCGGGCAAGCCGTAGGTGCCGATCTGCTCGTGCGGATTTTGCGTCGCGACCACGAAGAAGGGCTCGGGCAGCGCGTGCGTGATGCCGTCGATGCTGACCTGGCGCTCTTCCATGGCCTCGAGCAATGCGCTCTGCGCCTTGGGACTGGCGCGATTGATCTCATCGGCCAGCAGCAGCTGCGTGAACACGGGACCGCGCCGGAACTGGAACTTGTTGGTGGCGCGGTCGAAGATCGAGACGCCGACGATGTCGGCCGGCAGCATGTCGCTCGTGAACTGCAGTCGTGACCATTCGAGTCCAGCACGCGCGCCAGAGTCTGCGCCAGCGTGGTCTTGCCGACGCCGGGCACATCCTCGATCAGCAGATGACCGCGCGCGATCAGGCAGGCCAGGCACAGCCGCACCTGTGGGCCCTTGCCGATGATGACGCGCTCGATGGCCGCGATGGTGGCGCTGAGACTACTCATGTCAGCGCAGCGCACGCACCTGCTCGATGTGGCGCGTCACTCCGTGGCGTTCGCGTTCGCGCTCGGCCAGGCGCTGCCGCTCGAGCGTTACGACTTCGGCGGGAGCGTTGTGCACGAAGTGATCGTTGGCGAGCATGCCGCGGGACCGGCTGAGTTCCTGTTCGATCTTCTGCAGGCGCCGCTCGAGCCGCTTCAGTTCGCTCGCTGGTTCGATGAGCCCCGCCATCGGCACCAGCAGCGTCAGCTCACCGACCATGGCCGCGGCCGCGGGCGGCGCTGCTTCGCCTTCCGGCAGCGCGCGCACGCTCGCCAGTCCGGCCAGATGCGACAGCAACCCCTGGTGCCGCTCGACCAGGCGCAGATCCGGTGCGCTGGCATGCTGCAGCAGCAGCGGTACCCGGCGCGATGAGGCGATGTCCATCTCGCCGCGGATCTGGCGGATGCCGAGCACCGCCTGCACCACCCATTGCATTTCGCGCTCGGCTGCGGCATCGCGCGGGAAGTCGGCCGCATTCGGCCACGCCGCGATGACGATGCTATCGCCGGCGACGCCCGCGAGCGGCGCGACGCGCTGCCAGATTTCCTCGGTGATGAAAGGCATCAGCGGGTGCAGCAGCCGCAACAAGGTCTCGAGCACCTGCAGCAGCGTGGTGCGTGCCGCGCGTGCGGCTGCCGGATCCTGCGACTGCAGCACGGGTTTGACGATCTCGAGGTACCAGTCGCAGAACTCGTGCCAGGTGAATTCATAGAGTGCGCTGGCCGCGAAATCGAAGCGGTAGTCATTGAAGGCCGTATCGACCGCCTGGATCGTGGCGCCGAGACGCGAGCGGATCCAGCGATCGGCCACCAGGGGCGGCACGCCCGCAGGCGGTGCAGGCGCATCGCGGCCGGTGGCGCCCTCGGACGGCTCGGCGGCCCGCAGCAGAACGAAGCGCGCGGCGTTCCAGATCTTGTTACAGAAGTTGCGGTTTCCGCCCACGCGCGCGAGATCGAAGCGAATGTCATGGCTCTGGGTTGCGAGCGAGGCAAAGGTGAAGCGCAGAGCGTCGGTGCCGTAGGCCGGAATGCCTTCGGGGTATTGCTTGCGCGTGGCTTTTTCGACGCTGGCGGCCAGATGCGGCTGCAGCAGCCCGGTGGTGCGCTTGGTCAGCAGCGCCGGCAGCTCGATGCCGTCGATGATGTCGAGCGGATCGATGACGTTGCCCTTGGACTTCGACATCTTCTGGTCTTCGGCGTCGCGAACCAGGCCATGCACGTAGACCTCGCGGAATGGCACATCGCCCATGAATTTGAGACCGAGCATGATCATGCGCGCGACCCAGAAAAAGATGATGTCGAATCCCGTGACCAGCACGTTGGTCGGGTAGAAGCGCGCCAGCTCGGCGGTCTTCGCGGGCCAGCCGAGCGTCGAGAACGGCCATAGGCCGGAGGAGAACCAGGTGTCGAGCACGTCCTCGTCCTGGCGCAGCGGCACATCGACGCCGTGATGCGAGCGCGCGGCGCTGCGGGCCGCATCCTCGGTGCGCGCCACGAAGATGTTGCCGTGCTCGTCGTACCAGGCCGGAATGCGATGGCCCCACCAGAGCTGACGGCTGATGCACCAGTCCTGGATGTTGCGCATCCATCGAAAGAACTCCTTGTCCCAGTTCTCGGGTATGAAGCGCACGCGGCCGGACTCCACCGCCGCAATGGCTTCGGCGGCGAGCGGCCCGACTTTCACGTACCACTGCTTGGTGAGATAGGGTTCGATCACCGCACCGGTGCGATCGCCGCGCGGTGTCATGAGTTTGTGCGGGTCGATGCGCTCGACGAGATTGGCCAGGCTCAGTTCCTCGACGATGCGCTGGCGGGCCTCGAATCGATCCAGGCCGCGCAGCCGCGCGGGCGCTCGCTCGTTAAGCCGCGCGTCGGGGGTGAAGATGTTGATCAACGGCAGCGCATGGCGCTGGCCGATGGCGTAATCGTTGAAATCGTGCGCCGGGGTGATCTTGAGGCAGCCGGTGCCGAAGGCCGGATCGACGTAGCTGTCGGCAATGATAGGTATCGTGCGCTCGGCCAGCGGCAGCCGCACCCTGCGGCCGATCAGGTGGCGGTAGCGCAGGTCGTCCGGGTTCACTGCCACCGCGGCATCGCCCAGCATGGTCTCAGGGCGCGTGGTCGCGACCACGACATGACCATCGCCGTCGCTCAACGGGTAGCGCAGATACCAGAGCTGGCCGGCTTCCTCTTCCGACAGCACCTCCAGGTCCGACAAGGCCGTGCGCAGCACCGGGTCCCAGTTGACCAATCGCTCACCGCGATAGATCAGGCCCTGCTCGTGCAACCGGACGAAGGCTTCCATGACGGCCTGCGACAGCCCCGGATCGAGCGTAAATCGCTCGCGCGACCAATCCACCGAAGCGCCCAGGCGGCGCAGCTGGCGTGAGATGGTGCCGCCCGACTGCTCCTTCCACGCCCAGACGCGCTCGACGAAGGCCTCACGCGTCAGATCGGTGCGCCGTCGCCCCTCGGCGTTGAGGATGCGCTCGACCACCATCTGTGTCGCGATGCCGGCATGGTCCATGCCGGGCTGCCAGAGTGTGGCCGCGCCGCGCATGCGCTGTCGCCGCGTCAGCGCATCCATGACGGTATCCTGAAAGGCATGCCCCATATGCAGCGTGCCGGTGACATTCGGGGGCGGGATCATGATGCAGTAGCTGGTCCCGGCATTGCGCGGCGCGAAGTATCCGGCCGCCTCCCATCGCTGGTAGAGGCGCTGTTCGATTTCGGCGGGCGAGTAATCCTTATCCATCGGCGACCACGATCAACCAAAGGCGGCGATTATAAGACGGCAGGCACGGCGCCAAGGCGCCTACGGCGATTCCTGGTCCGTGATGCTGTGAGTCTCGGGTGTGAGACCCTGTTCACGGTACTGGCGAAAGCGGTTGCGGCCGGCCCGCCGCCGCTCTGCGTCCGCGTCGATGAGCTCGACGATGCGGGTCGCGTGCGCGGCGGCGGCTGGAATTGCATTGCCCAGGTTGACCAGCAGGTTGAAGGGCTGCTGCGGCTGCGGGCCGCAGCCAAGCAGCACCGGTGTGTCGTCCCACTGCGCCGCGTCGGCATAGATTTCGTGCGGCACGAAGCTGCGATCGGCAAAGGTCCAGAGCAGTTCGTCGAATCGCGCGAGCGCGTGCGGCTCATCGAGCCAGACGAACACACGCTCGCCCGCCAGGTAGGCCTGCTCGGCAAGCTTGCAACCCAGCTTGAAGCGGGCGCGTTCCTCCGTGCCGCTCAGCACGTAGAAATCCACACGCCGTGCGCTTGACCCGCGCGGCGTTGGCGCGCCCGCCTCAGCCACCCGCGCGGCGGCTCAGGAAATCTCCGACGAGCGACAGCGGGCGGCCGCTCGCGCCCTTGGCGGCGCCCCCGGTCCATGCGGTGCCGGCGATATCCATGTGCGCCCAGCGCAGCCCCTGTGTGAACTTGCCGAGGAAGGCCGCCGCGGTGATGGCGCCGCCCTCGCGGCCGGCGACGTTGGCCATGTCGGCGAAGTTGCTGCGCAGTTGATCGCCGTAGTCTTCGGTCAGTGGCAGCTGCCAGGCGCGATCGTCCGTGCGCGCACCGGCCTCCACCAGTTCGCGTGCGAGCGCATCATCGTTGGCCATGACGCCGCTGAAATGATTGCCGAGCGCGATCACGCAGGCGCCGGTCAGAGTCGCAAAATCGACCACCGCCTCGGGGTCGTAGCGACGCGCATAGTTGAGCGCGTCGCTCAGGATGAGCCGTCCCTCGGCATCGGTGTTCAGGATCTCGACCGTCTGGCCCGAAGCACTCGTGACGATGTCGCCGGGCTTGATGGCGCGCCCGTCCGGCATGTTTTCGCACGCGGGCACGAGGCCGACCACGTTCAGCTTGAGCTCGCTGCGCGCAGCGTAGTCGATGGCGGCGAGCACCGTGGCTGCGCCGCACATGTCGAACTTCATCTCGTCCATGTTGGGCGGATCCTTGAGCGAGATTCCGCCGGTGTCGAAGGTGACGCCCTTGCCGACCAGCACCACCGGGGCGCGTCCGCGGCGCGCGCCGCGGTACTCCAGCACGATGAAACGCGGTGGCTCTTCGCTGCCGCGCGTGACCGCCAGGAAGCAGCCCATCTTGAGGCGGCGCAGAGCCGCGGTTTCGAAAATGCGTACACGCAGCCGCCGGCGGTAGGTGCGCTCGAGCTCGCGCGCCTGCGCAGCCAGATAGCGCGGCGTGCACACGTTGGCCGGCAGGTTACCGAGGTTGCGCAGCAGACGGGCGCTCTCGGCGAGCGCCGCGCCGGCGGCCAGTCCGCGCCGTACCGCGGCGAGTCCCGCAGCGTCGACCGGTCCGCACTGCACCCGCGCCAGCGCCGGCAGACGCGGTTTACGCGCCGACTTCAAATCGTTGACGCGGTACAGGCTGGCGCCCGTGGTCTCGGCAATGGCGCGGCCGAAATAGTAATCATCGAGCTCGCGGGCCGCGGGCCGCTCGAGCGCCAGTGCCGCCGAGACCACGCGCGTGCGCGTCAGCGCCGTCACCGCGTGGCCGAGCGCCCGCCGCCAGCCGCGCCGGTTGTACTGGACCTTGCCGCCCAGCCCTACCAGCAG
>Ga0210394_10002926_pt1 | contig 22485 bp, 14 predicted proteins | sample IncBWC12MmetaG_FD_160121 | JGI IMG/M metagenome (GOLD analysis project Ga0210394, IMG submission 160121) | Forest soil microbial communities from Barre Woods Harvard Forest LTER site, Petersham, Massachusetts, United States - Inc-BW-C-12-M | ecosystem: Environmental > Terrestrial > Soil >... | reverse complement strand
AATGCGCGACCATGCTTCAGCGCTGGAGATTCAAAGGCTCGGACTGAGCCTTCATGCGGTAACAGACGGGCAGTTAGCCACTGTTGCATGAGAAGCCCGTGCCTTCAGGCAGGGGAGTTGTCACAACTCGGTGAGAAAACAGCGGCCGCTTGGCATAAACTACTGAGGGTCGCGCGCGCCGTGCTGCCCGGATTTGCGGGCGAAGCAGCGCGGGCCTGTTATGGTATGAGGCTGATAGGAATGACTGCCGTAAAAAAAGCGGGCCGCAAGAAATCGGGCAAGACCGCGAGCATCTATGATGTTGCGAAGCTGTCGCGCGTCTCGGTCTTCACCGTTTCCGCCGTGGTGAATCACAAGAGCCACGTGGGCGAAAAGCTGCGCAAGCGCGTGGAGGCGGCGATCCGCAAGCTGAATTATCGTCCGAACCTGATTGCGCGAAGCCTGGCGAAGCAGAAGACGCACACGATCGGAATGATCGTGCCGGATATTGCCAACCCCTTTTTCCCGATGGTGGTTCGCGGAGCGGAGGATGCCGCGCAGCGTCACGGATACAATTTGCTGCTGTGCAACAGTGACGATTCTCTGGCGAAGGAAGAGAAGTCCGTCGAGCTGCTGCTCTCAAAGCGCGTGGATGGAATTCTGCTGACGAAAGCCGCGGAGGATTTTCGTCCCTCGCTGAGACAGATGATCAAAGAAGTTAACATCCCCTTCGTGCTGGTGATGCGCACCTACCCGAAATTGACCAAGGATGCCGTGATCACCGACGACTACCAGGGCGCGTACGACGCGGTGTGCCACCTGGCGCGTTCCGGAAGACGGCGCATCGGATTGATCGGCGGTCCGCGCAAGGTGAGCAATGCCACGGCGCGCTGGGAAGGCTTTCGCGATGCGTTGAAGGCAGAAGGGCTGCCTTACGAGCCGGAGCTGGACATCGAAGGGGATTACCGGATTGAATCCGGATTCCGCGCCGGGCATGCATTGCTTTCGCACCGGCCCGACGGCATTTATGTAGCGAATCATTTGATGACCGTAGGATTGCTCAAGGCCGCCGAAGAGATGGGCTTGCGGTGCCCGGAGGATTTCGGCCTGGTGAGTTTTGACGATTATCCTTGGCTGGGAGTTTTTCGGCCGCGCCTGACGACCGTCGAATTACCCAAGCACCAGTTGGGGATTGAGGCCGCCGAGCTGCTGATCCGGCGCATTGCAGGAGATCGCAGCAAGGCCGTCGTGAAGAAACTGCCTCCGGAATTGCGCATTCGCGAATCGTGCGGATTCGCGCTGCATGTTTCGCGCGGGCAGTCTTTGGATTACGAGCCGGGCAAAGCCAGGAGCGCTGCGGTTCGGGATTTGCGCTAGCAGCGTTTTTTTTGCGTCTTGCTGGCAGATTAGGTTTCGCTGAAGTCTATTACTTTTGGTCTTCGGGTAAATCCCCGCGTTTTGTATCCGCCGTAGAGAATCCCTACCGCTAGCCACGCGAGACCGGCATATTTCGTCCAGGTTTGCAGACTGATCAGCAGGAGAAAGCAGAAAACGAAGCCGAAGCCGGGGACGAAGGCATCCACGAAGAAATTGCGATGCCCGATTGCTTCGCGCGAAAGCCAGAAGTGGCGGAAGGCCGCCAGATTCACGCCCATGAAGGCCAGCAGCGCGCCGAACGTGACGACTTCGGCGGCATGCTCCCACGGGATGGTGACGACGCCGATGTAGGCGAGGAGGCCGACAATCCACACGTTGTAAACGGGATTGCTTTTCCTGGGGCTCAGGTAACCGAAGATTTTTTTCGGCAGCACATCGTCGCGGCCCATGCTGTAAAGCAATCGCGACGCGCCGACGTGTCCGGCCAGTCCGCAAGCGATGCTGGAAACCAGGAGCATGACGCCGTAGGCGGCAAACAAGGCGGGGCCGCTGGCCATGCGAGCGACATCCATGAACGCGGTTTCCGGATTTTGCAACGTGGTGTAGTCCGGCCAGACGCGCTGCGCGAGATACACTTGCAGGCCGCTGAATAGTCCGGTGAAGATGACGACCAGGACGGAGGCAAGCAGCACGTTGCGTTTGGGATTGTGGACTTCTTCCGCAAGAATCGAAACACCATCGAAGCCGATGAACACCAGCGCGGCGAGCGAGGTGCCGGCGGCGACAGCGCGGAGATTAAATGTGGCCGGATTGTAAATTGGATGCAGCGAGAATAGTCCGGTGAAGTGCTGGTGCAAGACGATGAAGCGGAAAGATTCGACCAGGAATACGGTGGTCACCAGCAACATGAAGCCGAGCAGGACCTCGTTGGTGCGCGCGGTGAATTTGATTCCCTGCACCGTGAGGATGGTGATGAAGCCGACGGTGACGGCCGCCAAAATTGCGAAGGGAATGCGCGGCGTCATGCGTTGAATTGCCAGCACGGCGTACAGAGCATTCTGGATGGGCTGAAAAAGGTACTCCAGAAACATGGCCCAGCCGACGACAAATCCGAAGTGCGGGTTCAGTTCACGGCTGATGTAGGTGTACACCGAACCTGCGGAGGGATAGACGCTGGCCATGCGGCCGAAGCTGATAGCGGTGACGGACATTGCGACCATCGCGAGCAGAAGAGTTGCTACCGTGTGGCCGCGAGAGAGAACCTGGCCTTCACCGAAGAGCGGGACCGCGGCGATGGGCGAAGTGAGGATGATGCCGTAATAGATCAGGTCCCAGAGGCTCAACGCGCGCTTGAGATGCGGTTTCCTGGGTGCTGCGGTCTGGGCTGCGCCTGCGGATGTTTCCACCCTTACCTCACTGTGCCCCGAGTTTCAGAGGAAACGATTGCAACGGCTGCACCTATACAAGCGCGGCGAAAATTCACGCTAAGAGAAAAAGCGCTCTTTCTTGCGCGCTTCTTCGTAGCTGCGCCGCGCGGCTTTGACGGTGTCGCGTTCGGACACTTCCGCGACGGGCACATCCCACCAGGATTCGTAGCCGGGAACCCTTTGCTCGTAGGAAGTCTCGACGACGATTACCCGCGTGCGATTTTGTTCGCGGGCGGTGGCCAGGGCGGCTTTCAGCTCATCCGCAGTTTGCGCGCGAGCGGTCCAGGCGCCCAGGCTGGCGGCGTTTGCCGCGAAATCAACGGGAAGCACGTCACCAGCGTATGTATCGCCGCGGCGATAACGATAATTTGTGCCCAGGCCTTCATTGCCACAGGCGCGGCTGAGGCCGCCGATGCTCGAGAAGCCGTGATTATCGAGGAGGACGATATTGATTTTGCAGCCTTCCTGGAGCGAGGTGACGATTTCCTGGGCCATCATGAGGTAGGAACCGTCGCCCACGAGCACGTAAACTTCGCGCGAGGGGTCAGCCATCTTCGCGCCGAGGCCGCCAGCAATTTCGTAGCCCATGCAGGAAAAGCCGTATTCCAGGTGATAGCCGCCCGGCTGGCGAGTGCGCCAGAGTTTGTGCAGGTCTCCGGGCAAGCTGCCGGCCGCGCAGACCACGATGTCCGAGGGCTTCGTGAAATTATTTACGATGCCAATGACCTCGCCCTGCGTGATGGGCGGGGCCTGCTGAATCCCGTAGATGCGGTCTACTTCCTTTTCCCAGCGAGCGCGAAATTCCTTGATCTGCGCGCGGAAACTTTCTGCCACAGAGAAATTGCCGAGAGCTTGCTGCAATTCTGTGATCGTCAGGCGCGCGTCTCCGGTGAGAGGCAGCGCGGCTTGTTTGTAGGCGTCCAGTTCGGCGACATTTATATTGATGAAGCGCACGGCGGGATTCTGGAACGCGGTTTTTGACGCGCTGGTGAAATCGCTGTAGCGCGTGCCGATACCCAGGATCAGGTCCGCTTCCCGTGCGACGATGTTGGCGCCGGGCGTGCCCGTGACTCCCACCGCGCCGAGCTGCTGCGGATGATCGAAAGCCAGAGAACCTTTGCCGGCTTGCGTTTCGCAAACTGGAATTCCCGTGGCTTGCGCGAACTGCGCGAGCGCTTCCCAGGCTTGCGAGTAGAGAACGCCTCCCCCGGCCACGATTAGAGGTTTCCCGGCAGCGCGAATCCATTCGGCGGCGCGCTTCAGGAGCTCCTGATCGCAGCGGTTGCGAGGAATCACCCAAGCTTTCTTCGCGAAAAACTGTTCCGGGAAATCGAAGGCTTCGGCCTGGACGTCCTGGGGAAAGGCGATGGTGACGGCTCCGGTTTCCGCCGGCGAAGTGAGGACACGCATGGCTTCGGGAAGAGAGGTTAATAGTTGTTCGGGACGCTGAATGCGGTCCCAGTAGCGCGAGACTGGTTTGAAGCAATCGTTTACGGAAATATCCTGGGTGGACGGTGACTCGAGTTGCTGCAACACCGGTGCGACATTACGGCGTGCGAAGATATCACCGGGGAGCAGCAGCACGGGCAAACGGTTTACCGTGGCCAGGGCCGCGCCGGTGATCATGTTGGTCGCGCCTGGTCCGATCGAGGAAGTGCAGGCGAGCGCGCGCATGCGGAAACTTGCCTTGGCAAAAGCCGTCGCGGCATGGACCATGGCTTGTTCGTTGCGGAAAAGGTAGTAGCGCAGGCCCGGATCTTGTTCAAGCGCCTGGCCCAGGCCAGCGACGTTGCCGTGTCCGAAAATTCCCAAGCAGCCTTCGAAGAACCGTTGTTGCCTGCCGTCGCGCTCGGTGTACTGATTCTTCAGAAACGCGATGGTGGCTTGAGCCGCGGTGAGACGAACCGTCATTGGGCAATGCCCCTTCGGAATGGTGTGACGCCCCCCAGTTGCTTATGGCACGATTTTCGTACTTGCAGCAGAGAAAGGAAAGCCCCCGACGCAGGTATTTGGCCGAACGCATCGCGATCGTCGGCTGCGTTCGCTTCGGCCGCCGCAGGCAGCCATCGCACCGCGGCGCCCCGCGCAGCGCCGAAGAGACGAAACGCGCGGCCGTATTCTAAGCGATTATAATAATCTGGTTCTGCTGGGGAGCGGCGAGCGGACGCGCACGCCCGCCGTGTCGCACAAGCTTGGTTGGGGGGTTCGCCATCGCTCCGGCCGCAGGACATCCGCATAGGTTTCCTTTTCCGGCGCGATTATTCCCTCACGAGTGGCAAGCGAGGGTCCGTGTCCTTCCAGGTGGAACGGATCCACACATGCTGCGGATCTTCGGTGACGGCCAAGGCCCGGGCGGAGCCCGCGAGAAAATTCAGATAGTAAACGTCGTAGCCCGGCCCGGCAACCACCGGATGAAAGCCGCTGCGTACCAGCACGGTGTCGCCATCTTTGACTTTCAGAGTTTGATCGGCGCCATGCTTGCCGGAGTAGAGATGTTGCATGGCGAATCCATCCGGTTGACGCAGGCGATAGTAATAGATTTCATCCAAATCCACTTCCGCAGGAGGATTGTGCACGTCGTGCTTGTGCGGAGGATAGCTCGACCAATTCCCCCCGGGCGTATAAACTTCAATTACCATCAGCTTATCTGCTGGAAAGGCGGGCGTGATGATGTCCACAATCTGGCGTGAGGCGTTTCCGCCGCCACGCAGGCCGCTGGCGACGTCGCGGGGCGTGATCAGCTTCGGCTGCAGGCGGGCCTGGGACGGCGCGCGGCATTCCGCAATTTCACACGTCGTCTCCGCCGTGAAAACCGCCTGGTTTCCGGTGGGCAGATAGAGCGCATAAGGCAAACCGTCAAACACATTTTTGCGCCCTCCAATCCGCGTCGCGCCCTGGCCCCAATCCACCTGGCAGATTCCGCCGAGCAAGACAAAGGCGGCTTCTTCGTGGTCGGTGCGCGCGCGAAAGACATCGCCCGGCTGTAAACGGCGGACAAACAGACTCATCCATTCCCATCCGGCTTGCTGGCGAGGCAAAGAAAGCAGCTCACCTGCGGCTGGTTCCGGCAAGTTGACGGAATGGACGAGAAAGCCAGTCTCGCTCAAGTTTTCTCCTCCGCTCTGCCGAGCCGCCCCATACGCCTCTCGGGCATTGTATTTGTCTAACCGCTTTGAGACTATGGCAAAGGAACGCCCGGTTGTCAATTGTGAGCAGGGTCGGGACGGGCGACCAGCCCGAGAGAGGGACATTCGACATGGCCAGCATTCGCGAACTGAAGCATTACTACCGGGGAGAATGGAGCAAGGGCCAGTCCGCTCTATACCGCGACGTGGTGAACCCCGCGACGGGAGAAACGCTGGCGCGCGCGCCGATCGCCTCGCAGGAAGACGTCAGCGCAGCTGTAGTATCGGCCGCGGCGGCATATCCTGCGTGGCGCCGTACGCCTCCCGAGGACCGGATCCAATATTTGTTCCGGCTGAAGCAGCTGCTGGAAGATCATGTGGAAGAACTGGCACAAATATGCACGCAGGAAAACGGGAAGACGGTGGGCGAATCGCGCGCGGAATTGCGGCGGGCGATTGAGAACGTGGAAGTCGCCTGCGGCATTCCCACGTTGATGCAGGGTTATAACCTGGAAGACGTAGCATCGGGCATTGACGAGATGATGATACGGCAGCCGCTCGGCGTGACGGCGGCGATCACTCCCTTCAATTTTCCGGCGATGATTCCCTTCTGGTTTCTGCCTTATGCCATCGCCTGCGGAAATACCTTCCTCCTAAAAGCATCCGAAAAAGTCCCGCTGACGATGCAGCGCGCCTTCGAGCTGATGGAAAGCCTGAAATTGCCGCCGGGAGTGCTGAACCTGGTGCACGGCGACAAGACCGCGGTGGACGCGCTGCTGGAGCATCCCGAAGTGCGGGCGATCAGCTTCGTGGGCTCGTCGCCGGTGGCGAAATATATTTACGCGCAAGCGGCCAAGTTCGGCAAGAGAGTGCAGTGTCAGGGCGGCGCGAAAAACCACGTTCTGATTCTGCCGGACGCGGACCTGGAGACCACGACGCGCATTGTGAGCGATAGCGCGTTCGGTTGCGCGGGCCAGCGCTGCCTGGCGGTGTCGGTAGCGGTGACTGTCGGCGAGGCGCGCAACGAATTCACACAGGAAATTGCCCAGGTGGCCAGCTTGATCCGCGTGGGCAATGGGCTGGATAAAGATGTGCAGATGGGTCCGGTGATTACCGCAGAGAGCAAAAAGCGGATTGAGGGATTGATCGACGCAGGGGTGCATGATGGCGCTAAAGTCTTGCTCGATGGCCGGTCGGGAAACGGTGCGGCGACCGCGGGTAATTTCCTGAAACCGACGCTCCTCGATGGCGTGCCGGCTGCGAGCGCGCTTTCCAGAACCGAAATCTTCGGGCCGGTGCTAAGTCTGGTTCATGCGAATACGCTGGAAGAAGGAATCGAAACGCTTTCGCGCAGTCCATTCGGAAATATGGCGTCGATTTTCACTAGCAGCGGCGCCGCAGCAAGAAAATTCCGCTATGAAGTGCCAGCGGGCAATATTGGAATCAACATCGGAGTGGCCGCGCCGATGGCGTACTTCCCGTTCAGCGGCTGGCGAGACAGTTTTCTGGGTGTGCTGCACGGGCAAGGGCGCGATGCGGTGGAGTTTTATACGGAAAAGAAAGTTGTGGTGGAGCGCTGGCCGAAGGAATGGTCGCGAAAGTTTTGAGTTTGCCGGAGAAGCTGCGGCGCCAGAGCGCTTGATTCACTGCGCAGAATCAGGCGGCGAAACCAGCAGTGCTCCGAGAACGCGGATCGTTCCGGCTGCCAGTACGGCGCTGGGCTCGACAGCTGCGGTGCCCCTCGCGATGATGGACCAAGTTTCTTTCGGGACGCGCAGGAACGCTGCGGCGGCCAGCGGATCGAACAGAATGCCCGCGCCGCGCTCGATCACGTCGCGCGCCGCCTGCAGCGGGAGAGCAGCGCGATAAGGCCGGTCGGAGGTCATCGCGTCGAGCGTATCCGCGACGGCGAAGATTCTGGCGCCGAAGGGAATTTCCTCCGCTCGCAGGCCTTGCGGGTAACCCGAGCCGTCGAAACGCTCATGGTGCGTAAGGACGATCTCGGCAGCGCCTGCCAAAAAAGAAATGCTTTTTACCAAGTCGTAGCCGATTCTGGCGTGACGGCGCATGATCTCCCATTCCGGGTCAGTGAGCGGACCGGGCTTGAGAAGGATGCGATCCGGAGTGGCCAGCTTGCCGATATCGTGCAGCCAGGCGCCCATGGCGATGCTTCGCATTTGATGATCGAGACCGCCAATGGTTTTCGCTAGCTCCATGGAGTACAGAAAAACGCGGCGCGAATGCCCCGCCGTCGGGCCATCACGAAGATCGATGGCCGCGCCCAGCGCCTCCAGAGTGTCTTCGTAACTGCGCTCGGTTTGGCGCAGCGCCGTTTGCAATTGCTGCGTGCGTTCGGAAACCATTTCCTCCAGATGAAGGCGGTATTCGTGCACTTCGCGTTCGAGTTTCTTTTTCTGGAGGGCGCGATGGAGGCTGCCGAGCACGACATCCACGTCGAATGGCTTCAACAGATAGTCGTCCGCTCCCAGCTGCATGGCGCGCACGCCGATACGGGTTTCGTCCTCGCCCGTGACCATCAGGAAAGCCAAATTAGGGTAGCGCTGCCGAACTTCAATCAGCAGATCCATGCCGGAGATGCCGGGCATGTGCAGATCCGAGATGACGATATCGAAAGCGTGCCTTTCCAGCAGAGCAAGCGCTTCTTCGCCGGTGGTGGACGTACGGCACAGGAAAGCACCCGCGCTGAGCATGACCGACAGGATCTTGCGGAGCGCGGGATCGTCGTCCACGATCAGCACGCGAACGACCGGCGAGAGCGTCAAGTTGTCGCGCGGCGCTTGGCTGGCGATTTCGGGGGCCACGGTTTGGTGAGTGGCGGTCATGTTGGATGTCCGTTGGATATCGAATAGATATAAATTTGGTCCGCGCGATTTTGCCGAGCGCCCCGGCCAGCCGCGGCGCGTGCCGCCCGCCAGCTCATGGCGGATCGCGCTACTTCAGAATCCACTCTCCGGTCTTTTCGGTGAAACGGAAAACGTAGTGCGAGGCACCTTGACGTTCTTGCGAGCGGATCACCCGAGCTTTGCCGACGTATTGATCAATTCCTTGGATCATGAAAACCCCGACGATGGAATCGTTCTCCAGAGCTTTCGTGCACGTGCAGAGGAAGGAGCTTACGCTGACGCTTTCGGTGAATGTGGACACATTAAATTCTTTCCCGAGGGTATCTGTTCCGCTTAGTTTCAGTTCGACGCGCACCTGAACGCGAACTTCCGCTCGCGGAATCTGCGTTTGCCTTTTTACTTTCGCCAGCGAGACCCGCAGGGCGTCGAAATCCAGGGGCTTCTCAAAATAGCCGGCTGTACCCATATCCTTGCAAGACTGCTTGATTTCGTTGCCGGTCTCGCCACTCACGATAAAAATAGGAACGGACTGGGCCTTGTTGATGGCGCCCAGGGCGCGACACAGGCCTAATCCTGAATGCTTAGGCATGCGCAGATCCATCAGGATCGCGTCAGGCTTGTGTTCCATAGCCAAGGCGAGAGCTTCCTCAGGGTCGGCCGTATCAACAATCTCATAGTCGTCGGACAAATTCAGGCGGAAGAGGCGGCGCATGGCCTCATCATCGTCCACGATCAACAGTCGTCTCATCGTCAAAGCTCCCTCCTGCTGCACGATCCGCTTCTAACTGCGTGTGAGACTCAGAGGCTCGGCCGCGAGCGCCGGGGCGTCCGCGTCCAGTACTTCGCGCACTTTGCGAATCAGGCTGTCTTCGCTGAAGGGTTTGTGCAGCAAGTGCGTACCGGCTTCCAGGACGCCGTGATCCATGATCGCGTCGTCCGTGTAGCCGGACATGTACAGCACCCTCAGCCCGGGTTGCAGAAGTTTGAGGCGCTCGGCTAGCGCGCGACCGTTGAGGCCCGGCATGATGACGTCGGTCAGCAGCAGGTTGATCCGCACGGGCTTTTGCTCGACCAATTGCAGGGCTGCCGCGCCGTTGGCGGCAACCATAACGTGATAGCCGTGCTGTTCAAGCAGCATGTGCGCGAGCTTTCGCAACGCGTCCGCGTCTTCCACGAGCAGTATGGTTTCTGCTCCAGCAAACGCTGCGACGATTGGCGCAACGGGCTCCGGCACGCTCACCTGTTCCTCAATGCGCGGCAGATAGATCTGGAAGGAGGCGCCTTTTCCGGGCGCGCTCTCCACCCATACGTATCCGTCGCTCTGTTTCACCACGCCGTAAACCATGGAGAGGCCCAGGCCGGTGCCTTTGCCTTGTTCCTTGGTCGTGAAGAAAGGCTCGAAAATGTGCACGAGTGTGTCGGAATCTATGCCGCTGCCGGTGTCGGCGACGGACAACATTACGTACTCGCCCACTTTGGAGCCGGGATGCAGGCGCGTCCATGCCTCATCGTGCGAGACATTGCTGGTGGTGATGATTAACTTGCCGCCGTCTGGCATGGCGTCGCGAGCATTGACGGCCAGGTTCATGATCACCTGCTCGAGCTGTCCTTGATCGGCCTTGACTCTCCCGATCGCAGGATCCAGAGCCATGACGACTTCGATGTCTTCGCCGATGAGACGCCGCAGCATCTTTTCCATTTCCGAAATCAAGGAATTGAGGTTCAACACCGCAGGGGCGAGGACTTGCTGGCGACTGAAGGCTAGTAGCTGGCGCGTGAGTGAAGCGGCACGCTGGCCGGCCTTTTCGATCTCTTCGGCGTGCTCCAGGAAGGCGGTTCCGCTAGGCAGCGTCCTTTTCAGCACCTGGCTGTAGCCGATGATGACGCCCAGCAAATTGTTGAAGTCGTGCGCGATCCCGCCCGACAGCCGACCCACGGCTTCCATCTTTTGGGCCATCAGGAGCTGGCGCTCGAGGACCCACTTCTCGGTAACATCTTCGGCGAAAACCTCAAAATAAGCGGTGTCCTCGGCGACGGACCTTACAAACCAGCCGGTGCAGCGCGCTTTGATGGGCGTGCCATCTTTGCGTTTCCAGTCCACCTGGACCTCGGTGAACTCTTTCTGGTTCGTGAACAGGTCGTTCACGCGCTGGTGTTCAGAGGGGTCTACATAGATGTCGGAAGTGAGGTTCAACTGCAGCAATTCAGCCGGTGATTCGTAGCCCAGCATTTTCTGCAGCGCGGGGTTGGCGAGCAACAACTTCCCGGAAGCCTGCGCGCGGTAAATTCCGTAGGGTGCGTTCTCGATGGCAGAACGAAAGCTAAGCTCGGATAATCGCAGGGCTTCGGAGGCATGCTTTCGCGCGGTAATGTCTCGATTGACGATGACCAGTTTTTCGGGGACGCCGCTGGCGTTGCCGATCACGCTGGAGGTGGACTCCAGAACCAGCCACGTGCCGTTCTTGTGACGGAAGCGATATTCCATGTTCTTGCCCACGCCGGTGCGGCGCGCTTCCGCCGCGGCCGCCTTCACGCGCTCGCGGTCTTCGGGATGAATCTGTTCCATGGACGATGAATTCTTCAGGTCCTCGGCCGTATAGCCGAGGATTTTCTGGTACGCATCACTGTTGAAGATGCGCCGGCCGTCCATGTCCACGACGGCGATCATGTCGGCGGCGTTCTCGCTGATCAGGCGGAATAGCTCTTCGCGCTCAGCCAGGCGGTTGCGCATGCGATGAATCTGCAATTGCTGAAAGATCGTGTACAGGTCAAAAATCAGGACGAGCGCGACCAGGCCCTGCACCACCGGTGGCAGAAGACGGAGGGAGAATTTATAGTCCTGCAGCCCGAGGCCGGGAAGAATGAAGGCCATCAAACCCGACAGCAAAATCAGGCTGACTAAAATGGCGACGATCCACAACTGCCACTCTCTCCGCTCGATGCGGCGGAGATTGGTCTTTACGGTGTCAACCGGCGGCCTGCGTTTGGATTGGCGTTTTTCTGGTTTGCTACGCTCCACGCTGCTCCTCCGAGCGATGGCGGTGGGTGTCGGCATCGTTTCGCTCGAGTGCCAAGCGCACGGATGCTCCTGCCCGCAAAATTGCGCCGAGCTGTTTACTGCACGATGTCGGCCACGGACCGCGCGTTGGATATATTGATGTAAGTGCCTGAGAACAGAGGCAAATGCCGGGGAATTCGTGGCGCATGGTATGCAGGGCGCCACATCTGGTAATGCTCAGGCGGTTTCAATCCGAAACGGCGAGCCCCAGAACGATACAGGTCGCATGAGCCGCACTTAGCTGACATCTCCGCGCGACGCCGGCAGGGGGCCGTCGCGCTGCTGTCCAGACGATCCTCTGGCTGAGAATTTGCGGCGGGGCCCGGATCCCGTAGCGGATGTCACGATTCTGTAACACTGCTGCAGGGAACACAGATGCGAAGCTTCGCAGTCCTTGCGAAAACGTAGTAGGCTCTTGCGTGCGCCCATGAACAATCAGGAAACACAAAAGCTGCGAAACCTGCTGACGCAACGGCAGTGGGGCCCGGCAATCGAACTGCTGCGACGGAGCGATCCCTCTTCGGCCGCGGATTTTTTTCTGAGCGAGCCTTACGACGAGCAGCGCGTGCTGTTTCATGCGATGCCAGTGGATTTTGCGGCATCGCTGATCGTGCACCTGCCGTACTACCACGCCTACGTTCTGCTGCATTCGCTGCCGTCGCAGGAAATGCGCGCGGTGATCGATGCGATGACGCCGGCCGAGCGGAATCATTTTCTGGACGCTCTGCCGGAAGAAGCGTGGCAGTGCTTGATGGACGAACTGGCGGAGGCCGGAACGGGAGCGCCGTACTGCGCGGTGACCGACAGCGACGCCGGCGCGGTGACGACCGAGTTTGCGCCGCCGGCCGTCGATAGCGAGCCGATCATCGAGGCGCGGCAGATCGAAAAGAGTTACCCGCAACCCGACGGGCGGCAGATACAGGTGATTGCTCCGGTGGATTTTTCCGTCGAGCCGAACACCATTATCGCGCTGCTGGGTCCTTCCGGCTCGGGCAAATCCACGTTGCTGCGGATTCTTTCCGGGCTGGCGGCGCCTTCGTCCGGAGAAGTTTTATGGCACGGCCAGCCGATGCACGGATGCCGCCCGAATGTGGCGATCGTGTTCCAAAGCTTCGCGCTTTTTCCGTGGCTGACGGTGCTGGAAAACGTGGAAGCTCCGTTGCTCGCAAGGGGCATCACCCAGTTCGAACGTCACCGCAAGGCGTTGCGGGCGCTGGCTTCCGTGGGCTTGCATGGATTCGAATCCGCGTATCCCAAGGAATTATCAGGCGGCATGAAACAGCGCGTCGGGTTTGCCCGGGCGCTGGCCGTCGAGCCGGAAATTCTCTTCATGGACGAGCCGTTTTCCGCGCTGGACGTGCTGACCGCGGAAAACCTGCGCGGCGAGTTGCTGGAACTGTGGCTGGCGAAGAAAGTTCCGACCAAAAGCATTTTCATCGTTACGCACAATATCGAAGAAGCGGTGCTGCTGGCGGATCGCATCATTGTGCTGGGACGCAGCCCCGCGAAAATTCGCGCGGATTTTCGGGTCCCGCTGCAGCATCCGCGCGACCGCAAGTCCGCGGCATTCGTTCTTTATGTGGATTACATCTACAAGGTAATGACGCAGCCGCAACTGGAGCTGGCGCCGCCTTCCAAAACCGAGCACAAAGAGAAGGCGGCGGCGCAAATGTTGCCGCACTCGCGGCCCGGCGGGATTGCGGGTTTGCTGGAATTGCTGGACGATCGCGGCGGGGAAGAAGACATGTACCACATCGCCGAGGAACTGCTGCTGGAGATCGACGACTTGCTGCCGATTCTGGACGCGGCGACATTGCTCGGTTTCGCGACGGTGCACGAAGGCGACGTGCGCATCACGGAGAAGGGGCGCGCTTTCGCGCAGGCCGACATACCCACGCGAAAGATATTGTTTCGCGAGGCGGTGCTGGCGCATGTTTCCTTGCTGCAACAGATTCAATCCGCGCTGCAGAAGAAATCGAATCACACCATGCCGGTGGAATTTTTCCGCGACTTGCTTGACGAACGCTTCGCGCAGGTAGAAGTGGAGCAGCAGATGGAAACCGCGCTGAACTGGGGCCGCTACGCGGAGCTTTTCACCTACGACGCGGAAGACGATACCGTGCACCTGCACCAGCCGGACCATCGCGGCGAAATTTCCCCGGAAGGCGCTTCCCTGCACTGATGGCCGGCGAAACACAGAAAACCTCCAGCGGCACGCTAACCTGGGGAACGATTCCGTCCACCGTGCCTTCCCTCTTGCGCGATCTGCCGATTCTGCTCGCGGCGCTGGCGCTTTTTTACGCTGTGCTATCCATGACGCATTACTGGATGACGCCGGCTGGCGCGCCGATGGAAATCCATCTGCAGCCGAGCGCGCTGCCAAGATACGCGATGTTTTCGGTGTTGCGGATCGCGGCCGCATACCTGGTGAGCTTGGCCTTCACGTTGGTGTATGGATACGTCGCGGCCTACAACGCGCGCGCGGAAAAATTCATGGTACCGCTGCTGGATACGCTGCAGTCCATTCCGGTGCTCAGTTTTCTTCCGGGCGTGATGGTGGCCATGGTGGCCCTTTTCCCGACGAAACAATTGGGCGTGGAGCTGGGGTCCATACTGCTGATTTTTACCGGGCAAGTGTGGAACATGACGTTCAGCTTTTATTCGTCGCTGAAAAGCATTCCACGCGAGATGCGCGAGGTGGCCGAAATTTACCACTGGAGCTGGTGGCAGCGATTCACGCAAATGGAGCTGCCTTATTCGATCATCGGCCTGGTGTGGAATTCGATGATGTCGGTAGCAGGCGGGTGGTTTTTTCTGATGGCTTGCGAGATGTTCACGCTGGGAGATCGCGATTTGCGTCTTCCGGGGCTGGGCTCCTACCTGCAGACCGCCGCCAACGCGGGAAACACGCGCGCGATCTGGTGGGGCATGGGAGTGATGATCGGAATCATCGTGGTGATTGACCAGCTGGTATGGCGGCCGGTGATCGCGTGGGCGGAGAAATTCAAGTTCGAGCAAGTGGAATCGACGGACGCACCGAGCTCGGCGGTTCTGGATTTGCTGCGCAGCTCGAGAATTTTGCCGTTCTTCTCACGGCTGACGGTGCGGCCGGCGCGCGAATTCCTGAGTTTGCATTTCGCGCGCAGCCACGCGACCACGGGCCCGGGGCCCGCCGCACGCGGCATCTATCGGTGGGTGACGCGGCTGCTGCTGGCCGCGCTGCTCGCCGGGATCGTATACGAATCCGTGAAGATGGTGATGTTGCTGACGCACCTGACGCGCGAGGAATTGCGCAGCATATTTCTGGGCGCGGGCGCGACGTTCTTGCGCGTGGCCTTCACCTTGCTCCTCGCCGGGCTGTGGACCATTCCGGTGGGAATCCTGATCGGACTGAAGCCGAAACTTTCGGCGATCGCGCAGCCGATTGCGCAGGTGGCGGCTTCGGTGCCGGCCACCGCGCTATTTCCCATTCTTTTGCTGCTGCTGATACGCGCGGGCGGTGGATTGGGAATCGGTTCGATCTTGCTGTTACTGCTGGGGACGCAGTGGTACATCCTGTTCAACGTGATCGCGGGCGCCATCGCCATTCCCACCGACCTGAAAGAAGTCTGCTCCGTTTTTCGTTTTGGAACCACGGAGCGTTGGCGGGAATTGCTGCTGCCGGGAATTTTCCCGTTTTTGATCACCGGATTCGTAACCGCGTCGGGTGGAGCGTGGAACGCCAGCATCGTCGCGGAGTATTTCAAGTTTCGCGGGCATACCTACCTGACCACGGGACTGGGAGCAGTGATCAGTAACGCCACCGACACAGGGAACACTCGCGTGCTGCTAGCGGCGACGATTCTGATGGCGGCGATGGTGGTGACGATCAATCGCCTGGTATGGCGGCGGTTATATCAGCTGGCAGCAACGCGCTTCCGGCTGGAAAACTGAGGAGCTTCGCGTGTTACGGGGCCTTCCGGAATTAATGTCGTAACGCGAATTAACGTTTCGTCGCCCAGAGCAAACCGATCCCACCGAAAATAAACTCGCGAGCATCCACGCGGTGGTATCCCGTGCGCTGCAGCAGCGAGGAGTATTCCTGAACGGAGACGAAGCTGCGGATGGAATCCGGAATGTAAGTATAAGTGCGGGGCTTGCCGTGCAGGAGCATGCCCCAGAACGCGCCCTGCACATATAAGAAGCCCAAGTACAACTGACGGAACACGCGATTCGTCGGGAGAAAAAAATCCAGGCTGACCATCACGCCGCCGGGCCGCGTGACGCGTTCGATTTCGCGCACCGCGGCGCCGAGATTCGGAAAATTTCGCAGGCCGTAGCCGATGAAGACGCAATCGAAGGAGCCGGCGGCGAATGGCAGCAGGGTAGCGTCGGCGCACACCGCTTCCTGCAAGCCATTCTGGCGCCCGACGCGCAACATTCCCTCGGTGATGTCCACAGCCACCGGGCGCGCAGCGGGCAAGTGCTCGCGCACGAGCCGGGAAAAATCGCCCGTGCCCGATGCAAGATCAAGCACCAGCGCGTTTTCCGGCAGTGACGCGCGCAGCACGCCGAGGCGTTTCCAGCGGCCGTCCATGCCATAAGAAATAACGCGCGTGATGAAATCGTATTTAGGCGCGATCTTGCTGAACATTTCGCGCATCAAGCGCGTGTCCTGGCGTTCGGCGGGAATGGTCATGACTGGTGCGAATTTTACACGGATTGCGAGCGCTGCAGGCGCGGTTATTTCAATGCCGGCCGGGCGCAAAATTTGCGGCGCGTGCAAGCAAGCCGGGCAAGTTTCCTGGCACGGCAGCGGCGGCTTTCGCGCCCATTTTGCTTTCCACCTGGCGGCGAGCGGTTTGCACGGTAGTCAGCTCAGCGCCCGCAGCACCACGCAGCAGATTTTCCGCGTGCAGCAAGGAAGCGTAAACCAATTCGTCCGGCGCGTTCTGCCCGCGCAGAAATTGTCCGTAGTTGAACCAATCCAGCGCTTCGGCTGAGGCGTCGCCGGTCTTGGCGTCCAACGCCAGGCCGCGCTGGTAGGATTGCGCGGCGGCAGGGCCGTCGCCATTTCTGGCCTGTAGATCCGCGCGATGTACGAGCGCCAGGCCCTCCAGTTTAGCGTCGCTGGATTGTTGCGCCTGCGCGATGGCCGAGTCATATCGTGCGAGCGCTGCGGCAGATTGCTTGATGCGCGCTTGGTCGTCGGCCAGTTGAATCGTGGCCGCCAGTATCTGCTCGTGGGTGAAGGTTGGCGCATCCGGTTCCGACTGCGGATTCGCCGAAGCGAATTGCAGAAACGAATTCCAATGGCGAGCGGCAGCCGCCGGCTCACCGCGTTGATCGAAGGCTTCCGCGAGATACAGGTGCGCATTCGGCTGACGGGGGTTTACGTCCACTGATTTTTGCCAGGAATCCATGGCCTCTTCGGGATGGCCCAGGCGCGCGGCGAGCAAACCGTAGTTGGTGAGTGCGTCGGTGTCGCGCGGAAAACGTTGCAGCATTTTCTGATAGTGCGCGTAGGCGTCCGAGAAGCGGCCATCTGCGATCAACGCGCGGGCGGTGGCCTGTTGCAGCGTGATGCTGCTGGGATTGATGGCTACAGCGCGCGTGAGTGCGGCGACGGCCTGGTCGCGTTGGCCTTGCTGAGTTTCGGCGCGAGCGATACGCTCCTCGACGAAGCTGTCGTAGGGGTTGATTTGGGCCGCGCGCAGAAGTGCGGGAAGATTCCCTTCATCGGTGCGCAGCGCGAAATGGAATTGGTCGAGGCCGCCCCAGAGGAACAGGAGCGCAGCAAGAGAAATTCGGAACGCGGGAGCAGCCAGAACCTGCGCGGCGAGAGCGCGAGCAGAGCTCACAGGCTGCGGAGACGCGCTGGCTGCAGGAGCTGACGGCTTGCCGCTGCGATCAACGAGCAGCGCTGCCACGCGCTTGTCGCGGAGCTTCCAGAGCTTGGCGTCCAGTATGAAATGATGAATATTCACGAGGGAGACGAAAATCAGGAAGCTGGTGGTGAAATCGTAATGGAAAAGATAGCTCACCAGCCATGGACCGGGGATAAAGAGCGCGATACCCCCGGCGAGAAGCGTCGCGAAATACGTCGCGATGTGCCAACTTTTCTGCCCTGCGGCGCGCGCTTCACGGCGCTGGTAGTAACTGGTGATCCAGATATACTGCGCGGAATGCAGCACCGCGAGAATTCCACTGCTGTAGCGTGTTTGCGGCACTTGCGAAACTGAATTCAATTCCAGCAGCGTGGGCAGCACGAACCAGAGGAATTGCGTGAAGGCGAGAGTGAGCGGCGCAAGCAACGCGCGTGCACCCAGCGCGCGAATCAAGCGTCGGAATCCGAGGAACGTGAAAATCATGAAGGCCATGCCGAAGGCCAGGCGCAAGGGGAAGGTGAATTTCGGCGGCAGGCCGAGCGACAGAATCAGCGGGTCGGTAGAACCGCCGGTTTCAAAGCTCGCCAGCAGCATCAGGTAGGAAACCACAAACGCGCCGCGCAACCAGCGGCGTTCGCCGGCGGTGATTTCCGCTCCGCTGCGCCGCGCGAACATCATTAATAAGCCGTAGTTCTGCCCGGAGTAGTGCCAGGGGCTCCAGCAGATATAGAGCGTAAAGAGCCACGGGAAAAAGCGCGGCGAAGCGTGCATCACGATGCCGGTAAGCACCAGCAGCAGGGTCACATGCAGCGTGACGAATTTGTATTTTTCGAAATCCGCGCGCGTATGATAAGCACGATAAATCGTGGCCATGAAATGCGGGTAGTTGAATACGATGGCCAGCAGATAAAATGCCATGGCCCAGGCGTGGCTGTGCGCAGGGGTCATCAACAGCGCGACGGCGAGGAGCGGAGCCGACCAGGCGCCGCAACCGATCAGCAGGTCGAGCCAGGGACGGTAAATCCAGGGGCCCGAGGATGCGGGCGCGGCCAGCGGCGCGGATTGCGGAGCGGCGATCGGTTCTACTGTGACGGTCAAGCGGGAAACCCCAAGTTCGTGCACTCTGCGCGTCCTTCCCGCACATGCACTCTGCGCGCGGAATGACCCGCCGGATTGCTGCGAGCTACCTAAGCGCACAGTCTACTGCGATTGCGGAGGCGTCTCACGGCGGCGTCATGTGCTTATGTTGAAAGCGTAACTTCCGAAAGGTAAGACCTGGTGCTAACGGCGGAAGGGCCGATTCGCAGGGCCCTGAGATTCGGGTTATGCGCGAGCGGCGAACTGTGGCTTAATAAATGCGGAGATTTTCTCGTTGTGGGGGGCGCAACGCGTACCCTGGTGACCCGCACCGGCGATTTTGCTTCGACAATAAATGGGCCCCGTTTTCTGGGACGATCGCTACTAGAAATTTCGGCCGAATTTGCGACTCCAGGCAGGCCGCGTGAATCATATCGCAAGCGAGGAGTTCGAAAATGCAATTGGGAATGATTGGACTAGGAAGGATGGGAGCCAACATGGTCCGGCGACTGATCAAGGCCGGACATCAATGTGTGGTGTTTGATAGGACTCCGGCGACCGTGCAGGCGCTGGCGAAAGAGGGCGCGACGGGCGGCAGTTCGCTGGACGATTTCATTGCCAAACTGAAACAGCCGCGCGCGATATGGTTGATGGTGCCGGCGGCCGTTGTCGACGACACGCTCGCGCAACTCACGCCGCAGCTGCAGAAGGACGATATTCTGATTGATGGCGGGAATTCTTATTACATTGACGACATCCGGCGCGGCAAGGAACTCGCCCCCAAGGGAATTCACTATGTGGACGTGGGCACCAGCGGCGGCGTGTGGGGCCTGGAGCGCGGATATTGCATGATGATCGGCGGAGAACAGGCAACCGTGCAGCGGCTGGACCCGATTTTCAAATCACTGGCACCCGGCCGCGGCGATATCGCGCGCACGCCGGGGCGCGAGAAAGTCCCGGGCACGGCCGAAGAAGGCTACCTGCACTGCGGACCTTCCGGCGCCGGGCACTTCGTGAAGATGGTGCACAACGGAATCGAATACGGCGTGATGGCCGCATACGCCGAGGGCCTGGATATTCTGCATCACGCCAACGTGGGGAAAATAGCGCAGACCCAGGACGCCGAGACCACACCGCTGCGTTCGCCGGAACATTATATGTATGACATTAATCTGCCGGATGTCACAGAGGTGTGGCGGCGCGGCAGCGTCATCGCGTCGTGGCTGCTGGACCTGACGGCGATTGCGTTGCTCAAGTCTCCTGCACTGACGGATTTTTCCGGACGCGTATCGGATTCCGGCGAAGGCCGCTGGACGATTCAGGCGGCGATTGAAGAAGGCACTCCGGCGCCGGTGCTCACCAGCGCGCTGTTCGAACGGTTTAGCTCGCGCGGAGAATCGGATTTTGCGAACAAGCTGCTTTCCGCGATGCGCTTTGAATTCGGCGGGCATCACGAGAAGAAATCCTAAGGACACCAGATGGCTGAGACATCTGCTCCAAGTTTGGACGTGAAGAGCACCATCCCCAGCGCTAAGGTGCCTTCCGATGCCTTGGTGTTTTTTGGCGCGACGGGCGACCTGGCGCACAAGAAAATTTTTCCGGCGCTGCAGGCGATGGTCAAGCGCGGAAACCTGAATGTGCCGGTGATTGGCGTGGCCAAGGCGGGCTGGAACATCGAACAGCTCCGCGAGCGGGCGCGCGACGGCATTGCCACGTTCGGCGGCGGCGTGGATGAAGAAGCGTTCGCAAAACTGGTGCAGCTGCTGAAATATATTGACGGCGATTATCAGGACCCGAAAACTTTCGAGCAGTTGCGCACGGCGCTGGCTGGCGCGAAGCACCCCACGCACTACTTGGCGATCCCACCCAGCCTGTTCGCCACCGTGGTCGAGGCGCTCGGGAAATCGGGCTGCGGCGAAAATGCGCGGGTGATCATCGAAAAACCTTTTGGACACGACCTGGAGTCCGCGCAGCGGCTGAACGCGATTCTGCAATCGGTCTTCCCGGAGTCTGGCATTTTCCGCATCGACCACTATCTGGGCAAGGAAGCAGTGGAAAACTTGCTGTTGTTCCGGTTCGCCAATGCGTTCCTGGAGCCGATCTGGAATCGCAACTACGTGCACAGCGTGGAAATCACCATGGCGGAATCTTTCGGCGTGCAGGGACGCGGAAAATTCTACGACGAAACGGGAGCCATCCGCGACGTGATTCAAAATCACCTGCTGCAGGTGGTGGGCTTTCTGGCCATGGAACCGCCGACCAACATGTATCCGGAATCGTTGCGCGACGAACAAGTCAAGATTTTCCGCATGATTCCACCGATCAATCCGACCAACCTGGTGCGCGGACAATTCACGGGCTACCACAAGGAGCCCGGCGTCGCGCCCAATTCGGAAGTGGAAACGTATGCGGCCGTTTCCCTGGAAGTGGATTCCTGGCGCTGGGCAGGAGTGCCGTTCCTGATTCGCGCGGGAAAATGTCTCACGGTGACGGCGACCGAAGTATTCGTGAAGCTGCGCCAGCCCCCACTGACGAAATTGCCACCGGGTTCAAATTATTTTCGCTTCCGGCTGGGTCCCGATTTGTCATTGAGCCTCGGCGCGCGAGTGAAACGTCCGGGTCCGCGACTGCAAACGATGGAAACAGAACTCTCGGCAGTTTCTTCATCGGAAACGGGAGAGATGGAAGCGTACGAGCGGCTGCTCACCGACGCGATGAAAGGCGATTCGCTGCTGTTCGTGCGGCAGGATGCGGTGGAAGCGGCGTGGGCCATTGTGGAACCGATTCTGGGCGACATCGTTCCGGTGCAGCCCTATCAGTCCGGAACGTGGGGACCGGTCGAGGCAAATCACCTCGCGGCTGGAATCGGCGGCTGGCACAATCCGGCGGGTAAGGCGACCGACAGCTAATCGCAGGCCGGCGATTTTTTGCCAGACGTTTTTCTCGGATCCGGCGTCAGGCTGGATTTTTCGCAGCGTGCGATTTTCCCCAGACGAACGCGAACACTCCGATCGCAAGCAATAGCGCCGTCAGCCCCACAATTTTCACGACGGCTAATACTTTGTGTGGCTCGTCGTCCGCAGGGATCACCGAAAACGCGATGGTGACAAGCGTGGTGGCAAATCCCAGCACACCGAGCGCGAAAGCTGCAGGCCGTCCGCCGGGGATGCGCATCACTTCGGGGCCGACGGGCTCCCGCTGCAAACGAAGCAGCGACGCAAACACGAAAAGATACGGTATGAAGTAAGTGATGATGCCCATGCTCACGAGAACTTCATAAGCGCCGTACACGCTCGTTCCGGCTTGACCCAGCACAATAAAAATCACACCGCATGCCGCCTGTACCAGGAGCGCTACATACGGCGTCCCCCATTTTGCATGGACGCGCGCAAACGCGGACGGCAAGTAGCGATCCAGCCCAGCGACAAAAGGCAGCCGCGCCGAAACCGCCAGCCACGCGCCGAGCGCTCCCAGGTTGCTGATCGTGATCAGCAGCGCCGCGACCGGCCCGATTCCGGAGAAGCCGACGCGCTCGGCGGATTGCGAAATTGCCTGCATGATGCCTTGCAATCCGCTGACTTGGCTGGCCGGCAAGGCGATGAGCACCGCGACGGTACCAAGAATGTAGCCGCTGGTGACGAACGCGCCGCCCGCGAGCAGGCCGCGCGGTAGATTGCGACGTGCGTCTTTTACTTCGTCACCGAGAAAGGA
>Ga0210394_10002925_pt1 | contig 22503 bp, 50 predicted proteins | sample IncBWC12MmetaG_FD_160121 | JGI IMG/M metagenome (GOLD analysis project Ga0210394, IMG submission 160121) | Forest soil microbial communities from Barre Woods Harvard Forest LTER site, Petersham, Massachusetts, United States - Inc-BW-C-12-M | ecosystem: Environmental > Terrestrial > Soil >... | reverse complement strand
GAAGCCATTAGCCGGGGTAATTAGGTGTCAAGTTCCCGTCTACGTTTAGCCATCGCGGCCAGAACGGGCACCATGTCCACGTGGACGATGGCTGCTATGCGCTGCCCCTCCTCGGTGATCCAGACGACGCTAAGCGGGTCCCTCTGAACAGAGTTGACCGCTGCCCGCAAACTCTTGCTCATCGGCGCCTCGAACTTCATCGCGGACACTCCAACCGAGACCACTCCAGCTGAACATATACCAGGCACTTGTCGTAATCGATGCCGACTACCATCGCGCTGCCTTCCACTTCGGACTCCCGCTCGCAGACGGTTATCGGCATGCACAGACCGAGCTGGTCTGGCTCGCAGCCATACAGATCCTCGAAGCCCGCGAACGTCATCGTCTGGCCGAGACGCACATTCAGGTCTATCTCGATGCGAGGTCCCCCGCCGCCAGTCGCTTGGCCTGATACGGCGGGGGACTCGTCCATGCTATTCGGCGGGCTCGATCTTGATCTTGTCGCCGTTGGCCGCCCAGGTCCGCGTGCCGCGCTCGGCAACGGTAGCCTGGACCGTGGCGTAGTGGCCGCCTATGACATCCCTCACGAGGTCGGCCAGGCGCTCCTTGAGTTCGCCTATCTGCTTGTCGCTGACTCCCCTTCCTTCGATGAGCGCCTTGACGGAGATGGCCCGGTCGATTGACCAGTCGAAGTGCATCTTCTTGTCAGGTGCCAGTGTGGACATGCCCATTCCTCCATAGGTTCGGGCTCGGCTGCGACCCGTTGTCACAGCCACGTCTTGTGTTTGTTACCGGACAGTATGAAGTTCCCTAAGTTACCCACGGGTATACGGATGGGTAACCCCTGTGGATAACGTTGCTCCTGCGTCCGCTGTCACGAGCCCAGCGGAGTGAGCCCGGAGGGTGAAGCTCGGGCCGCGGTCCGGGCCGCTCCCACGTCACCTGTCAAGGCAGAGCTATGGTCTAGACCGGAGGGCTAATGGCGTCGCCGCGCCGTTTCCCAGGCGCTCAGCACGTGACGCCGGTCAAGTCCGTCCCGGTCGGTAGCCGGGTAGCGCTGCCGCTCGATTGCCCGCCTGCGTTCCGCCCGGGCCGCGTCGAATGCAGCCTGATCGGCCAGGAGGGCTCGCCGGGCGGTCAGGTAGTTCTCCCCGGTGGCTGCCATCCGCCAGCGTGTCAGCCGCTGGAGCTCGGTCATTCATTCGCCCTCGTCTGCGCGCCCCTGGTCGTAGCCGGTCATGATCGCCCCAGCAAACCAGGCAAGCATCGCGCCCTCGTCCGTTGCGATCGAGGGCTTGGCCTTCACGTGATGCATGAATCGTTCGGCCCAATGCAGGGCGTCCATGTCGCCGTGCAGGTCGGTGTCGTTCTTGCTGCCTCTCACCGTTCCTCCTCGCCGGGCAGGTACGGGACCGGATGCTCAGCCAGCAACCCCGCCAGGAACGCATCCATGCTCTCCGCCATCTGCTGCGTCCACGCCGACACGGTCGGATCATCGTTGGCCAGGTCCATGGCCAGCTCGGTGTGGGCCAGCCACGCCTCATGCGCGACCTCAGCGCTCTTGACCTTCCAGTTTTCGGCCCGTTCCATGTGGACGAGACGGCCCATCGGCGGCGTGCATAGCTGGTGAGCTTGGGCGCCGCACTTCGGGCAGTAGACGGTCAGGATCACGTCGGCAGCCTCGTAGCGGACTTCAGGCGCGGAGGGCGTCCCCCGCCACGACCGGACCTGACGCACCGCAGCATCAGCCTTCCGGTCCTCCTTAGCCTGCAGGTAGCCGACGCTCCTGCCCCACCGCCAGCCCAGCAGGACGCCCGCGAGGAGCGCAGCCACGGCCACGGCCATCGCCCACCACGCAGGCAGCCCATCCGTCCAGATGCTCATCTCGAGTCCTCCGCTTCCATCGCCTTGATCATGCCGAGGATCTCTGCCACGGTTCCGGCCAGCGCGAGCGTGGCGTGCACCTGCGCTTCGGCCAGCATGCTCATGTCCATGGCCGAACCTCGATCCTTCGTGTTGTCCTTCAGGAGCTGCACCGCCTCCTGGTAGTGCTCGCTCATCTCTCCTCCAACTGCTTGGCTGTGGATTGAAGCTGCCCGGCCCGGCCCGCATAGCCTGCGGTCACCAGCAGATCGACCAGCTCGGGCAGCGGCAGGATCGCCAGCGCCGCGCCCGGAGTGCCCTCGCCCACGCCGACTGGCCAGTAGACGGTGACCGGCAGGGCGGCCCGGGTGATGGCGTGGGTCTTGGCCTGCCGCACCCACGCTTGCGGGTCGAACCGGGCAGCGGTCTTGTTCTCCCAGACGATCCCCGGCGTCCCCAACACATCGCTGCCCGGCCGGCCGGCCCCGGCCGACTCGGCGTACGGCCACCAGGCGGACAGGTAGCGGGCGAGCGCGTTCTGGAGGGACAGACCTCTAGCCCGGCTCATGACGCCCGCCGTTTGGAGCCTTGGGGGGCGGGCAGGCCCCGAACCTCAATCGTGATCATCGCGACTTCCTGTGCTGCTTGGCATTCAGGCAGGTGGCAAAGTGCGAGACCGCGCGCCACTCGTCGGCCTCGGTCACGTCGCTCCTCTTGAGGTAGCGGACCTGCGCGCCCGGCGGCCGAACGGCCAGGTTCCCGGTCTCTACCGGGTCCGGGTCGAGCGGGATGGACTTGCCGCTGGGCAGCCTGCCCCAGATGATCGGCTTATAGCAGGAGCTACACGTGTTCATGGGGTGACCTGCGATCGGAGCCACTCCAGCACCTCGCTGTACGTCACCTGACGGTCCCGCTCCCGCTCCAGGTCCCGCTTCAGGTCCGTCAGCCAGTCGTAGATGGGCGCGGACACGCGGATGGGGGCGGGCGGCACCCGGAACGGCGCAGGCGTACTCACTCGTCCTCCTCGTCGTCGTAGACGACCACGGGGCCGTCCTGGCTGAAGTCCAGCCGCCCTTGGCCGGGCATGTCCCGGTCGAACGCCTTGAGGGCCGGGACCCGGTAGGGCGCCAGCGGCTTGTCCGGGTCGAGCGGCTTGAAGACCTCCAGCGGGTACAGCTTCAGCGCCTGCCCCGCCTTGGTCGGCTTGGGCTGCGAACGCGGACGGCGGCTCATCGCTTCTCCCTCGACCACGGGACGAACTTGCGGAGCTGATGCACCAGCGTCTTGATCCGCATCGCCTCCGGCCACTCATCCCACACGTTCTTCGTCTTCGCCTTGGCCCGGTGCCGCAGGAAATCGGCCTCGGTCATCCGCACGACCTGGCTGTAGGAGCCTTCGCCGAACTCGACGTACGCGTACCCGCCGACGATCGCGCCCCGCCCGTCCTCCGCGAACCAGTCGGCCTCATGCCGCGGGGGCACGTTGGCGCCGACCATGTGGAAGTCGTCTTTCGAGTAGACCAGGCTGGTGACGACGGGGCGCAGGATCGCGTTGTAGATCAGCTCGATCTCGCCCTTGTAGTCCACGATCCCGGTGACCTTCCCCGCGAACGGGGCCAGGTGATAGGTCCGCCCGGGTTCCAGGCCGAGCGACGCGCAGTCCAGCAGTGCGGTCACGATGGAGAGCTGGCCTTGCGGGGTTCGGGCGACCTCGAGGAGTTCGGGTTTCTGCATGATGCCGAGGGCCCACCGCTGGAACTTGGCGGGGCCGATGTGGGCGGGGAGCACATCAGCCCACCGGGTCTCATCGAGCATGCGGGGGGCGACGGTGGCCAGCTCGGCCGCCTGCGCCACAGTCTCAGTCATGAGGTAGCTCCTTGATGGTTATCTCGAATCGGCCGCCGTCGAATTCGTAGACCAGATCGGCGGAACCGTCCCTGAAGTCATAGCCCGCATCCGTGACCTGAACGTCCTGGCCCTGATGGCCGCCGTGTTCTTTCAGCAGATGTTCCAGCCAGTTCCGCTGAGTCGAGGCCGCCTCACTCACTGTCGTCTCCCCTGGGTTCGATCCGCTTCAGGTAATCCTGGTGCCGGTGGTGGGCCTTCACGTCGGCGTCCACGATGATGCGGCGGGCGACAGGCTGGCCGTCCACGGTGTAGACATCGGCCTCGCCTGCTTCCTCGCGGAGGAGGATCTCGTACTTGCGGACCAGATCGGTCCAGCTCTGCGCTTCGGTCTTGGCGCCGTACCAGGCGTTCCAGATCGACTTGCTGACTTCGGCTTGCTTGTCGGGCTGGCGGGTGAACCGGGCACGCACCGCCGCCAGCGTCGCCGCCGACGCGTCGGGGTCGGGCGGGGGCAGCTCCAGCCGCAGCCTGGCCATGAACTCCCCGCCCGCCGCCCGCATCAGCTCCAGGTCTTTACAGACAGAGCAGGCGGCCACGTCGGTGATATGACGCAGGCAGGCGCAGTCTGAGGCCGGGTCGTGCTCGATGGTGTAGGAGCGGAACTCCCCGGACGGCAGGAACACCACACCCACATGCCCCACGCTGACGTCCATCACGTCCATCTGCCATAGGACCTGGGCGCGGACCTGGGCAGGGATCGTAAGCTCGGCCGGAAGCGGCGGCAGGGGATCCAGGCGCTCGCCATCATCACCCACGCGGCCGGTGTAGATCCCGGCTCCCCAGGAGTGCCGGTCCCCATCCGCCCACGTCTTCAGCTCAAGCGGAACTGAACCGCCGACCTCGCCATAAGGCCGCGCCTCGCGATCGAGGGTGGCCATCTGCCAGGTGCGCTCACTGTGCCGGTAGAGGCCGCCCGGCGTCACGATGTGCTCGCGCTCTACCCGCTCATCCCAGAGGTCAGCGACATAGCCCTCAAGGGCGCGGCCGAGCCTGAACCGGTCGTTGTCCTCGACCTCCGGGGCCTGCTGCATCTTCCGCCAGAACAGCGAGTACACGGAGTCCCAGTGGGAGAGGCCGAGGATGGTCACGATGTCGGTGGCGGTCACCCCGGCCCTGCGCGCGGCCAGCCATGCGGGGGTGCCGGGTTCGGCGGGAATCAGCTCAGGCATTGGCCATCCTCTCGGCTTCGCGGCGGGAGGTCTCGGCGTAGACGGCCCGGGACATCTCGCGTACCTCGTCCTGCTTGGCGGCGAGCATCTGCCACTCGTCGGAGAAGACGGGCATGGCGGGGATGCGCTGGCCCTGGTCGTCGCGCTGGTCGGTGAATAGGCGCTCGTGGAGGGCGGTGTGCTCGGCGCAGAGCTGGCGGTGCATGTCGTAGAGCTGGCCGAGGGTGAGCATGTCGAACATTCGGTCTCCCTGGTGTGCGGTGCTGATACGTGTACGATACACCGGGTAGACGCCACCGTGCAAGCCGTGCAGCGTAAGTGGCATGCTGGCAGTGCAGACGCCCGCAGCGACTTACTTACATTGGTGACCGCAAATGACAGGATGGTGACACCAAATGATGGCCTGGTCTGATCCCGAGTTCGATCCGGCACCGCGAAGCGACCGCCAGCGGGCCGATGCCCGGTGGGATGAGCTGTTCGCCCACGTCATGTGGGAGCCGAAGCCGCGGTGGCGTCCCCGGTGGGGGATGGTGGCGGTGGCGGTGCTGGTGTCGTGCGTGCTGTGGGCGGCGGTCCTGGTCCCGCTGATCCTGTGGTGGCCGTGGTGAGGGAGCTGCCGAAGTACATCGAGCTGCTGCGCATTCGCGGGGGCGGTGGCTGGCGGATGGTCTGCCGGGCCTGCGGGCTCGTGATCGAGGACCCCGGGTTCTGGCCGGTGTCGGAGTCGGCTCACATTCATGCGGCTTGGCATCGGGCGGAGGAAGATCCGCCTGTTCCCTCTGTTCCCACGCAGGCCCCCCCAGCCCCCCATAGGGAGTGACCCTGCGTACCCGCCCCTTTCGGGGCAACGCGCCTGCTTTTAAGCGCTAACCCGTCTCACGCCTGGACGCAGAGGTCAGCCGAAAAGCGGACCGCCTTCTAGTGCATCGGTACGGCGGCCGGGACACGGTAGCGAAAGGGGAATGGCACTCGGTGCCGAAATGCCCTAGGCTAGGTATGTCGCCAGCAACGACGAGCGTACTCGGCCCGGGATGTGGCTATCAAGCCCCCCGGGCCGAAACGTTGTAAGCTGGCCTCCTCTGGCGGGTGCAGCTAGAGCCCGCCGACTTAGGCCCCCAAGCTCCCGGTCGGCGGGCTCTACCAGTCCCGGCCCTCCACCAGCGAGAACCGGCCACCCGCATCCCCCCCATCCGTCCAGATCCGTGCATCATCGTCCAGCCGCTTCACCGCCCGCGTGGCCGCCTGGCCGCCCCGGTCAATCATGACCTCCAGCTTCCGGCCCGCCGGGATCACCCCCAGCTTGGTCAGCCTCGGCCCCACCCGGACCCGCAGCGCGCCCGTGTGCATCGGCGTCGTCCGCCTGGCCGACCGCAACTGCGCCCCCGAGGTCGGCCCGTACCATTTCAGCTGGTAGTGCAGCGACCTGACGTAGCCGCGCATCCACCGGGACCGCATGTCCTGCCGCCTGCCGCTCAGCGTGGCCGCGTTGTCCGGGCCGAGCACGTTGATCCCCAGCCCGGCCGCCCACGCAATGTGCCGCGGTCCCGGGTCCGCCACCCGCGTGGAGACCCAGACGCCGCGCTGCCGGTAGGCCCGCTCCAGCAGCCTGCGGGCGGGGCCGTCGAAAAGTTCGGAGACCGGATCGCGTTTCGCCACCATGGCAGTAGTATGCTGCGGACATACCGTTAGCCGGGCTAAGGATGTGACGCGCGCCGATGATGACCCGCCGGATCTTCGAAGGCATCATCGTCGTGTCCGTCCTCCTGTGGCCCGCCAAGTCCACGGTCAAGCACTGGGGCCGCAAGCAGCTCACGGTCAACCAGCCCGGATCAGTCATGCACGGAGTAGGCGAGGTCATCGTGACGGTGCTCCAGTGACACTCTGGGCGAGCCGGGACGGCCAGCAGGTCGTCATCCACGGCAACGTAGGGCTGAGCGTCAAGGTGGAGAACGGCCACTCGGCCGGGTACACCGTCAGCGAGGACATCGGGCAGATGCGCTCGCTGTGGGGCAGCCTCGGCAGGCTGCTCGAAGAGGCTGACGCCGAAGCTCCGCAGCCACCTGTTCACGAGCCGACCCGGGGAGGGTTCTAGCCGATGAGCATGCCAAGCCCGACCGGCACCGTCGCCGGACGGCCGCAGCCGCAGACCACGACCGAACCGGCAGGCGGCCCGTTCATCCGCCACGCCCCGGACGGCCGCCGCGCCCAGTACGTGGACACTCAGGGCTACGGCGGGTTCATGTCCCGTCCGACCGTGAGCATGCCCGGCTACGCCAAGGGCTACCGCCTGTACTTCTCCGGCACCGGCGGGGCCAACGCGGCCACGGCCCCCACCGTGGCGGCCGACGCGCCCTGGAACTTCGCGCAGCTCGTCCAGATGAAGGACGCCTTCGGCACGCAGCTCCTCGTCGGGCCCGGCTACGTGATCCTCTTCGAGGTCCCCCTCTACTCGGGACAGTTCGGCCTGGACCTGATGCGGTCCCCGGTCAACTCCCCGCAGCAGTCGGTCTTCAACACGACCGGCACGACCGGCGGCGCAACCTGGGCCTTCGCGTCGTACCTGGCTTTCGAGTTCGCCAAGGCCTACGGCGTGATTTCCGGGGCGAACGCGGCCCTGCTCCCGGTGCTCCAGATCAACCTGGCCGCCCAGTCGGCGCTGTTCACCGCGAACGCCCCGACCACGGCCATGGCCTGGACCGAGACGCTGGACTCCGACTTCTACTGGCTTCCGTCCGCGCCGACCGACCCGCCCGGCCTGGGTACCACATGCCAGTGGATCTACCAGCCGTCCAACCCGACCATCCCGGCCAACGCCAGCCAGCTCGTGCAGCTCCCCCGCATGGGCGGCTACCTGACCGCGCTGATCCTGGAGATGCGCGACTCGACTGGCATCCGCGATGACACCCTGTGGCCGACCAGGCCCAAGCTGCTGGTCGATGGCGTGCCCCTGCTCGACACCCTGTTCACCACGCTCCAGGAGGACGTGGCGATCAACTCGGGCATCGGCGCCGGGTCGGCCAACATCACCAGCGCGGCGGCGGGCACCCAGTCCGGGACCATCCCGGTCCCCCGCCCCGCGGGCACGATCTTCTTCTCCCGCAAGACCTCCCTGAGCCAGCGGGACCTCGGTCTCCTGGACACGGGCGAGATCTTCTTGTCCACCAACCCTGGCACTCAGCTCGAGCTGGCCGGATTCCCGTGGGCCGCAGGCAATGGCAACAATCCTCATACCCTTAATGCCACAGTCGGCCAGGTCGTGCCGTCCGGCACGATAGTACAAGGCTTGCCCGAAGTATGATGCAGGGGTGCCTGCAAGTGTAGACTTGAGGGCATGAGCCAAGGAAAGAGAAATGACCCGACCGTCGAACCGAGCGAAGCGGATTACTGGTATGCCGCTGGCTTCATCGACGGCGAGGGCTGCATCACTGTCCGCGCGTCTACATCGCCCACTGCCGTCAATCCGAGCATGTATGCCTCGGTCACTGTCTCCCAGGTCGATCCTCGCCCGCTTCAATGGATGCAGGAACGATGGGGCGGCAGCGTTCGTCCCATGGCGACTCGCCGAGAACGGGAGCGGCCAGCCTGGGAATGGTGCATCGTCGGTCAGCAGGCGTACCGTTTCTTTGACGGAGTGCTCCCCATGCTGAAGGTCAAGGATGCGCAAGCCCGCAATGCTCTGGGCCTTCGCGGGCTCAGGCGGGGGTGCGGGAAGGGCAACATGCTCACGACTGGCGAGGTCGCGCAGCGGCAGGCAATTCGCGATGAGGCGCTGAGGCTGAACCGCCTCGGCCAGTTCTGGCGGGAGCTTCCCTGATGGCCGGGCTGTCGCTGAACATGGGCCTGGGTTCCTCGGTCTTCGGCCAGGGGTACCCGGGCGCAGCCACGCCCGCCGCCGCGAGCGCCAGCCCGCAGGGGCCGACGACGATCGGGCAGAAGGCGTTCGGTGTCATCACCGGCAACCAGGGCTGCCCGCGCACATCCGGTTACGCGCTGATGGGCGGCGGGGTCCTGGCTCTCGGCCTGCTCGTGTTCATGTGGTGGTCACTACCTCGCTGAGGAGGCGTCGTGAGTCCGTTCGTCAAGGGCCTCCTGGTGGGGGCCGTGCTCTACTGGGGCGTTCAGCACTTCACCGGTTTCGGTTCGACCGGCAAGGGCAAGAGCGCGGCCTGATGTTCGGGGATTCGGCTGGCAACAGCGACCCGGGACGGAGGCAGCCGTGCGTGTTACCGGGTTCTGGTCGGCGGTCGGCGCGGTGATCCTCGCCGTCGTCGCCGCGGACTTCCTCATCCACCCGACCGGGACGGCGCAGCTCGCCAACGCGGGGACGACGGCCGAGAAGACCGCGCTCAACGCCGAACTCGGCCAGACCAGCTAGCATGCCCTTATGGGCATCCGCTACCAGGTCACTGAGGCGCCGGGCTCCCACTCCGGGTGGCCGGGCGGGCAGCTCGGCCATGCCGCGCTGATGCCGCATTTCAACCGGCACGCCGGGTCGGGTGCGCAGGAGTACAAGGGCGCGGTGACCGGGCAGCCGGGCACGCGGGGCATCCCGGTGGAGCCGGTGGTCCCGTCCCCCGACCCGGGCGACATCGCGCTCATGGGCCTGTCCCGGTCGGGTGACGCGCCGAACGTGTTCTACCCGAACCTGTACTACACGTCGGGGCCGATCCGGGAGCGGCCGGGTGCGGGCATGCCGGTGTCGGTGTACTCGGACAACCTGATGCCGGTCCCTGCGGTGGACCCGCGCGGGATCCCGGCCACGCTGTCGATGCAGAGCGCGGACCGGCGAGGGCAGCGCCAGATCCAGGCGTTCCCGCTGCTGCCCCGGTGGGCGAATAACGGCGGCGGCTGATGTCTGAGCCGACGACGAGCACGGCCGGGAAGCCCCCGGGTAAGAAGATCCTGGGGATGAACCGCACGACGGTCATCATCTTCGCCGTGGCCCTGGTCGGCGCCGGGGCATGGTTCCTGTGGAAGAAGCACCAGGCGAGCACCGCGGCGGCGGCCACGTCCACGACCACCCCGACGACGGACACCAGCGGCACCGGCACCGACGACTCCGGGGACCTGTCCGCCATCCAGTCCGAGCTTGAGCAACTGCTGGCGTCCGAGGGCACGGCCGGGGCGGGTGCCGGATCGGCTGGCGGCGGCGGGACGACGACCACGACGCCCGTGACCACCCCGGTGGCGTCGGGCCCGCCCGCGTCCACGACCCCGACGACGAGCACGGGCAGCACCGCGACCGCGACGACGGCGAAGACGGCCGGGGCGATCTCCAACCTTCAGGCCACGTCGGTGGGGAAGACCACGGCCAAGGTGTCGTGGAACAAGGCGGCCAACGCCACCGGTTACTCCTACCGGGTGACGCAGATGAACGGGAAGCTGATCAAGTCGGGGGAGACCACGGCGACGAGCGTCAGCCTGTCGGGGCTGACCTCCAAGTATGAGTACAACTTCGGCGTCCAGGCGCTCCCCGGCGGTCCTGGCGATAACATCCACTTCACGACGAGCTAGCCATGTCTGAGCTGTTCGGCGCGCCGGGCGAGATCAGGCGGATACTTGAGATAGTCACTGAGACGAGGGCGGCCATGACCGAGATTTCCCAGCAGCAGACCGACATCAACAACGCGGTGGCGGCGGTGACGGCGCTGCTCACCGACCTGGGTACGCAGACGGCGGCGATCCTGGCGGCGGTGACGGCGATTCAGGCTGACCTTGCCGCGGGCACTCCGGTGTCTACGACGGTGCTGGATTCGACGGTGGCGGGTATCCAGGCGGTCGATACGGCCCTGGACAGTGCGGTGGCGGCTGTGTCCGCGCTGGCGACCCCGCCCGCGGCCCCGCCCGCGCCGTCGCAGGGCGGCTTCTGATCATGTTCGGCCTGGCAGCCCTGATCCTGTTCATCATCGCGGCGATCCTGGCGTGGCTCGGCCATGCCCATTCGGATGCGGTGGCGTACGCGGGGCTGGCATGCCTGGCGGTCCACACCGTGTGGCCGTGGTCCCCGTGGGGGGTGCGGCACCAGTGAGGACCCTGACGCGCCCGTTCCGCCGGGGCTGGCATGAGACCCACCCGCTGGTGACCGTGGCCGACGCCCACCCGCGCCGCCCCGCCACCGGGGGCGCCCTCGTCATGCCCGCATGGTTCCGGCCGGTCGGCACGGCAGGCGGCCGGGTGTTCGCGGGCATGGACCCGTCCGACCCCAGCACGTACATCCGGCCGTGGAACCCGAAGCCGGGCATGGTGGCGCGGCTCAACTTCGACGGAGCGCAGGTGCAGGGCAAGACGGAGATGGGCGGCCTGTGGGGCCTCCCCGCGTGGGCTGACTCCCCGGTCGGCGGCAGGCCGCGACGGAGGCCACGGTGAAGCGCCTGGCCCGCCGGGTGGCCAGCGTCGGCACGAACAGCCAGCAGGCCATGGGCGCCTACCATCCCATCGGCACCGCCGCCACCCCCCACATAGAGCCGGTGGCCCTCGTGCAGATCTCCCCGTCCCCCGGCGGGTACGGCAACATCGACACCAGCGCCTACCAGGTCAACGGCGCGTTCGCGGACCCGGGCGGCGGCGTGTCCGGCATGCGGTACCAGGATGTGACCACCATGTGGGGGCCGAACGGGGAGCCGATCCCCGCGACGGCCCCGGGGTCGTGGGGTCAGCTACGGCAGGCCGGGAGGCCATGATGACCGACGACAACGCGGGACTCTGGGCGTGCGTGCTGGCCGTCATCACCGCATGGCTCGTCATCGAGCTCGTCAAGCGTGTCGATGACCTGGAAGAGGACATCGAGCTGATCGCGGACGGGGACACTGAACTCGTGCTCGCGAAGCGTAAGCTTGCGGGCAGGCGCGTTGCACGTGAAACGGAAAGGACCCGGCTATGACCGACTTCACCGCCGAGCAGCTAGCGGCAGCGCGCGACCAGATCGCGGGCCAGACGACCGGCCTCGGCCCGCCGACCGCCGGGGTGCCGGACGACCAGGTGGCCGCGCAGCTCGCCGCCGGGCAGGCCGCCGCCGGGCAGGCGATGGGCGGCACCGTCGTGGACGAGGACGCGATCCGCGCGTACATCGAGTCGATGGTGCGGCAGCAGGTCACCGCGGCGCTGCGGGCCGCGGGGGCTGAGCCGCCGGGTGAGCCGCTGGTGAACACCGCCGTCTCGCTGCGGAACCTGCTGAAGACCCACGCCAGCATGTCGCCGGGCACGGACCATACCGCGGCGCTGGGCCTGGCCGATGACCTGGTGGAGGCCGCGGAGAGCGCGGTGAAGTCCGGGGACGTGACCTACGTCGGGAAGATCGCGGCCCGGCTGGTGACGTGGCTGGAGCGGCTGGGGCATCCGGGGCCGGGTGACTTCCACTACCACCGGCAGGCCCTCGACTTCGCCAAGTACCACATCCCGGACGCGGCAGAGAATGTGCATCCGCCCGTGCAGTCGGCTGGCTTGCTGACCTCGACCAAGCCGCCCGCGAAGGTGCTGGAAGGCAGCGTCACCGGGTGAGATGGCGTTCACTGGCGATGACGCGACCATCCTCATCCTGCTGGTAGGTGAGGCGTCCGGCGTGTTCGCCGGGTTCTGCCCGTCATGGTTCACCGTCGCGTCCCCGTTCTTCCATGAGCAGGAGGCGAAGGACGGGAACGTGAAGCGGATCCGGGCCGGGGAAGTGGCGGCCACGGCGATCGTGATGGGGACCGGGTGGGCGGTGTCGTCGCGGGCCCGGGGTAACTGGGCGCTGTGGGCGGCGGCGGGGATCTGTGCCGTGTTCATCGCCGGATACGAGTACCAGATCCGCCACCCGGCGAAGGCCGGGAAGGTGGCGGCTGATGGCCCGCAGTACTCCGGGGCCGGGGCCAACGGCCTGGCGTGGGGCAACCCGACATGATCGCGATCGGGGTGGCGCTCTGCTGGGCCGGGTACACGGCAGGCATCCTCGGCTACTGCTGGGTGCGGGGCTATGACGTGGGCGTCATGCAGTTGTTCAAGCCGGTCTGGCCAGGCACGGCGGCGGCGGACTGATGGGCGGGTTCCTGTTCGCGTGGCTGTTCGGTGAGGGCATCATCGTCTGGCGGTGGGTGAAGAACGGGGCCCCGCCCACCCCCGGCGCGCTCCTCCTCCCGTCCGGCCTGTACCTGGCGCTGGCGGTCCTGGCCGAATACCAGCCCGCGAGGTTCGCGGCCATCGCGCTGGCGTGGGGCCTGGACGTGGCCGTGCTCCTCCAGGTGGTGGGGAAGGACCCCAAGCAGGTGACCGGCTGGCCGCCTGCCGCGATCCCGGCCGGGGTCCTGCTGCCGGGCAGTGGCACGTCGCCGCAGACCGCGGTCGGCACGGTGGGCGGGGCCATCGCGACGGGCGTCAACGAGATCATCGCCAACCAGCCAGTCACCAGCAAGTAGCCTGGCCGCATGGCTACCGCCTGCACCCCGAAGGGCATCTACACGGCGCTGACCGGCGCCGGGTTCTCGACCACGCAGGCGATCGGGGTCATGGCCAACGGCCTCGCCGAATCCGGGCTGAACCCGGAGGCGAACGTGGTGGATTCCAACGGCTACCGGTCGTACGGGATCTGGCAGTTCAACGCGAAGTCGTACCCGAACGCGTCGGGGCTGGTGACCGGCAACTGCTCGGCCGACATTGACGCGCAGATCGGTCTGCTGAAGGCGTCGGTGTCGGGGCAGGCGCTCGCGGGGTCTACGCCTGCGCAGGTGGCGGGGAACTTCGCCCAGTATTTCGAGCGGTGCGCGACGTGCCAGCCGGGCGGGGCGTCGAATACGCAGCGGGTGGCCAATGCGGGGATCGTGGCCGGGTGGGTGTCGTCAGGGAAGTGGCCGACCTCGGCCGCGGGCCTGTCCGGCTCGGGCTCGTCCAGCGCGGCCGCAGGGACGGGTGGTGAGGGCAGCGCGGCTACCGGGTCGGCGTGCCTGGTCCAGTTTCCCGGCGTAAGCCTCGGCCCTGTCGGGTCGGTCGGGTCGTTCTGCATCTTCTCCAAGGGGGAAGCGCGCGGGCTGATCGGCGGCATGCTGCTGCTGGCGGGCGGGGGCCTGTTCGTGATCGGCGCGCTGATCCTCGCGGCCGGGGCGTTCCAGCGGTCCGGCGCGGCCGGGGCGGTGGCTAGGGTCAGGTCGCTGCCCGGGGTGCCGTGACGGCAACGGAACGGTTCGTCGCGCTGCTGGTCGGCCTCGTCGCCATCCTGGGCGGGATCGGCGGCATGCTGAAGCTGCTGGCCGTCATCTCGTGGCGGCTCGGCCAGGTCATAGCCCAGTTCAGCGCCCACGTGACCAGCGATGAGAAGATCCACGCGGACATTGAGGCGCGGGTCAGGCTTCTTGAGCGTCCCCCGCGCAAGCGTTTAACGCGAAGTTAACGAGACTTTCGGTGCGCTAGTTACGACCATGGGCCTGCGGATCTGCTTGGGGATCACCAGCACATGGAAGGGCGGCAGCTCGTCGGCGGCCTGGGCGATCATCCGCCAGTCACGTCCCATCGCCTCGGCCACGTTCTTGATCATCTGCCGGTCCCTGGTGGGCCACAAGCAGGTGAATGATGCCTGCCGTGTCGCGTGCTTGCTCACCCACGCAGCCGCCTGGAACGATGTAACGACGCTGGTACCAGCACGACGGGCAGTGATTAGCATCCGTTCGATGTCGGGTCCAAGCCGGAACATCCGCTGACTGCTCAACAGCTCGAATTCGTCCACATAGAGCGTCCACCCACGGGAACGCCGCGTCCACGTGATCGACTCCCTCATCAGCTCGTGGAGCTGCCGGTCCTCGTCGTCGGTCTGCGGTTCGAACCCGACGACCAGGCCGACCGGCAGGCCGCGCTGCACCTGGTCCCACACCCACCGGTCGGTGCCCGGCTCGGGCTTGCCGACCGGCCTGCCTTTGGGCGGGGGGATGCGGACGCACCGCTCATACCCGGCGGCCTGTAGCGTCTCGTCCCCGCCCTTGGGGTCGAGGGCGACGACCCACTTCCGCAGCCCGAGGAGGCCGACCGCGAACGTGGACTTGCCTTCCCCGGTGGGGCCGATGAGGGCGGCGTGCTGGCCGGGTTTCCAGCCGGGGGCGAGCGGCATCCGCTGCCCGTCCAGCCGGTGGCTGGTCTTCCGCCCGCTGAGCCACGGTAGGAACTCGCGTTCCCAGTCCAGCAGCAGGGCATGGTGGCCATAGTCGTCGGCGGGCGGGGCTGACGCCTTGCTGACCGGGTAGCTCACTCCTTGAGTATGCCCTGCGCCCGCTTGATCGCCGCGTCCTCCTCGGCCACCGCCGCCGCGTCCCTCGGGTCCGGGGGCGGCGAGAAGATCCACGCGATCATCTGGTCTACGTCCTGGCCGTAATGCTCCTCAAACTCACGCTCTTTCTGGAGAGCGGCCTCGAATTTGGGTCCGGCCACATCCATCCACAGCATCAGCGACTCACGGAGCGCCTCGGTGATGATCCCCATGAACACCGGGTTGGGTTCCTCCCCGGCCATCGCCGCGCGCTGCATGTGGAGGGTCCCCGCGGTTACGAGGAGCGGCGGCCCGACCAATGCGGCCACGACCTTGCCTTGTGCCTGCATGCGGGCAATGGGCTGCAAGATGGTGTCCATCGCGGTGCCCTTGATCGTGTCCTCCAGCAGCAGCCCGGCCACGGGGGACTGTACCTTGAGGGTCCGCTCTAGCGGAGGGACGGGCCGGGCCACGCGGGCGAGCAGGCGCCAGCCACCGGAGATCACGTCATCGACGGGGATGCGCGGATGCTTGGCCTTGGCCTTCCCCTTGCCCGCGGCCTTCTTGGCCCACGGCCAAGTGCGGCCCGTCTTGCCCGCGGCGGGCTTGCCTGTGGCGCGGGGCCGCCTGGGTGCGGTTTCCCCGGTGTCTTCGGGCGGGTCGGCGGCGAAGTCCACGGCGGACAGGTCAAAGTCCTCGTCGGCCTCCTGGCGCTCACCGTTTGTGCTCGGGTGGGCGGCGTCGTAGGCGGCTTCCAGGTCGTCGGAGAGGGAGCCTTTGACGGATACGTCGTAGCCTTGTGCGCGGAGCCATGCCCGCTTTTCAGCCGTCGTCGCGGCCATCAGGTTCTCGCTTTCGCTTGCGCCCGTAGCCGGGCTACCAATTCACCGATACTCAGGCCACTGCATACCGGGCACAGATGACTGACCGCCGACCCGAAGATATCGAGCAACTGGATATTCCAGTCGGGAGCCAGCGCACTCCACCCTGGAGGCAAGGGAATCTGCCCGTACTGGATCGGCCCCGGTTCCGGGCTGGGCAGGTTGGCGGTCACGCCACACAGATCGCAGCGGAACTGAATACCGAAATGGACGATGCTCATGAGACTGGCACCAGGGTCAGCGGGCAGTTATGGATAACCCCCAACGCCCGGCCCTCATCGAACACCTTCCCGGCATCCTCGATCGCCTGCCTGAGCATCTGCGCCCGGGGTGATCGCCACCGCTGCGCGGCGAACAGGACGGCCAGCTCGTTCTGCCAGCCCTGGATTTCCTTGTACAGGTCGGCGTACCCGGCGGGGAACAGGCACCGGGGGCACGATCCGGCCTGCCGCTTCTGGATCTCCTCGAAGTGGCCGTGATGCCGGATGGTCTCCCTGACCTGCTTGAACGTCCCGGCGTTGTATTCGCCGCGGTAGGTGGTTTCGTCGTGCCAGGAGCAGAGCTGCATGATCTGGCCGACGTGCCCGCAGACGCAGTACATGCGGCAGCGGATGGCGGCGGGCTGCTGGCAGGTCCATTCGCCTTGCATGACGTTCTGGGGGATGCCCGCGTACTCGGGGGCGTCGGGGAGGGCTGCGGAGGCGGGGCCGTGCAAGCCTCCGAGGATGCGCTTGGGGCCTCCGGTTTCGGCGCCGTAGGGTGAGCAGCGGCCGAGCAGGACGGCGGGCGCGGCGGTCATTCCTGCCGTCCCCACATGGCCCGCTGAACCCGGCCCTTGACTCCGGTCGGGGCAGGCTCACCCGGCGGCTTCTCAGCCATCCCCGCCAGCCGCTCCTCCACCGAGGTCTTCCACGAATCGTGGTCGGCCTTGGCTGCGTCGTCGGCGGCCTTGCGGTCGCGTGCCTCAAGCTGCTGCCGGATCTCCTCGGCCACGGTCGAGGGCGGGTCAACCTTGCCCTCGGGGGCCGTGTCGGGCTTCCTGCCGCCGATGACGGAGAGGATCTGATCGAGCTTGCCGTCGAGCTTGTCCTGCCGTTCGGCGAGTTCGGTCGTGGTCGGCCCGGTCTCGGGTGCGGTCTCAGTCATGGCTGCCTGCCTTGGGCCGGTTCTTGAGGTAGTCGCGGATGCCCTTGCCGGGCTCCATGAACGCCAGCGCCCGGTTCAGCGCGGGCCGGTGCTCTTCGATGAACTGGAGCACCTGGTGGGTCATGTCGTCCAGGTGGTCGAGCTGCTTGCGGGCGTCCTCGTAGCGGATCTCGGCGAGGAGGATGGCCTGCTCGATGCGTCCGGCCATGCCTTCCAGGAACTCTCGGTCACTGAGCGTTTCCGTCTGGTCATTTGGGGTTTGCGTGTGCGGCATAGCCAGAGCATACACTGGCCCCGTGCGGCGGCGGCTCCCTCGTGCGGCGGGCCGCCGCTGTACACTGCGCCTATGAGGTTCGGATCGAGCAGGGGCGAACGTGCCGGGGCGTGGGTCGGGGTCCTGGCCGGGCTGGTGATCCTGGTCGTCTGCCTCGACCTCGCCCTCGACGGGGCGCTACTCGGGTGGCTCGGCGTCCCGGCGAGCTCCACTCTCCCGGAAGGCGGCGGGTGCGTTGACTGCGGGGATTGACTTCAGCCTCCACGGCACCCTCGACCTCATCAGCGGACGCAGGCCCCGCCTCGCCCTCGACGGCGATACCGATCCGTCCCTCAGCGACCGGGACACCGCCACCCGCGCCTTCGCATCCCGCATGTGGGCCGTCAACACCGTAGCCCCCCAGTGGAACGGCCTCGGCACCTATGACGTCCCCCAGGTCTTCGGCCCCATGCCCGGCTACACCTGGTGCATCTCCTGCATCGTCGCCGCCACGTTCACGGCGGGGACCGTCAACGTGTACCGGGGCCTGCCCGCCGACTGCAACCTGAAGTTCGCGTTCACGTCGGCGGGTAACTTTTTCCCCGGCGGCAAGGGGATGATGCTCCACTACGGCGACCGGCTCACCTTCGCCCCGGCGGCCGGGTTCCCGATTACGGGGCCGGTCACGCTGTCGATGGACATGATCCAGATGACGGCGGATCTTGAGCCCCGGTTCCTCATGTGACGTTCTTCCCGTTCGCGGCGGGGCTGGCGGTGAGCCGGGGGACGGCTACGCTGGTAGCAGGCACGGCGACAGTGGCCGCGCCTCAGGTGACGGCTAAGACGCCGGGGACGGGGTTCGTGGTCACGTCGCTGAATGTGGCGGATGTGGCGGTGGTTGGCTGGGAGGTGGTTGGCTGATGCCTTTCTACCCGTTCACGCCGGTCAGTTCCGGTGGCGGCAGTGTCAGCAACGTGGCGGGCGGGGATGCGTCGATCGCGGCGACTAACCCGGCCGGGCCGAATGTGACGCTGGTGACGGGGACGCTTGATGTGCTGGCCAGCCTCCACCCGGCTGCGGCTGCGGTGGGGCTGAACGGCCAGAAGATCATCAACCTGGCTAACGGGGTGGCGGGGTCGGACGGTGCCGCGTTCGGGCAGCTCGCCGCGCTGCTTGTCAGCCCCGCCCTCAGCGGCACTCCCACGGCACCCACCGCCGCACCCGGCGACACCAGCACCCAGCTCGCAACCGACGCGTTCGTCGCCGCAGCGGTCACCGCCGCCGTGCAAGGCCTCGCCATCAAGCCGTCCGTCCAGGCCGCCACCACCACGGCGCTGCCCGCCAACACGTACAGCAACGGGGCATCCGGGGTCGGCGCCACCCTGACCGCCGTGCTGCCCGGCGTCCTCGTGGTCGACGGGATCACTGTCGCGCTCGGCAACCGGGTCCTCGTCCAGGATGAGGTTGCGGCGGCCAACAACGGCATCTACGTGGTGACCACCCTCGGCACCGTGTCCGTCGCCTACATCCTGACCCGCGCTGCGGACATGAACCAGGCGGCCGAGGTTCCGGGGGCGTTCACGTTCGTAGAGGCCGGGACCGTCAACGCCGGGGCCGGGTTCACCGTCGCCGGGGCCGGACCGTACGTGATCGGGACGACGGCGATCAACTGGACCCAGTTCTCCGGGGCCGGGGAAGTCACGGCCGGGACCGGGCTCACCAAGACCGGGAACACGCTGAGCCTTACGACCCCGGTGAGCATCGCCAACGGCGGCACCGGGCAGGCCACCGACCCGCTGCCCTCGTGGATGGCATCAGATTGCGGGTTCCTGGCCTGGACAAGCGACTACGGGCTGTGTACCGGCAAGCAGGGTCCCGGCGCTAGCAATATCGTCCTGTCCAGGATCAATGTCCGGCAGGCGATCACGGTCGCCACTCTCACGATGTTCATCACCACCGCCGGGTCCGGCCTGACCGCCAATAACGTCGCGGGCCTCTACAATTCCAGCGGCACCCTTCTCGGGACCACCGCCGACCAGAGCACGAACTGGGCCACCGCCGGTCCTCAGCCAATGTCCCTGACCGTGGTCGGCGGCCAGTCCCTGTCGCTGACGCCAGGGTTCTACTGGGCCGCCATCGTCCAGCACGGCACGCCACCGACATGGCTATGCGACAACCAGACCGCGGCAATCCCCGCCGAGATGAACATCGGGCTCACTGCGGCAACAGCCAGGGCGGCCTTCCAGAGCGGGACATCGCTGGCTAACCTCACGCCCGCATCGAACACCCTGTATGCCATCGCCCTGTGGGCGGCACTGAGCTGACGGATAGGAGCACGCGCGTGAGCGAAGTAGCAGGGATCGAGCAGGAAACCACTGGCCCGGTGCTGCTGTGGGAAGGCACCGCCGCCATGTTCGCCTCCCCAGACGGCGGGCGGGTCATCCGCTACGACCACTGATGCCACGCCTGCCCCGCTCCTACCGCGGCCTGTGGCACCCCACCGCCGTCCGCAACGGCAACCGCCTCACAGACCGCCCCGGCCTCAACGGGTCAGGCATGCGCCCCATCGGCCGCATCCCCGTCCAGGCCTACACCCGCCTCGTCCAGGGCATCCCCCTGACCGGCGGCCAGGGCACCGCGATCGTGTCCACTGCCGCCGGGGGAGGCGGGCCTGCCCTCGTCCAGGCCGCCACCCCCGTCCAGGCCACATCTATCAGCCTGCCCGGCCCGACCACCGCCGGGAACTGCGTCGTCGTCGTCCTCGGCATCTACACCGCCGCGGGCGCCCCGTCCGTCTCCGGGGTCACGCTCGGCGGCGCCGCCGGTAACTTCGCGGCCGGGGCCGCCGCGAACACGACCGGCGGCGGCGACTTCCAGGGCCTGTTCATCTGGGTTGACCCGAACTGCGCAGGCGGCCAGACCGCCATCGCCGTGTCCGGTTCTAACCTGACGTTCCCGCTCGGCATCGGCGGCTTGATGGCTTATGAGTTCTCGGGCGCGGTGACCGCTTCGATCGTAGATAAGACCAGCACGGATACGGGCGGCGTTTCCACTACATGGACTTCGCTTGCCACGGCAACCACGACAGTGGCCAATGAGATATGGGTTGGCGGTTGCCTCAACGGCTCGAATCCGACCGGGCCCGCGTCTCCGTGGGTGAACGTGGCCGCGCCGCCGAATGGGTTTGTGTCTGGCTACCAGATCGCGACCGCGACCGGTGCGGCGACCTACTCGGGGACGGCGGGGAGCGACACGGCGTGGGCCGCCGCGGTGGTGACGCTGAAAGGCATGGCGCCGTCCCCGGCCGTGGTCGGGGGCCTGGCGACGATCACGGTGGGGCCGCAAGGGCTCGGGAACGTGTGGTACCCGGCGCAGGCCACCATCTTCACCACATCCGGGATCACCGACACGTCCACCTGCAACCTGTACCTCGGCCCGGCGGGGGTGCCGGTGACGCTGGTGGCCACGTTCTACCCGGGCGGGCAGGGGACGGCGGGGCTGGCGATCCCGTCGATGGCGCCGGGCCAGTACCTTATCGCGGTGTGGACCGGGGGGAATCCGGGGGATGTGGCGTCCCTGAACGTGATCGGCACCATGGACGCCCTCATGCCCGGATAGTGGGGTACACTCGGGGGCATGAGTGACGACCTTCTTACTAGCGCCGAAGTGGCGCGCATGTTCCGGGTGGACCCCAAGACGGTCATCCGCTGGGTAAAGGCGAAACGGATTCCGGTGATCATCACGCCCACCGGCCGGTTCAGGTTCAGGCGGGCTGAAGTCGAGCAGCTCGCGCAGTCGATCCCCGTGAGGTCATCGTGATGCGCCGGGGCGTGCTCGGCGCGATGCTCGCCATGGTCCTGCCCGGCATGGGCGGCCAGCAGCCAGCCAGCCAGGGCGCCCCCCGCGGCCAGCAGACCCCGGTCGGCATCCAGGCGGGCGTGTCGGGCGGTGTCGAGTTCGCCCGGGTCGTCGTCGTCTACGGGCCTACGGGGGCGGTGAACGGCGTGTTCATCTACCAGCCGGGCACCACGCCAGGGTCGGGGAACGGGCCGGTCCTGTCCGGCACCGAATCGGCCACGGACCTGTACAAGAACACGGTGCTGCCCGGCTGGGTGTCCTACGCGGCCCCCGGCTCGTCCACGTACTCGCAGCTCGTCAACGCGCTGCTGCGGCTGAACTTCGCGGGCATGTCATCCCCGGCGCAGCTCTCCATGTCCTCGTCCGCGGTGGTGCAGCTGACCTCGGGTGAGCAGACCGGCGCGGACAACCCGGCCGCCATGCAGCTCCTCTCGTCGGCGGCGAACGGGGGGAGCAGAGAGGCGTCGTTCGCGGTGGACAAGATGTCGCTGGGGTCGGCCAGCTCGCAGACGATCCCGATCAGCTCGGCCGGTATTACGACGGTGGCTCAGGTCGTGACGGCGTTGAAGGCGGTGGGGATCTTTGACTAGGCCGTGCGGATGCAAGGCTGACCCGATCGTGTTCGGTCATGTCTGGTGTCGCGGCGAGCAGTCCGGTTCCCGGTGAGCGCGCGGCTTAAGCCGAGGACGGCCGGTAGGGGCAGTCTGGATCCTGGCCAGCGTCCGTGGCCGGGGATCACCAGCCCGTGGTGTGAGTACTGCTCGTGGGCGTGGCGGGGTGAGTTCGGGCGGATGGAGGTCAAGTACCTGAACGCCATGTGCCCGGTGAACGCCCACCGGCTGGCTCCAGCTCTCGTTAACAAACCGTAAACACGGTCTCAGCATGCGGACAGGCCCCCCTCTGACCTGCAAATTCGGCACAGCCGAACACCATCAGGGACCGCCGAACTCCGTATCTCAATACGATGCTCGGGTGCGGGGGGCGGGCTACGGTCAGAGCAAAGATCAACGAGGGACGAGGTTGAGCGCGCGCCCTAGGCACAGGTGGCCTCACCCGCGCCGACCGGACGCCTGCACCTTCCGCGGGCACCCCGTCACCGCACCCGTCCGTAATTTACAGTCACACCCCATCAATTTAGAGTTACCTTACACGGAATGGACCCATTCCCGTACCCCAGGGGGTATCCGCTCCGCGCGCCCGAGGTCCCCGCTCGGGGTGATAC
>Ga0210394_10002923_pt1 | contig 22515 bp, 21 predicted proteins | sample IncBWC12MmetaG_FD_160121 | JGI IMG/M metagenome (GOLD analysis project Ga0210394, IMG submission 160121) | Forest soil microbial communities from Barre Woods Harvard Forest LTER site, Petersham, Massachusetts, United States - Inc-BW-C-12-M | ecosystem: Environmental > Terrestrial > Soil >... | reverse complement strand
CAGCCGCAGTGCTGCGTAGCTATGTACGGACGGGATAACCGCTGAAGGCATCTAAGCGGGAAACCCACCTCGAAACGAATTCTCCCTTGAGAGCCGTGGTAGACCACCACGTTGATAGGCCGGGTGTGTAAGCGCGGTGACGCGTTCAGCTTACCGGTACTAATCGCTCGAATGGCTTGAACGCTCTCATTTTCAGTGCCCATCAGGTATCAGGTATCAGCAATCAGGAATCAGATTGTTGAGCCTGAACCGGGTGGTCAAAGTCAGCTTGCTTCATCTCAGGGTTCAAATCGTGGTCGGCTATCTTCCTGATGCCTGACTGCTGATTTCCTGATCCCTGATCGTTCCGTTCTTCGCCGACCTGGTGGTCATAGCGAGGAGCCTATACCCGATCCCATCCCGAACTCGGCCGTCAAAGTCCTCTGCGCCGATGGTACTAAACCTCAAGGTTTGGAAGAGTAGGTCGCCGCCAGGTCTGCCAAGAACGGAACGTCCTCATCACGATAATCAGAGATCAAAAGCCCCGCGGGAAACCGCGGGGCTTTTTGTTTTAATGGCGTTACATTTTGACTTGGCGCTGTCTTTCTTGGCTATGCGCAGCGTTTCGCATAGAAGGCTAGCCGCGATGTCCGAAGCATCCGACCAGCGGCTTTATTACCCTCACGTCGCCCGCAACCGCGAGCCGATCCTCGCAGTCTTAAGACGCATCCTGCCGCCACAGGGGTTGGTGCTCGAAGTGGCGAGTGGAAGCGGCGAACATGCCGTCTATTTCGCGCAAAAGCTGCCTGCTCTTTTCTGGCAGCCGACCGACCCCGATGAACGGGCGCTGGCAAGCATTGCCGCGCATCGAGCGGCGGCCGCTGTACCAAACATGCTCCCGCCGTTGCATCTCGACGTGCTGTCGGAGCGCTGGCCGGTCGAACGCGCCGATGCGGTCATCTGCAACAATATGATCCACATCGCGCCTTGGTCGGCCTGCGAGGGCTTGATCGCCGGCGCCGAGCGCACATTACCGACAGGCGGCATTCTCTATCTCTACGGGCCCTACAAGATCGACGGCCGTCACACCGCGTCGAGCAACCAAGCTTTCGATGCGCAATTGCGGAGCCAAAACGGGGCATGGGGCATCCGCGATCTCGCCCACGTTACGGCATTGGCCGAACGCCACGGTTTTGCGCCTGCAGAAACCGTGCAAATGCCGGCCAATAATCTGAGTGTTATTTTCCGGCGCGGTGCCTAACCGCGATCTCATGCGCTATTTGATCCTGCCTCCGCCGTTTGCGTCACCATGACACGAATTCCGGTTCTGCCTTTGCGATGTTCCCCAATTGTGGTACAGTCGGCACAAATGAGGAGGCCGATCATGGCCAAGAGCAAGACGATCCGGGCGCGCGTGGAGCCGGTCCTCAAGGACGAGGCGGAAGCCGTCCTGGGCAAGCTCGGGATGACGCCAACGGAAGCAATCACGCTGTTTTACAAGCAGGTGACGCTATACCGAGGTTTGCCGTTCCCCGTGCGCATTCCGAATGCTGCCACGCGCAAAGCGCTCAAAGAGGCGCGGAACCGCAAAAACCTTGAGACCTTCGACTCGTTTCAGGCATGGGCAAAAGAGATGCGTTCACTTTGAGGCGCCATGCGCCGAATTACGCAGCGGAAGCATTTCCGCGACGATCTCAAGCGGCAGAAACGCCGCGGCAAAGATGTCGATGATCTTGTTGCAGCGGTCGAACTGCTCGCCGAGCAAGGCTCCCTTCCGTCCCCCTATCGTGCACACAAATTGTCCGGCGAATGGGCCGGACTTTGGGAGTGTCATATAGAAGCGGATTGGCTTCTGATTTATACCATCACGGACCATGAGCTGCTTTTGATCCGCACCGGAACCCACACCGATCTCTTTAGCTAAGCCGCGCTGAAGCGCTATACGCCGACAGGAAACCGCCCATGCCCACCAATCGCGTTTACAACGTCGCGGTCATTCCCGGCGACGGTATCGGCAAGGAAGTGGTGCCGGAGGGCCTGCGTGTCTTGGAGGCCGCGGCGAAGAAATTCGGCTTCGAATTGCGGCAGGATCATTTCGACTTCGCCTCGTACGACTACTACGCCAAGCACGACCGCATGATGCCGGAGGACTGGAAGGAGAAGATCGGCTCCCACGACGCGATCTTCTTCGGCGCGGTCGGCTGGCCGGCCAAAGTCCCGGACCACATTTCGCTGTGGGGCTCGCTCATCCTGTTCCGCCGCGAGTTCGATCAATACATTAATCTTCGCCCGGTGCGGCTGATGCCGGGCGTGCCGTCGCCGCTCGCCAATCGCAAGCCGGGCGATATCGACTTCTGGGTGGTGCGCGAGAATACCGAAGGCGAGTATTCCGCCATCGGCGGGCGCATGTTTGCCGGCACCGAGCGCGAGGTCGTGGTGCAGGAGACGGTGATGTCGCGCGTCGGCGTCGACCGGGTGCTGAAGTTTGCCTTCGAGCTCGCGCGCAAGACGCCGAAAAAGCATCTGACCTCGGCCACCAAGTCGAACGGCATAGCGATTACCATGCCGTACTGGGACGAGCGGGTCGAGGCGATGGCGAAGAACTTTCCCGACGTGAAATGGGACAAATATCACATCGATATTCTCACCGCGCTGTTCGTGCTCAAGCCCGACCGTTTCAACGTGGTGGTGGGATCGAACCTGTTCGGCGACATCCTCTCCGACCTGGGCCCAGCCTGCACCGGAACCATCGGCATCGCGCCGTCCGGCAATATCGATCCCGAACGGAGATTCCCCTCGCTGTTCGAGCCGGTACATGGCTCGGCGCCGGACATCGCCGGCCAGGGCATCGCCAACCCGATCGGCCAGATCTGGTCCGGGGCGATGATGCTGGAGCATCTCGGCGAGACCGAAGCCGCCGCCGCGATCGTCAAAGCCATCGAGAAAGTGTTGGCAGAGCCGAAACTGCGCACCCGCGATCTCGGCGGCTCGGCCGATACCATCGCCTGCGGCAAGGCCGTTGCCGACGCGCTGGCGTGAACAGAGATCAGGATTCAGGCATCAGGCATTAGGACTTTTGGGAATCAGGCCAGTTCTTGATTCCTGATCCCTGATTCCTGATCCCTGATCCCTGCTCTCGCGATGCAATCGATCTCGACGTCGAACGGGCCGTGCCAGGGCAGCACGCAGATGAAGCTGCGCGCCGGCGGATCATGCGGGAAATAGCGCGCGTAGACGGCATTGATCGCCGCGAAATGCATTGCGTCCGTGCAATACACATTGCACTTGATAACATTGTCGAGCGATGAGCCCGACGCGATCAGGCACAGCTTGATCTGCTCGAGCTCGATTTCGACCTGGCGTTCGATCGGCAGGCGTTTGATTTCGCCGGTTTTCGGGTCGTAGGGCGGAATGTTCGACACGAATATGAGGTCGCCGCTGCGTACAGCCGGCGATACCGGCACCTTGCGTGCTTCGTTGAAGGTCGACAGTGGCTCGACCCGGATGATTTCGCGTTTCATGGTAGCCTCTTTCGGTTCGATTGCGCGCTTATCGTCGCAACAGCGATGCCGTCTGTCGCGCGCCATCGGTTCGGCGCGCGCCGAACCGTTGTCGCTTGCGAGCGGCGCGGGACGAGCGGTAAAATCCGCTATGGTTGCCGCCGCCAATATGGTCGAGGTTGCCGCGCTTGTCGGCGATACGGCACGCGCGACCATGCTTGCCGCCTTGATGAGCGGGCAATCCTTGACCGGCGGCGAGCTCGCCTATCTGGCCCACATTTCTCGGCCGACGGCGAGCGAGCATTTGGCCAAGCTGGTCGAGGCGCGGCTGATCGCCGTCACCAAAAAGCGCCGCTTCAATTACTACCGCATTGCCTCGCCGCTGGTCGCGACCATGCTCGAAAGCATCAAGGCGGTCGCCGCAATCGAAGTGCCGCCGCGCTACCAGCCGCGTTCGCTGCGCGACGATGTGTTGCGCTTTGCCCGCACCTGCTACGATCACCTGGCCGGTCAAATCGCCGTGGCGATCGCCGACGCGCTTATCGCGCGCGGCTATATCGTGCTCGAGGAAGACGGCGGCGAGGTCACGCAGGCGGGCGCGATCTTCCTGACGGATTTTGGCGCGGAGTTGCGACCGCCTTTGCGCAGCCGCCGCATTTTCTGCCGGCCCTGTCTCGATTGGAGCGAGCGCCGCTATCACGTCGCCGGTCGGGTCGGCGCCGAAATCTGCCGATGTTGCCTGCAACGCGGCTGGTTCGCCCACGAGCGCGACAGCCGCGCGCTGCGGTTGACGCCGGCGGGCAGTGTCGGTCTCTTCGACACGTTAGGCGTCGAGCTCACTCCGCCGCGTGCGCCGTCGCGTGCTGGCGAAATTTCGGCATCACCTCTTGCGCGAGTAGCCGCATCGAATCGCGTTCCCACGCTCCGTTAGGTCCGCTCCAGTCGAGTCCGGTCATCAAGAGCGTGCCGAACGGGCCGACCTCGTCGCGAAAGGCGACGAGCTTGTCGAGCATGGTCTTCGGGGAGCCGTAGAGCACGCAGCCTTCGGTAATGACCTCTACCGTGGCCTGGTGGTCCGGCATGTTCGGATCGGGCTTCATGACCGACAGAATGCCGACCCGCGACAACACCTCGCGCATGTAGGTGTAAAAATAGCGGTTCGATCCTTGCTCGCTGAAGACGCGGTCATGAGCCTCGGCGTCGCTCGGCGCCACCATGATATTGCGCGACACGCGCCAATTCTCGCCCCGCGCGGGTCTTCCTGCTTTGCTGCACGCTTCGCTATATGACTGCCAATGCGTTGCGACCGCGTTGGCAGGCATGTTATTGCCGGAGAGAATTCCCCAGCCCTGCTGCCCGGCGACGCGCGCGGTCGGAGAGTTCCGGCTGGAAACCGACATCGTGATGGACGGGCCGGATTTCTGGAACGGTTTCGGCATAGTGCCGATGCCGAGCGCGGGAATGATCGCGTCCGTGAGGCGGACGGTCCGGAATTCGCCCGGAAAATCGTAGGGCGGATCCTGCGACCAGATGCGTTGAATTATGCCGATCGATTCCATCGTCTTGCGGGCGCGCACTGAGCGATCGGCATTGCCGAACAGCTCGAAATCGGAAAGCAATCCGCCCGGACCGATGCCGAGCATGAAGCGGCCGCGGCTCATGTGGTCGAACTGCGCGACTTCGGCGGCAACCGTCACCGGATCGTGGTTCGGCAGGCAGATCACGCCCGTGCCGAAGCTCAGGTTTTTGGTGCGCGGCAACAGGCTCGCCAAAAACATCAGCGGCGAGGGGATCGGTTCGCTTGATGCCGAGAAATGCTCGCCCAGCCATAATTCGTCGAAGCCAAGTCTGTCGGCGTAGAGCGACTTCTCCTCGTCTTCGGCGAGCGTGTCGGTGAACGAGCGCGCCGGCGGGTGCACCGGCATCATGAACATTCCGAGACGCATCAGCGTTCCTCCGCTTCCCCTTCACGCCGCGACCATGTCCGGATCGCGCGCCGGCACGAGGCCGCGAAGTTGCGGCGCCACCTGTTCCATGAACAGCCGCATTGAACGAAAGATTTTCTCGCGGGTCGCCCAGTTCTTGCCGGCGACAATCAAGAGCGTGCCGAAGCCGCCTGAGGCATCGTAGAATTCTCGAAGCTGGCGCGCCACCGTATCCGGATCGCCAAGATAGTAGATGCCAGCCTCGGCAAGCTGGTCGAAGGTTACCTCGCTCTCCACAAGCGACAGGCCATAGCTTGCGTTGATGAGTCGGATGAAGCCGCGCTTCTTCTGGTAGCCAAGCTCGTAGGTGAAGGCCGGACGCAAATCGTCCATCGCTTCGCGCCGAGAATCGGCGAGATAAATGTAGCGCGCCACGGTGAGATTGCTCAGCGGCATGGTGCGGCCGGCGGCCTTGGCGGCGCGCGCATAGCGATCGGCTTTTTTCCTGATCGAGCCTGCCGACTCGATCTGCGCGGAGAGCAGCGTATAACCGCGCGCGCCGGCAAGCTCGATCATCGCCTCGGTGTCGGTTGCCGTCGCCATCGGCATATGCGGCGCATGAAGCGGCGGCGGGGTGGCGACAATGCCCTTGCCCCGCCAATACTTGCCGTCCCAGTCGAACGGCTCGCGCGCCGTCCAGCACTTCAAGATCAGATCGAGCGATTCGCGCAGCCGGGCGTGGCGGTCCTCGTATGACAGCCCGCGCTCATTGGCGAATAACGGGCTGGGAAAGCCGGAGCCGAAACCGAAAATAAAGCGGCCGCCGCCGATGACGTGATCGGTGACCGCCGCTTGCATGGCGATATCGACGGGGTGCGTCAGGTGAATGAGTTTCACCGCCGCGCCCATGCGGATGCGCTTGGTGAGCGCCGCCGCCTTGCACATCAAAAGTTCAGGTACCGGCAGCGTATCGATCTTGTCGATATAAACCGGCTCGCCGTGGTGCTCGCTGATATAGGCGTCGTGGAAGCCGAGCTGATCGGCCAGCACGATCTCGGCGAGGTCTTCTTCGTAAGCTTGCGATGCGGTGGTGTGCGGACGAAAGCCGTTCGAGAAAAGGCCGAATTCCATGTCCATTCCTTAAGTTTCGCGGAAGCACGTTACGATCCCGGCCGCGGCTTGACAACGGAACTTGACAGCGGGGGGCAACCTCGCCAATTCCGAGACCAATGACAGCGGATTTATGCATTTACGGCGTCGCCCGCACCCGCGCGTTCCGCGTGCTGTGGATGGCGGAAGAGCTTGGGCTTTCCTACCAGCATTTGCCGATCGAGATCGGCGACGCCGGCGCTCGCACGCCGGAATTTTTGGCGCTCAATCCGAACGGTCGGCTGCCGGTCATCCTCGACGACGGCTTCGTGCTGTTCGAGTCGCTGGCAATCACGCTCTATCTCGCCAAGAAGCATTCCCCCGGCAAGCTCTATCCGACAACGCTCGAAGGCGAGGCGCGCGCTTGGCAATGGAGCTTTTGGGCCATCGCCGAGGTCGATCGCGGCGTCAACATCTGGTCGCTCCATGCGGTGCGCCTGCCGCCGGCCGAGCGCAACGCCGCCTTGCGCGAGGAGGCGCTCAAAGTCGTGGCGGCGCCGTTCAAGGTGCTCGATGCCGCTCTGGCAAAACAGCCTTATCTCGTCGGCGACGGCTTCACGGTGGCCGATCTCAACGTTGCCGCCGTCATCAGCCGCGCCATCGACATGGATCTCTCCGCGGTGCCGAATCTGAAGGGCTGGCTCGTGCGCTGTCTCGACCGGCCGGCCGCGCGTGCGGCGCTTAAGCTGAAAACCAAGTCCGACAATGAGACGCCGGCGGAAGTCACCCGCCGCATCGCGCAAATCAACCGGCTATGAATTCACGGCCCGGACGATGGCTCGATTTTCTCGTCGATCCAGTTGATCGCCGGACGCTGTCGTTTGACGGCCGCAGTCTGATTGCCGGTAACGGCATCCGTTATCCCATTATAGAGGGCATCCCGGTGCTGTTGCGGGCGGACGTCGCCCCGACACTGCATGGCGCATTGCGCACGCTCAAACTCGCGGATCGGGCGCGGCAGGGAGAGGCTATCGACTTCCTCGCGGCTCTTAACAGGCCGAATAGCGTAAAGGAGCAGATCCGCCGAGAGATCGCCGCCGGCAGCGACGCCGCGGAGGCCGTCATTCGCCGCCTCGTGCGTGCCACCAACGGCTATGGGTATCGCGACCTGTCTGCCACGGACAAGCCGCCGATCCCGCAATTTCCGCAGCGCGGTACGGGCGAGCATCTGCTCGATGTGGGGTGCTCCTGGGGCCGATGGACGATCGCCGCCGCACGTGCCGGCTTTCGCCCGATCGGGATAGATCCGCAGCTCGGGCCATTATTGGCGGCAAAGCGCTTCGCCAGTCAAAACGGCATCGAGATCGATTACATTTGCGGTGATGCGCGCCACTTGCCGTTCAAGAGCGGCGCTTTTGAGCGCGCATTTTCATACAGCACGCTCCAGCATTTTTCCGACGATGATTGCAAAGAAGCACTCGCCGAAATAGCGCGCGTATTGAGCGAAGGCGGCCGTAGCACGATTCAGATGGCAAACAGCGCCGGTATAAGATCGTTGTGGCACCAGGCCAGGCGCGGCTTTCGCGTGCCGGCGGAATTCGAAGTACGCTATCGATCTTTGCCGCGATTGCTGGCTTGGTTCACGGATGCCATTGGAGCCACGACGGTATCGATCGACTGTTTTTTCGGATTAGGCTTGCAGAGTTCCGACATCCAATACATGCGTCCGCTTCCCAGGATCGCAACCAGGACGTCGGAACAGCTCAAGCGATTTGACCAAAGCCTTCCTCTGCTTCATCGCTTTGCTGACAGTCTTTACTTCAACTCAACATTACGATCGGCATAACCGTCCATGAATTCGCGTCCGTTCAATCTCGGTGAAGCGCTCAACGAAGCGGTCGCTCTGCAACGGCAAGGCCAGCTGCGCGAGGCGGAGAAAATCTATAGCCGCGTGCTCAAGGCTGCGCCGGATAATTTCGACGCGCTCAATCTTCTCGGCGCGGTCAAGCTGCAGCAAGGCCTTATCGGCGAAGCGCAGCGGCTGTTGGCCGCGGCGGTCAAAGCCAATCCGCATGCGCCGCATGCGTGGAGCAGTCTCGGTCAGGCGCTGCACGCGCTCAAGCGCGCGCCCGAGGCGCTCGAATGCCTCGACAAGGCGCGGGCGCTGGCGCCCGACGACGTCAACATTCTCAACCAGCACGCCAACGTGCTGGTCAGTCTCGCGCGGCCGCAGGAGGCGCTCGCCGAATTCCAGGAGGTATTGACGCGCGCGCCGAACCACGTCGAGGCGCGCCTCAACAGCGGCCTCGCCCGGGCGATGCTCGGATTTCCGGAACAGGCGCTTGCCGACTTTGACGCCGCGCTGCAATTCGCGCCCGGCCATCCGGGGGCGCATTACAACCGCGGCGTCGCCTTGCTCAAGGTCGGCCGCTATGTCGACGCAGTCGAGGCCAACGACCGCGTGCTCGCCATCACGCCGGAGCACCCGACCGCGTGGCTCAACCGGGGTAAGGCGCTGATGCAGCTCAATCGCATTGACGAGGCCATCGCCAACTACGGCGAGGCGCTCGACATCCGCAAAGATTACGCCGATGCGCACTTCAACAACGCGCTGGCCTTGCTCACGCGCGGCGATTACGCCCACGGTTTCCAGGAATACGAATGGCGCTGGCGCCGCTCCGGCATGCCGCCGCAACGGAGCCGCGGCAAACCGTTGTGGCTCGGCGAATATTCCTTGACGCGTAAGACCGTGCTGCTCCACGCCGAGCAAGGGCTCGGCGACACCATTCAGTTTGCGCGTTACGCGCCGCTCCTCGCCGCAAACGGCGCCAAGGTGCTGCTCGAAGTGCAAGCCGAATTGAAGACGCTGATGAGCCGGCTCGACGGCGCCGCCGCGGTCATCGCGCCTGGAGAAGCGGCGCCGCCATTCGACGTGCACTGCCCGCTCGGCAGCCTGCCGCTCGCTTTGCATACCGAGCTCGGCGCCGCACCGGCGCAAATTCCGTATCTTGCGGCTGATGAAACGCAGGTCGAAAAATGGTCGGCGCGGCTCGGCGCGCTGCCGCGGCCACGCATCGCCATCGCCTGGTCGGGCAATCCGAACCACGACAGCGATCGCAACCGATCGATCGCCTTCGCGCGTCTGGCGCCGCTATTCGCCGCTCCGACAAGTTTTATCAGTATTCAGCGCGACGTGCGTACCGAGGATGCCGCGCCGCTAGCCGGCGAGAAACGCCTGACGCATATTGGCGGCGAGCTCGACGATTTCAGCGACACCGCGGCAGTGCTGGCGTTGTGCGATCTCGTCATCGCCGTCGATACGGCCGCCGTGCATCTTGCCGGCGCGATGGGGCGCCCGGTTTGGGTACTGGTGCCGTTCGCGCCGGATTGGCGCTGGACGCGCGACGGCGAAACGACGCCCTGGTATCCGACCGCGCGGTTGTTCCGGCAAACTTCGCTCGGCGATTGGGACAGCGTCATTGAACGCGTGGCGCAAGAGCTGGAGCACTTTGCGCCCCCAGCCTAACCCTCCCCGCTTGCGGGGAAGGAAAGGGAACGGAAACTACCGTCCGTGCTGCCAAAGCATTTCGAGCCGGTGGCGGAACGATTTCGGCCGCTCGGCGAACAGCCGGTGTGAGATGCGCCCGGCGCGAAGCGCCAAAGCGGCCGAGCGTTCGGCGCAAGCCGGCGTCAATCGCGAGCGCCAATGCGCCAGCGGCTGATGCGGCGCGGTGAACCGCTTGAGCACTTCGAGGTCCTGGCATTGACCGAGCCGTCCGCGCAATCGCTCGGCTTCATCGGTCCACATGCGGCCGAAGCGCGGCCACAGCGGCTCGATCAATTCCATCTGGTAGCGCAGATCGACGACGCGCTGGCGCAGCACGTGCAGATCCTCGCCGCTCGCCTGCGACCAGTCGGACGGAATGTGCTTGCGCGCGCTGCGATAGCCCGCGGTCAGTTGCGCCGCGATCGAAGAAAAGTCGAATGGATCGAGCGGCCACAGTTCGACCGCCGCCGCCGCCGTATCGAGCCAGGCGACGATCCGATCGCGCAGCTCCGGCGTCAGCACCGCCTGCTCCTCGCTGCCGCGCAGCGCTTCGATGCGGCCGCGGATGGTCGCCATCGAGCGTTCCGACAACACCATGCCCTTGTCGAGGAGATCATCGAACGCGTTGAGCGCCGCCGCGCTGTCGCGCGCGTGGGCAAGCGAACGGGCGTGGTCGCGCGCCTCATGCCGCCAGCGTTGGGCATCGGGGATGAACGGGGCGAGGAGCCGCATCAGAGCGCGCCATTCCTTCATGGCGCGGCGGAAATCGTGCACCGCGTCCTGGCTGGAACGCTCCGGATCGAGGATGGCGGAGCGCGCCTGCGCCAAAATAGCGGCCGCAATGGCGCGCACGACCGGTCCGATCGCCGCATTCGGCCGCAAGGCTGGTTTGTCGCCCATTGCCGCTTCTAGGAGTGCGTCCATTAAGGAATTCGCTTAAGGCCCTCCGCCATTATGGCGAATTATTGGGGCCGCCGCACTTCCCTTATGAGGGGTGGCTTGCTACATGATCCCTTGATAAATCAGACGTTTGACGCGGGGTGGAGCAGCCCGGTAGCTCGTCAGGCTCATAACCTGAAGGTCGTAGGTTCAAATCCTACCCCCGCAACCAAATTCGGAGGGACCCCCTGGTGGGGTCCCTCTTTGCATTTTGCGTTGGGTCTGGTGAACGAAGCGACCGAGCGACCCCGGCAGGCGCGTCTATTGCTGCGCCGCCATTGCAGCATTGCGAGACGGCGTGGAACGTTCCGACCGGGTGACTGATCCTCGACAATTCGATATTCATCGTCCGGTCCGGGCGTGTCGTGGTTGGTCGCACGCGATTTGAGCACGAACGGCCCGAGGCCGGCAGCCGTGCTGCGAGCGCGGCCATTTAGCCGCTTGCCGGGCGGCTCGCTGCTGCAAATATTTGGCGCTCAACGCTTGCGTTGCCGATGCTCTTGGCAATGCTTGCTTTGCTGCTGCGACTCCATGGCCATTCCGGCAAGCCGCTTTGGTACGATGAGATCATCAGCTTGAATCGGGCGGCGCAGGCGGCACTATTATGCCGAGGCCTGCGCGAGGCGGCTCATCTCGCGCTGCACGATCTCTTCCGCGAGTCTCATTCAGCTTCAGACCCGCGGCAGCGACGATCTTCTCATTCTGGGCGATGCTATTGGCCGGAGAAGTACAAACGTCGCAGCGCGCCGGACGTGCCAGGGGTTTCGTAGCGATCAATCCACGATGAGTCGGTTACGAGATCCTGTGGCTTCCAGTTCTTAGCATCGTTACCTTTTGCGGCATAAGCTGCGTCGCGGAATGCATAGCTCGAAAATTGACGCATGAATTCGCCGAGATAGATATCGGCAACCCGCGTGTCGCCTCGAATGACGAGCATGTTTTCGTGATTGGTCTTAATGCTCGCGCCGCTGAAATTCGCGGATCCTGTGATGATAATGGGATCGCCGGAGAGCGGGTCGACCAGCATGAATTTGGTGTGGACCCATTTCACATACTTACTGGCAGGCAAACCGCTTACCTCCTTTAACCAGCGGTCGAACTCGTTGATCGTGATGTTCTGCCCGACCGCAACTACCGCGTTTTTACGCTTCCTGATTTGAGCGATAGTCTTTTTGTCCTTCGCAGCCATACTCCCGCTTCCTTCCTTGTCCATCAGGGCAAAGTGTAAAACATTATTTTCCTTCATGTAGACAGGCACGAACGCTTCATTCATCCCAAACGCAAACGTCATGAACAGGGCTCGCTTGGCGTCAGCCGCAATCTCACCGTACCGGGACAGCGTTCCAATACCATTCTGCGGGGAAAAGACTTCGCTTGTTCCATCTCGAGGCGGGTTGGGCGGTGCCGGCGTCTTGTCGTCATTCCAGGTGCGTAGTTGCGCAAGCGGTAAATCGCGCTCGAGCTCGTTCCACCAGTCCAGGTATATACTGGCAACGTCCGCATCGTTGACGACATGAGCGCAATTGAGCTGTCCAAATACTGCGCTTTCCGTGTAGTTCGTTGATCCGGTGAGAACCTGAACGGGCTTGCTGCCCTTCAGCAGAACGATAAATTTGTTGTGCATCAACTTGCCTTCAGTGATGCCCTCGCAAAGGCCTTTGATTTTGGCTTGCGCAATCGCAGCCCTGTTCTTTTTAACTGGATCGCTTTTCGCATTCTTAATGGCGTCGAAAACAACCTTTACGTCGACATCACGGTCGGCAGCATCATATACAGCGCCGAGAATTGCCGGTAGCTGGAACTCATAAATCGCTATCCGCAAGCTGAAACCACGCCCGGTGGCTTTGGCCATAAAGCCAACGATTGCCTCTAATAGGCCCCGCGAGAGCCAGTCATAGGCCGCTTCTCCGACTTCGTTCGGCGGCTTATTTTGGAAACGTCTGGCATACTCCTGTGACGCTATGGCGCCGCGATTGAAGAATACGCTGTGCGTGCCGTCCCATTCGGATTCGGTGTTGACGTCAACCGCCAACGATTCGCCATCCGTTAAGGCGCCAGGACTGCCGTACATTGGAATGATGGTGTAGGTATAGGAATGGCTGGGTTTGGCGGAGTAGTCCGCCCATTGAAAGCTCTGGAAGGGTTGGTCGTGACTCGATGCGGTGCCGCCAACGGGCAGTTTTGGCGCTGCGTTCGGAAACGTCTTCATGCCGCGCATGAAATAAGCTTCATTCTCGGTGCGGTCGATTCTTTGAATCGCAAAGCCGAGGCAACGCGTTTTCTTGCTGCTATCCGTAATATCCCAGCCAAGCGTCACAACATAGGTGCCGGCGACCGCCTGCAATACAAGCCCGTTTCCACTGACTTTTTTTCTCACCGCTAGCCCCCTCGATTGTAAGAATTTATCTTTTGCGATAGCCGATAGGTTCTCCAATCGTGCACAACGTTCGGCGATCAGTGCGTGTCAGCCATCCTCGCGATGTGGCGTTTGACTGCTCAGAATTTTTTTAAGATTGCTCCAACCGTCGGAGAAAATGCCTTTGAGCTGTGCCGACGCGGCTGTCAGGTCACTTTCCTCCGCATCGAATGCGGCTCGCCAGCGGCCAAACGTCCCGCCAGTTTCAGTTATTTCGTACAGGCGGATTTCGGCAATGAGATTGCGGACCGCCAAGGGCCCTTCGAGCAATGAATAGGTGCAGGCGCGGTCGAGATCGGAAAGCGCAATCAATCGTTCCCGTACTGGTGGACCTCCCGCACGCAAATAAAGGCGCCGCACGGCGCCGATCTGGTCCGCCGCAAGACAGTCTTCAATTTCGCTCTTGCCGACGGCAGGCAACCAGGAGGCCAGGGAATTGAAATCCCTAATGAGCCTCCAGAGTTCGTCGACGGTTTGGGCAAAAACGAAGCTGACAACGACTTCGGACATCCTACTTCCCCGCGCGATCCTACACTCTACCTGGACGCGAAGTAAATGAAAAATTGTGTCTTGCAGATTTCACAACCATGGTTCATCATGTAGTTGTGTGTGTTGGGGCGGGGGGTTATGTCCCATTTTCCGAACGACATAGCGACATTGGTTGCGCGCGCCGCACTGGCCTATGTCTATCTTTACGCCGCCTATCTCAACGCTAAGCCGGAAAATCGCGAATGGCTTTTGAGCCACACTGCGCTTCTTTTTCCGCCCGGTACCGCGCCGTTCCTGATCAATGCGTCGGCGTTTATCGGCGTCGCGATGATGTTCGTCGGCGGCTTTTTGGTCCTCGTTGGACTGGCAACTTGGCTCGGCTGCGCCCTGCTCATCGTCTTCACGATCCTGGGCTATCTGCAGCACCGCAGCGAGGTTGAATTCGCGACTAAGACGGCCGACGCGCTTTCAGGTGAGATCGAGGCGCTACTCGCCGGCGCCAGCCATGCCGAGGCAATTCGCGGCGATCTCCTGAATCTCAGAATAAGTGCCTATTCCGGCCAATTCAGCTCCGGACTTAAGAATTGGGGTCTGATCGGCGCCTTCGTGCTCTTGGGCGCGGTTGGCGGCGGCGTGTTTTCGCTCGACCACTACCTCACCGAACTTCGTCCGAGCTGGTTGATCGACGCAATTGTGTGGCCGATGTAGCGGGGCCCATCGAGGCATTTGCAAATGGCACCTGGGGGAAAATAATGACCGATCTCGTTATGCCAAAAACCGGAGCGCGCGTCCCGCCGCTCCAGAAGGCGAATGTCGGGCCTTACGTTCGCGCCGATTACGACAAGAGCGTTTATACCTGGGGCATTCCGAACAACTTGATCAAGACCATGGCCTGGCTGCCGCGGCTCGCGATGACCGAAGTCGACTACGCCAACTCCTTTATCTTTGACGTCGACACCTATGCCGACTGGCCGAGCCCCGACAATCCGAGCAGCAACGTTCTCTATCCGCAGGCCGGCTTCGTCGATCGAGTGACCAAAGAGCTGGTCATCAATATTGTCGGCCTGCTTAACCGCAGCCGCTATTCAATAACGCATCACACGGTGATCGGCTTCAACACTCTTGCGGCGGAACTGCCGCCCAAGAATGAAAGCGAGCGCAAGCAGCTCGCCGAGCTAATGATGCTTCACCTCGTCGATGGCGACGGTAATCCCGATTTCGAAAACCAAAAAGATTTAAGCGGCGGGCCACTATATACGCTGTTCCAATTGCTCGCGATGCGCTTTGCGGTCGCCATTCACAACGACGCTCATTCGATTTCCGACGAACTGTTCGCGGCGCTGACCAACGAGGCGACGAAGATGGCGAAGGGGCAAATTGCAGGCGGCCCGCTGGCAGCCTATGCCAAGTCGCCGAAATTCGTTGAGGCTTACGTCCGTAGCATGCTCGTAGAGCTCAGTTGGTGCATCTGCCATTTCAACGGCCTGCTCAACAACTGGTTCACTGTCCTGCGCGTCATGGATGAAGTCGACAAGAACGTCGATGAAATCGATTTTGTCGGCGTCTATAACGGCATCGTTCCCGAAAGCATCAAAGTTCGCAACAATAGCCTGCTCCGCCACAACGGATGGGGCAACTAAATCTGAATTTTGATCTGCCGAGGCGCAGCATGCAAGGGAGCGAGCGCGGCTCCACAATACTTGCGGCGAACGGTAAGGTGGAGGAAGTGATGAGCGCGGAATTTCGAGGTCTAAATCGCAAACTTCTCGTCAGCGTGTATAGCGCGCAAGAGGCGCGTGAAGCCGTCTTGGGCGGCGGCCGTATCATCGACAGCGAAGATCCAAAAAGTGCGCTGGGTAACATCAGCCCGCGCAAGATTATGGATGTCAGCGACGCCGTTCTCGATTTCGAGCGCGATCTGGAAGTCCAGCTTAGTACCAATATAGGCGAGGATCAGTTGCTGTTCCGACGTTCCGAGACGGGACAGGCCATAGAAAAATCGCCCTACGAGATTGCCGGCAAGGCGGCACAGGCCGCCATAGGCGTCGCGACCTCCATGGGCACCCGCGTCCACCCGGTGAGCCTGGTGAAGGTCGGCGTCGACGGAATGGAAGTCGACAAGATCGCGGAGGTTCTCACCGAAGTCGTCTCGACGCTTCGTCGTACTGAGCACCTCAGCCACTGCGAGGTGATGTCCGTTCTATTCGCGCAGGATCTGGATACCTGGGCGAAGCGCAAGACGCTCGGTCCCGTGCGCAAGACGCTGGTCGAGCTTCGCGAATTCAATCCCAGCAGCAAGGACGCCTCCGACGCATTCGATATAATTGATTTTTCGGTGAATACACTGCGCGACTTGAAAACGAACGAGTATCTATTCACCGACAGTTCCCAGGTATCGCTTCAGTCGCTTATCGGCAAGGGTGTTCTGCCGGAAGGCACCACCTCCACGTTCATTCGTGTCAACGAACTATTCGAGCATAGAAAATACTTTCCCAAAATCGCGGCGAATACGACGAAGACCAATCAAAGCGTTATCAAGGCCATGGTCGACGTGACGGCCGATTCCGGCGCCAACGCGATCATGATTGACACGTCAATCCTCACAAAAGTGTCCAACATTTGTTTGATTGATACGTTTTCGCACGGCAATACGGCCGCGAAGCCGAAAATGGTCGATATAAACAGCGTCATGTCGACAGACGGGATCCCTCTGCAAGGTATTCTACCGTTGCCCGACCTGAAATTTTTCGTCGACTATTGCCATTACCGCGGCGTTTCCGCGAACCTGGCCGGTTCGATCGAGAGCTTTCAGTCGCAGCAGCTTTGGGTGCTGATTCCGGAGCTCGATCAAGTTTCGACACGCAGCTCCGCGTCGGCGGTCGCCGTGGATCCATCGGGCGCCAATGCGCAAGGTGAAAATACCAGGCAACGCAGAATCATCAAACGCACATTGGTTCGGGGACTCGCCGCGCCGGAGCACGGCGGAGTCCTAAATCTTCCATCGAAGTTGAAGGGCGACGCAAAGGCCAAGCCTATCATCAAGGATCTGATCGAACTCGTAGGTGCGGGGCGCCGCGGTCTCGGCCTCCCGGAATTGCGGGCCTTCTGGGTAGACGAATTTGGCAATCCCGAACCAATTTCGAGCGAGCCTTGAGTCGGCGACTTAGTCGGTCTGCGTTAGGGAGGTGCGTCCATGTCGGAAAAATGCACCGCTGAATTGAGGACCGTTACGGCCGCGGACAGGGATATCTGCGCTCCATCGGAGGCGGTACCGGATTTTCCACTGAAATACCGGTGGCACACCGGAATGTGGTGCGAGATTTTCGACAAGCAAATCGAATTGATCCAGGCCGATATCGCGCGTGCCAAAGCTGAAGACAAGCTGGTGGTCTATCTCAGCTGCCCAATCAGCACTCGCGGCGGCGGGTATTCCGGCACCAATGTCGACGTTGCGAGGTTCATTGAACGGCATCTCCTCGATCGCTGGGGCGAAGCGTTCTGGATTCTAAATCCGGCCCAATACCAGTTAGAGTCAAAAGCCGGTACGGGCTTGATGAACAAGCACGCTTGCGATCTCAGAATTCCCTTGAACGAGCTGATCGCGCTAACCAGACCGAATGGCGGCGATTACATGCGTATGTGGACGACAGTTCTTGTTAAAAACGAACAGCATGTCGGAAAGCGCGACGTCGGCGCAAAGTATATTAATACGGGCCAGTCTTTCGATGCCTTCTATTTCATCGGTCCACGCGACGTTCAGAAATTCTTCGACGGATCAAATTACACACTTACGGCTGGCATCCAAGCTTACTTCGCACGTAAATTTGCGACGGATTCCGATTTTCGCGATTATTTTAGCGTACCTGACATCAAGTGGGATCATGCCGAGGCGAACAAGCCCGGCGGCACCAAAGAGCAGGATCTTCGGGATAAGTGGGAGGGAATGCGGTACGATTTCTTGCGCTACTATGCAGTGAGGGCGAGCGTCAATTTCAGTCTGGGCAGCCACGACGAATGGCTTATCTATAAGACGCTGAACGAGAAACGCCGCGACCTGTCCCGCGATCCAGACAATTTCATGGCTGACGGTGAGGTCGGCGAGCAAATCGCTGGCTTCTTCGACGGAACGCAAATTAATCCTGCGTCTACCGAATCCGCCCTCTCGCATGGCTATTCTGTGCCTTGATCGTCGCCAAAGATGAAGCGGCCTACGCCGCAACTTGCGTGGCGGCCGCTTGCCAGGCGGCTCGCTACTGCAAATATTTGGCGGTCAACGCTTGCGTTGCCGATGCTCTTGGCAATGCTTGCTTTGCTGCTGCGACTCCATGGCCTTTCCGGCCAGCCGCTTTGAAGAGATCATCAGCTTGAATCGGGCGAGACTTCCGCTCGCCGACGTCGTCATCGACGCGCTCAGGAACAAGTGGACGCCTGACGGCCCGATAGGTTCAATCCGGTTTGCTGCACCGCACCTGAGTTTGCCCGGCCGCCGGTTATTCCAGGTTGCGGCCATTAGTCACGGCAAGAAAAATTCTCCATGACACTCTCGTGAAGACGCGGCGAATACATTATGTTTTCAAAGAGAATAAAAAGCGTACTGGGACGGAACGCTGATGACTATCGCATCAACAAGTGTCGAATCCGCTACAACGCGGTCGGCGCGCTGGGGCTATCTCGTGATTTGCGTGATCTGCATGGTGATGATCGCAAATCTCCAATACGGATGGACGCTGTTCGTCAATCCCATCAACAAGGCGCAAGGCTGGTCGATCGCTTCGATCCAGGTTGCCTTCGCAATTTTCATCGCGCTTGAAACCTGGCTGACCCCGATCGAGGGCTGGATTGTCGATATCCTCGGTCCGCAGCGCGGTCCGAAGCTTATGATCGCCTTCGGCGGTATCATGGTCGGCGGCGGCTGGGTCATCGATGCCTACGCCGATTCGCTGACGATGCTTTATCTCGGCGCTGTGGTGCTGGGTATCGGCGGCGGCGCCGTTTACGCCACCTGCGTCGGCATGGCGGTGAAATGGTTCCCCGACCGGCGGGGACTGGCGGTTGGACTGACCGCGGCGGGCTATGGCGCGGGCGCGGCGCTCTCCGTCATTCCGATCGAGTACGTGATCGCCAATTACGGTTACAACGCGGCATTCCTCTGGTTCGGTATCGGCCAGGGCGCCGTCGTCTTTGTGCTCGCCATGCTGTTACGCGGGCCGGAAGTGGGTGAGATGGCCGGCGCACCGGCGCCGAAGGTGGCGCAGTCGGCAAGAAGCTTTTCGCCGCGCGAAGTGCTGATGTCGCCGGTGTTCTGGGTGCTCTACATCATGTTCGTGATGGTGTCGGCGGCGGGTCTGATGGCGACCGCGCAGATCGCGCCGATCGCGAAGGATTTCAACGTCGGCAACCAGATCGTGTTCTGGGGTGCGACCACGCTGACGGTGGCGCTCATCATCGACAATATTGCCAACGGCACGGCCCGTCCGCTGTTCGGCTGGATTTCAGACAATATCGGGCGTGAACTCACCATGGCGATCGCCTTCGGACTCGGCGGCATTGCCTACTGGCTGTTGGTGGAGCTCGGCACGGCGCCGTGGGCCTTCGTACTGTTCGCAGCCTTCATCTTCCTGACTTGGGGCGAAATCTTCAGCCTGTTCCCGTCCACCTGCACCGACACCTTCGGCCCGCAATTCGCCACGGTGAACCTTGGCCTGCTCTACACCGCCAAGGGCACGTCGGCCTTCCTGGTGCCGGTCGCCAACCTGATCAAAGCATCGACCGGCTCCTGGTACACGGTGTTCGTGGTCACCGCGCTGATGAATTTCATCGTGGTGGCGCTGGCTTTGTTCGTGCTCAAGCCGATGCGGGCGCGGGCGATGGCAAAAGGCTGAGATCGCGGCTTACTGCCGGGAATTACGCGGGCGCGGGAGTAATCCTGCGCCCGATTTCTTTCACATGCCCGCTGAAAATGCGGCATTTCGGCTCTGGCATAATGTATTACAGTGCGCTATCAGTGCCGGCCTCAACGCGGCCAAAACTCGTCAAAAGACCGCGTCCGGTAAGGGTTGAGAGCGTCTTTAATGTCTTCCCCTGTGCATCGTTTTTCCGTCGACAAAACCGGCGAAACCGGCGACCCCGCGACGATCGAGTATCCTCGGCTTGAGCCGATCGACACCGCCTTCAGCTTCAAGAACCAAGCTTACACGGCGCTCAAATCCGTCATCGTCGGCATGGACGTCTACGGCAGCCGCAGCGAAATTCGGCTTGACGAGCGCAGCCTGGCGCACGACTTCGGCATCAGCCGCACGCCGGTGCGCGAGGCGATGGCGCAGCTCGAACGCGAAGGCTTTGTCCGCTCGGTGCCCCGCCGCGGCGTGTATGTCGTACGCAAAACCAAGCGCGAGGTCATCGAACTGATCACCGCCTGGGCCGCGCTCGAAAGCATGGCGGCGCGACTGATCACGGAAAACGCCAGCGACGACGAGGTCGCGTCGTTACGTAAAATGTTCGCCACTTTCGAGAACGGCGAAGTGCGCGCGCATCTCGACGAGTATTCCGAGATCAATATCGAATTCCACCAGACGATAATCCGGCTGAGCCGCAATACCGTGCTGGTTCAGCTCGCGGAAAATCTGTTCACCCATATGCGGATGATCCGGCGCAAGACCATCGGCGAGAAAGACCGCGCCGACCGTTCGATTCGCGATCACATGCACATCATTGAAGCGCTGGAAGCGCGCGACACGCTGCGCGCCGAGAAATTGGTGCGCGACCACGCGCTCGGTCTTGCCGATCATGTCGCGAAATACGCGGATTATCTGGATTGATGAGGGGCAAAGGCCCGACGGAGAAATGCCATGGCTGATGCAGCAGTGAAAATCGCAGATCCGGCGGGAGCGCAGCAGGAGCTGACCGACGGCTTTCATCTCGTCATCGATGCGCTCAAGCTCAACGGCATCAACACGATCTACGGCGTGCCTGGCATCCCGATCACGGACTTCGGTCGTATGGCACAGGCGGCGGGCATCCGCGTCATCTCGTTCCGTCATGAACAGAACGCCGGCAACGCAGCTGCAATCTCAGGCTTCCTAACGAAGCAGCCAGGCATCTGCCTCACGGTGTCAGCTCCCGGCTTTCTCAACGGTCTGACTGCGCTGGCCAATGCCACGACCAACTGCTTTCCGATGATCCTGATCAGTGGCTCGTCCGAGCGCGAGATCGTCGACCTGCAGCAGGGCGACTATGAAGAGATGGACCAACTGGCGATCGCCAAACCCCTCTGTAAGGCCGCCTTCCGCGTGCTGCATGCCGCGGACATCGGCATCGGCGTGGCGCGCGCGATCCGCGCCGCTGTTTCCGGCCGCCCGGGCGGCGTCTATCTTGATCTGCCGGCCAAACTTTTCTCGCAGGTGATGGACGCCGAGGCTGGAGCCAAATCACTCGTCAAGGTCATCGATCCGGCGCCAGCCCAGCTTCCGGCTCCGGCCGCCGTCAAGCGTGCGCTCGACATCCTGAAGGGTGCCAAGCGCCCGCTGATCATTCTCGGCAAAGGCGCGGCATACGCGCAAGCCGATGACCAGATCCGCGCTCTCGTGGAAAAGAGCGGCATTCCTTTCCTGCCGATGAGCATGGGCAAGGGCCTCTTGCCCGACACGCATCCGCAGTGTGCGGGTGCTGCGCGTTCGACGGTGTTGAAAGACGCCGACGTCGTCATGCTGATTGGCGCCCGCCTCAACTGGCTTCTGTCGCATGGCAAGGGCAAGATCTGGGGTGAGCCTGGATCGAAGAAATTCATCCAGATCGACATCGAGCCCAAGGAAATGGACAGCAATGTCGAGATCGTCGCGCCGGTGGTCGGCGACATTGGCTCCTGCGTCTCGGCTCTTCTTGCGGGCATCGATGGCAAGTGGCCGGCTCCTCCGGCCGAGTGGACCGACAGCGTCAAGGCGAAAAAAGATGAGAACATCGCCAAGATGGCGCCGAGGCTGATGAAAAATTCCGCGCCGATGGACTACCACGGCGCGCTCGGTGCACTGCGCACCGTCATCAAGGAGCGGCCGGATGCCATCCTCGTCAACGAGGGCGCCAACACGCTCGATCTCGCGCGCGGCATCATCGACATGTATCAACCGCGCAAGCGCCTGGATGTCGGCACCTGGGGTGTCATGGGCATCGGCATGGGCTTTGCCATCGGCGCTGCAATTGAGACCGGAAAATCCGTGCTCGCAGTCGAAGGCGACAGCGCTTTTGGTTTTTCCGGCATGGAAGTCGAGACCATCTGCCGGTACAACCTGCCGGTCTGCGTCGTCATCTTCAACAACAACGGCATCTATCGCGGAACCGACGTCAATGCCGCTGGCGGTTCGGACCCTGCGACAACCGTCTTCGTCAAGGGCTCACGCTACGACAAGATGATGGAGGCATTCGGAGGCGTCGGCGCCAATGCCACGACCCCCGACGAACTGAAGCGCGCCGTCGATGCGGCCATGGATTCCGGCAAGCCGACCCTCATCAACGCGGTGATCGATCCAGCGGCCGGTAGCGAGAGCGGCAGAATCGGCAACCTCAACCCGCAAAGCAAGATTGGCAAGAAATAAAGGCGCACGCAGCGCATCGCTCCGTGCTGCGCAGCGCCCGCGA
>Ga0210394_10002921_pt1 | contig 22538 bp, 19 predicted proteins | sample IncBWC12MmetaG_FD_160121 | JGI IMG/M metagenome (GOLD analysis project Ga0210394, IMG submission 160121) | Forest soil microbial communities from Barre Woods Harvard Forest LTER site, Petersham, Massachusetts, United States - Inc-BW-C-12-M | ecosystem: Environmental > Terrestrial > Soil >... | reverse complement strand
GCGCGGGTAGCCGCCGCGGCCGGCACGGATGACCGCGAGACTGCCGAGGTAGTACACCAGCGCCGCAACCGCCGCCGCGGGCAGCGAGGCAGTCAAATAAGGGTATAACGCCATGGACTCGTAGGTCAGCGGATTCAGGAATGCGACATACGTCAGGCACCCCGCCGCCAGCGCGATCAGCGCGGCCGGATTGATGCCTCGCCAGAAGTAATAAGGCCGGCCCGGCGCATCGATGTACAGGGCGCGCAGCTCGATATGGCCGCGGCGCAGGATGAAGTAATCGACGATTTGAATGCCGCACAGCGGCGCGAACGCAACACCGATCAGCGCGAGAAAATTGCCGAATTTGGCGAAAAACAATTCTGGAATGAATATGCCGACCAGGGCGACCGGGGCGATCGTGAGCAGCAGCAAGGTGGTCCAGTTGCGCTTCTGCAAAATAGCGAAATTGCGCAGGCCAATGGCAGAGGCATAGATGCCCGCAGTGGTGGTGCCAAAGTTCGCCGCGGTGACGAAGGTGAGCGAGATGATCGCATACGTGGGTCCCCCGACGACTCGCAGCCACTCGGTCGGGTCGGAGGACTTGAGGACCAGCGCGCCCGCGAGGCCGATCAGGCTCAGCACCGGCACGGGTGCCGCCATGCCGAGCATCACCGGCAGCACGATGGTTCGCCCGTTGGGCGCCATGCGGATCATCGCCCCGATGTAGGGCCACCATGACAGGGTTGCCCCGATGCCAAGCTCGACGCCGGTGGTGTAATTCCATAGAGGTTTGGGGTTCGCCATGAGGGGCTGGGCGGCAACGAGCTCGGGCCAGCGGTGCGACATGAGCAGGTAAAGCATCCACAGGCCGATGAACACGTGGGCGACGAGGATATTGGCCACGATCGACACGCCGGTCGCACCGCGCCGCAGCGCCGTGAAAATGATCATGCAGGCGAGCACCGTCAATGCAGGCACCAACGCCGCATTGCGCCACTTCGCGTCGAGGATGCCGAGCGCGAGACTCAACTGCACCGCGGACTTTGCAAAGAAGATGATCAACAAGGAATTCCAGCCGATGATCGAAATGGCCTGCAATGCCGCGGGCACGACCCAACCTCGCGATCCGAATTGCGGTTTCGTGGCGGCAACGGAGTCGATCCCGAAGCGCACGCAGGTGGGGCCCGCCGCAAGCAACACCAACACCATGCCCAGCATGCAACCCGCGCCGAGCGCAAGTCCGCCCTTGATGAAGCCCAGATAGTTGCCGACGGACTCGCCGATCAGGTAGCACCACGTGGCCGCGGCGGTCGTCGCGAGGGTCAGCGTCAGCCGCGCTGCGCCCCAGGTGCGTTCGCGCGGCAATAGAGGCCACGCGCTTTCGTCGGCCGGCGGATTCGACGGCGCGGTCACGCCCGCCAGCCGAGGACCAGCAAACCTATGGGTATGGCGACGCCGAGCAGCAGCATCCAGAACCAGCTCGCCGCATCGAAGCCGCCGGCCGGCGCAGCGCTGTCGAACGCCGCAAGGCGCGCTTCGAGATCGGGCGGCAAGAGCGGCGCCGGCAGCGGGTCGTTGCCCGCGGCCGGATCACTCATTACCGCTGCCGGGGAAGGCTTCGGCGTCGGCATAGGGAAACCACCAGAAATCGTGGGCTTTGGCGCCGTAGTCGATCATCGACAACTTGGTATGCCGGAAGGTGTCCAAACCCTCCGCGCCCAGTTGCCGGCCCATTCCGGATTGTTTTCTGCCGCCGAACGGTCCGGCATCATTGTCGAGGAGCGGTGCGTTGACCCATACCATTCCTGCTTCCAGTTCATTGACCGCACGCATGGATTCCTCCAGGTTGGTCGTGTACACGGTGGCGCCCAGCGCGTACCGGGAGCGGTTGGCTAGCAGCAGGGCCTCATCGAAACTTGCAACCCGGCTCACGGGCGCCACGGGTCCGAAGGTCTCGTCGTTCATGATGGGCGCTTCGGGCGAGACCTCGCCAAGCACGGTGGGATTCACGAACCAGCCTCTCGCCAGATGCGCCGGACGGTCGCCGCCCACCAACACCTGCGCGCCTTGCGTGGTGGCGCGGTCGAGAATGCGCAAATAGCGGGTGAGCTCGCGTTTCGAGGCGAGCGGCCCCATGTCCACCCGCTCCAGGCCGTTACCGACGCGGATTCGCCGGGTGTAGTGCACCAGCCGCTCCATGAACTCGTCATAGACCTCGCTGTGAACATAGAAGCGCTCGGCGGCCGCACAAACTTGACCGCAGTTGAGGAATGCGCCGAAGGCGGCGCCGCGCGCCGCGATGTCGATCGGCGCCGACGGCATGACGATGAAGGGGTCGTTCCCGGAAGTCTCGATCAGCGTGCGCTTGTACAGGCGCCCGCAGGCTTCCGCAACCGCGCGTCCGGTGTCGATGCCTCCGGTGAAGGCCACCATGTGGGTGTCGGCATGCTCGACCAGACGCTTGCCCACCGCGCCCGCACCGGTGAGGACTTGCACGAGGCCGGCGGGAAGCCCATCGAATGCCGCGGCGAACTGCAGCGTGGTGAGCGACGTCAGGTCCGAGGGCTTGATGATCACGGCATTGCCGCTCGCGATGGCGGCGGCCGCCTGCCAGCACAGCAGACAGAGCGGATAGTTGAAAGGCAGGATGATCACCACGACGCCGAGAGGATCCTTGGTCGTAAAGTGGAACTGACCATCCACGGCGGAACCCAGCACCTTGCCGTTGTCGTGACGCGCTATTTCGGCATAGTAGTCGATGGCGCTGGCCGACCACGCAACCTCGTCGAACGATTCCTTGTACGGTTTGCCCATTTCACGGGTCAGCATCTCCGCCACCAGCGGTCGGTCCGCCATCACCCGGCGCGCCGCTTCGTGAAGCAATTCCGCGCGCCGGTGATGATTCACATTGCGCCAGATGCGTTGCGCGGCATTGGCCGCCGCCACCGCCTGATCGATCTCGGCCGGGCTCGCGTCCGCGATCTCGCCGATGCAGAGCTCCGTCGCCGGATCCCACACCTCGATCGCGGCGCCGCTCGAGCGAACCAGTCCACCCCCGATTCTTTGGTGCCCGCTCAAGCTCGTGAATGCCTGCTTCGCGCCCATGATCAACCTCGTCGAATGATTCGAAACGGGTGATTGTAGTGTGCAATAGCGATTAACAGCTACTTGCGGCGGCGAAGCTCGAAGCCGAGCCGCGGGAAGTGCACGACCACGCGGCCCGCCCGCGGATCGCTGCGCGCGATCGAGATGCGCTCCGGCGTGACGGCGTAGAGCTCGCCTTCGATCGGATCGGTGCCGGTGTCGGTCGCCGCAATCACCACCGGTTCCCCCGCGCCCAGGCCATGTACGTCGCCGCTGATCCCGGCAGAGGCGGCCGCCGTGGCCGACCGAGCGATGGCGATGGCATCGCCACTGTCGAGTTGATCGTAAGAGCCGTGACCGAACGCGCGCATCCGTTCGCGCCACGCGCCCAGCCGGCGGTAGGGCTCGAGAATGTCCGCCTGCGGTCCGCCGCGCGCGACGAACCAGAGGCAGTGATAAATGGAAAAATCCGCAATGCTGGAGCGTGCGCCGAAGAAGAATGCCTGGTCGCCGATCATGTCCTCGAGCCGGTCGAGGTACAGATTGAGACTGGCGCGGGCTTCCGGAGCGCGCATGCGCGGCAGATTCGCGCGAAACACCTTGCGGTCGTCGGCAAAAGCCTTGATGACCTCGGCGGGCGCGCCCTTGAACATATGCTCCATGCCGGCGGGCTGCAATGTGTGGGGAATGGCGGTCCAGAAGAGAATCGAGTCGGCCCACTGCGCCAGCGTTCGCGCCGCACCGGCCGCGCCTGCGGGATAGAGTTGAGGCTGCGGCGCAAGCGTCTCGAGCACGTCGGCGATCAGTGCCGTGTCGCAATAAATGTCGGCGCCGATCTGCAGAATCGGCGTCCTGCGATAGCCGCCCGTCAACGCAATCACGTCGGGCTTGGGCATGATGAGCGGAATCAGCACCGAGGACCAAGGCAGGGCCTTCGAACCCAAAATGAGCCGAATCTTTTCGGCGAACGGCGACGTGGGGTAGTGGTGCAGGATGAGGCGTGAAGCGTCGGCCATTGAATGTCCTAAGCGGGGCGGTACTTGAAGGTCCCCATCGATTTCGCGAGCAGTCGATCGTCGGTGTCCCGCACCTCGCCGTCGCAAAACGCCATGGTGCTCGTGCGGTGAAAGGCATGTCCGGTCGCGATGAGGCGTGTGCCCGCGTTGGCGGGCTGGACGAAGCTCGTTTTCATCTCTACCGTCACTCCGCCGCCCGCGGCAGGGTCGAGGGAGCGGCCGGCGACCGCCATGGCCACATCGAGCAGCGTCATGAGGACGCCGCCGTGGGCGACCGACCAACTGTTCAAGTGACGCGGCGCAAGGTCGAGGGCGACGACCGCGCGGCCGCTTTCGGCGCTGATCAACTCGAGGCCGAGATCCTTGACGAAGGGGATGTCGATCGGAAATGCGATTGATTGGGTCATGCGGACGACATATTCTACCTTATGGGGAAAAATCATTGGTCCGCGATCATGCTGCCGGCGCCGCTCATCGTTGTTCTTGCCGCCTGTACGGCTGCGCCGATCGACACCCGCGATATTCCCGCGTCGTTGCAAGTCCCGCCGAACGCAGCGTTGACGCAGCGGCTGCACGCCGTGGGCGTGCAGATCTACCGCTGTACCGCCGATAAGAGCGACCCGGCGCGCTTTGCATGGCTGCTTAAGGCGCCGGAGGCGTCGCTGTTCGATCATTCCGGCGTCGAGATCGGCAAGCATTACGCCGGTCCCACGTGGGAAGCGCGCGATGGCAGCAAGGTCGTGGGCGAAGTGGCGGCCCGAGCCAGCCCCGACCCGAGCGCCGTCGCGTGGCTCTTGCTGAACGCGAAATCGACCTCGGGCAGCGGGATTTTCGCGAGTGTGCGATTCGTGCAGCGCTTGCGCACGGCCGGCGGCAACGCGCCCCCCGACGGGTGCAGTCAAGCCTCCGCGGATAGTGAAGTGCGCGTGCCGTACTCCGCGGAGTATTGGTTCTACGCCGAGAAGCGCTGAACGCATGCCTCAGCGGTTAATCGCGGCGTCCCCCATGTCTGCCGATGCAGATCCCGCCGATTGGATTGAAACCGCCGCCCGTGATCACCCGCAGCGGATATTTCTCAGGACTCCCGCGGGCGCGGAATTGAGCTACGCAGCGCTGCATCGCCAGTCTGGGCGTTTCGCCGCGGCCCTGTTGCGGCTCGGCGTCGTGCCGGGGGACCGCGTCGCGGTGCACGTGGATAAATCCGTGGACGCCGTGCTCCTGTATGCCGCCTGCCTGCGGATGGGCGCGGTATTCGTGCCCATCAACGTGGCGAGCACGCCCAACGAAGTCGATTACTTCCTGTGCGATTCGCATGCCCGGATCGCCATCGTCCGCCCCGCCGACCAGGCAGTGCTCGAACCGCTGGCGCAGCGCGGCGGAGTCCCCGTGCAAACCCTGGGAGCGGAGGGTGAAGGATCGCTGGCCGCGCTCGTGCGCAAGGTCGACGGGATCCCCGCCGTGCCCTGCGACGACGGCCCGCAATCGCTGGCGGCGATCGTGTATACGTCCGGCACGACGGGCCGATCGAAGGGCGCGATGCTGACGCGCGCGAATCTCGCGTCCAATGCCGCGGCGCTCGCCGAGACCTGGCATTTCACCGGCGACGACGTGCTGCTGCACGTGTTGCCGCTATTTCACGTTCACGGGCTGTTTGCCGCGCTCAACACCGTGCTTGCGTCGGGATCGACTCTGCTGCTGGTGCCGAATTTCGATGCCGCAACGGCGTTGAAGCTGTTGCCGCAAGCCACGGTGTTCATGGGCGTCCCCACCCACTACACCCGTCTGCTGCAACAGCCGGGTTTGAACGCCGACGCAACCGCGGGCATACGCCTGTTCGTGTCCGGATCGGCGCCGCTGCTGGCGGAGACTCACCGCGAGTTCTTGCGGCGCACCGGGCATGCGATCCTCGAACGGTATGGAATGACGGAAACGCTGATGAACACATCGAACCCCTACGAGGGCCAGCGCAAGCCGGGTTCCGTGGGTGTTCCCCTGCCGGGGATCTCGATCCGCGTCGTGGACGCTGCGACGGGGGCCTGCCAACCGCAGGCCGATGCCATCGGTGCGCTCGAGGTGACGGGCCCCAACGTGTTCGCGGGATATTGGCGCAACCCGCAGAAAACGCGCTGCGAATTCACCGCGGACGGCTGGTTCAAGACGGGGGATCTCGGCCGCATCGATCGCGACGGTTACGTGCACATCGTCGGCCGCGCCAAGGATCTCGTGATCAGCGGCGGCTACAACGTCTACCCGAAGGAAGTCGAGATGGAGCTGGATGCGCAGAGCGGGGTATCGGAGAGCGCAGTGTTCGGCGTTCCGCACCCCGATTTCGGCGAGGGGGTTACCGCAGTCGTCGTGCCGAAACCGGGTACCGCGTTGTGCGAGGCGGAAATGATTCATGCGCTGCAGGCACGCCTGGCGTGCTACAAGGTTCCGAAGCGCGTACTGCTGGTCGAGGAGTTGCCGCGAAACACGATGGGCAAAGTGCAGAAAAACGCCCTGCGGGCGGCCTACGCGGCGCTCTACGCCGCAAAATGACGACGCCGGCCGGTTGACGGCGCTCAGCCGTCGGGCTGCAGCGTCACCATGGTGAGGTTGCGTTCGCCGAGCGCGGCGCCCGTGTCGGTCCGATCGATCACCACGTAAAAGCTCTTCGGTTGGCTGCGCGGCGCTGCCGATACCGGAATATTCAAAATCACGCTTTTGCTGCCGTCCTCGAAGTGCTCCACACGGGGGACCGCAGCGGCAAAATCGCGGCCGGGTTTGGCCGTGCCGGATTCGGTCCACCAGGTAAAGCTCGTCTCGCCGCTCAAGTTGCCCTTGCGGTGCACGACCACGTTGGCGGTGGTTTCGCCGGGCTGCAGGTCGACGGTGTCGGCGGCCATTTCTATGCGCATCGGTCCATTGGCGGCGCGCGCCACCGCCTCGCCGGGAACGACGCGGGCGGGTGCGGCGGTGTGCGCACTCGCCGATGCAGGCGGCGGCGCTGCGATTGGCGCCGCGCTCGGCGCCACGATTGGCGCGGCGCTCGGCGCCGGGCGCGGTGCGGGCGCTGCGCGGTTCACCGGCGGCGGCGCAGCCGCGACGCGGGCGGTCTGCGGCGGCGCCGGCGGGGTCACCGCAGGCTGCGATGCCGGCGAGGCCGCCGTGCCGGCGGTTTCGAGCGCGGACCGCACCCCACCGCGCCATCCGGCAACGTGACTTTGAAAGGATTCGTAATCCGTCATTGCCCACAAGCCGCCTGCCACCAGCAGCGCCAGCAGCGTCACGGCGGCAGTCGCAAGCAGGCCCAGAGACCCGCGGGGAGGCGGTGCGTTCACCAGCACGGGCAACGCGGGTAAGCGCGCGGCGGCGCCCGCCAGGTTGAATCGACGCAGCCACTTCTGCACATCCGAGGGACGGCGGTCGCGCTCCCAGCGCAGCCCTTCGCGGAGCACCCGCCATTGTGCGGCCCCGAGGCCGGGCGGACAGCGGGGCCGCAGCCGTTGTGCGCGCGCTTCGAGGGCAGTGCGGTTGGGGAACGGGTGCCGCCCCGACAACAGCACATAGGCGACGCAGGCAAATGCAAAAAGGTCGTCGCGCGCATCGGGCTTCTGCCCTTCGAGCAACTGGCAACTGGCGTACCCCGGCGTGGCGACCGGTCCAGGGTCAGGGTCCGCCGATTCGTTGTCGGGAAGCCACCGACCGCGGAGCAGCTTGTTCGATGCGCCGAAATCCAGCACGCGCAGGTCACCGTCATTGGTGACAAAAATGTTCTGCGGGTTGATGTCGCCGTGCACCACGCCGTGCGAATGCGCATAGGAGATCGCCGCGCCGACGTCGCGCATGATGGCGAACGCATACGGCCGCGGCAAGGCGGTCGCGTTTCTTACGCTGAGCACACCGCTGAGCGGTGCGCCGTTCAGCAATTCCATCGTGAAGAACGCGATGTCGCCGTCGCGGTCGAATTCATGCACCCGAACGATGTTGGGATGCGACAGCAACTGCAGGTGCTGGAACTCGCGCTGCAGCTCGATCAGGACTTCCTCGCGCCGCGTGACGGCGGTGTGCAGAACTTTGAGGGCGAGCCGTTGACCCGCGGCAGCGAGTGCCAGGCGATACTCGTCGGTCGCTTCGAATACGGTGCCCATGCCGCCGTGGCCGATCACGGCACGCACCCGGTAGCGGTTGCGCAGCACGTCGCCGACCGACACCTCGCGCGCCGCACCGCCGGCCGCTTCGCGGCTTGCGGCGGCTGCCGCTTCCCGGATCGCGCCGGCCGGTGCGTCGCGGACCGGCGTGCGTGCGACCGGTGTTACTTTCCTTGGCCCCGGCGCGCTCGTGCGCTGGCGCGCGGCCATGTCTTCTTCGACCATGAGCGCCGAGCTTTCGAGGCGGATCTTGAGGGTTTGAAAGAGCTCCGCCTTGATTTTTCCGCGGCGGTAGTATTGGTCGAGCAAGGACAGGACTTCCCAGCCTTCCTCACTGTCGCCTTGGAATTGATCGCGCATGGCGCTGAGGAACGCTTCCGGTGTGCAGGCGCCGCTCGACAAGGCGTCCAGCCAGGCGAGAGTCGCGCCTTGACTGCCGGCGCGCGGCTGCGACCATCGGGCCGGCTCGGTTCCAGCGCTCATGTCGATATCCTCAGTCGATCTCCACATAATAAAGCACGCGATCTTCTACTTACTGACACGCCACGATACCGAAGATTCCGCGGCGAACCCTAAGCCGTTCTTTTTTCGGACTTTTATATGGCGTGCTAGCCCAGATCGCCGCTCAATGTATCACGGATCGCGTCCGGCAATGGGCTCAGCAGATGCCGATATTGTTCATGATCGACGCCGAGACTCAGGGATGCACCGCTCTTCATCGCTGCAACCATCGAGGGCGAGAGCTCGAAGCGTAAAAAATGCACGGCCGAGGTCTTGTCGGCGTTTTCCCGCTCCATGTCCTCGTCGGCGATGGCAAATACCCGTTCCATTTCGCTGACGCGTATCCAGCACCGATCTTCGACGCCGATCAATTTTTCGAGCGCCACCCGCCGCACCTCCGGATCGGGAAACTCCAGCAACAGCGTGACTTTCCAGTTGCTGCCGTCGGGAATCAGCGGATTGTAGGCATCGAGCTCGCCTTGAATCCCGTCGCTTTCGAAGATCCGTTCGGCGCGCAGCATCTCGAGCACCTGGTAGCGAATGGTGGTGTAGTCCTCGAAGCACCAAGTCATGTTGGGCCCGACCTGCACGTTGCGCAGCTGCTTATGGGCGATGACTTCGCTGCGCAGCCGGGGCCGCTCGGCGGCATACTGCTCCAAGCTCAGAAGATTCGCGCGGGTGAGTTTTTTCACGTTAGGGTTCCGCCAGGCCGTAGGCCATTCTGAGCAGCGTCAGCGGATGCGTCGGCGGCGTCGCCGGGTCCAGGCCGCTTTCTATTTGATGGCCCGCCATAGGGCAGTCGCTGGCATAGAAATCCGCGCCGCTCGCTTGAACGCGCTGCATCACCGGCTTGCCGATCTTCATGGACGTGTCGCGAAATTCGCGCTTGACGCCGTAGGTTCCATTGTGCCCCGAGCACCGTTCGATCGGTTCCACCGTGGTTCCGGGTATCAGCTGCAGCACGTCGCGCGTCTTGAGTCCGATATTCTGCACTCGCAGGTGACAGGCGACGTGATACGCGACCTTGCCGAGGGGACGCGCGAAGTCCGTGCGCAGCAAACCGGCCTTGTGGCGCAGCGCCAAATACTCGAACGGATCGAAAATATGCCGCCTGACCTTGGCGACGTCCGGTTCGTCCGGAAACATCAGCGGCAATTCTTGTTTGAACATCAACACGCACGACGGGATCGGCGCGACGATGTCGTACCCTGCGTCGATCATGGCGAGCAGCGGCGGCAGGTTCTTGGACTTGAGGTCCGCGACAGCCGGCAAATCGCCGAGCTCGAACTTGGGCATGCCGCAGCAATTCTCCTGCGCCACCAGGGCGACTTCGATGCCGTTATGCTCGAAAACGCTGACGAGATCGAGGCCCAACTGCGGCTCGTTGCGATTGCCGTAGCAGGTGGCAAACAGCGCGACTTTGCCGCGCGTGCCCGCCGCCGCCTGCGCGGCCAGGGCCGGCTTCGGCCGCCTCGCGAGCTGCTTGCGCAGGGTGTTGGAGCGGTAAGGCGGCACCGGCGCCTCGGGGTGCACGCCGAGCGCGGCGTCGAGCAGCTTGCGGCCCACCGAGCTGCGGTTGACCGCGTTGACCACCTCGGCGACGACGGGAATTCCCGCGAGCCTGCCCACCATGTCCGTCGAGCTCAAGACCCGGTCGCGCCAGCGCGGGGCGCCGCTGCGATTCTTGACCGCCTTGGCGCGCAGCATCAGGTGCGGAAAATCGACGTTCCACGGATGCGGCGGGACATACGGGCACTTGGTCATGTAGCACATGTCGCACAGATAGCATTGGTCGACCACCTGGCCATAGGCTTGCTTGTCGACGCCGTCGAGCTCGCCGGTCTTCGACTCGTCGATCAGGGAAAAAAGGGTCGGAAAGGAATTGCACAAGTTGAAGCAGCGGCGGCAGCCGTGGCAGATGTCGAATACTCGGTCGAGCTCCTTCTGCAGTGCATCGGCGTCGTAGAATTGCGGCTGCTGCCAGCCCAGAGCATGGCGCGTGGGCGCCTCTAGATTGCCCTCCCGGCCTGAGTTAATGGGTGCGTCGGACACGGATTTTTTCTCCCGACGATGAGGCAGCGGGCTCCAAGAACGGAGCCCGCATGCAGCGCGCCTCGCGGCGTCTATGCAGAATTACAGGTTGTCCAGCGCTTTTTGGAAGCGATTCGCGTGAGATCGCTCGGCTTTGGCGAGAGTCTCGAACCAATCGGCAATTTCACTGAAGCCTTCGTCGCGCGCGCTCTTCGCCATACCAGGGTACATGTCGGTGTATTCGTGCGTTTCGCCGGCAATTGCCGCCTTGAGATTCAGAGAAGTCGCGCCGATCGGCAATCCCGTGGCAGGGTCGCCGACCGCTTCCAGGTACTCCAAATGCCCATGGGCATGGCCGGTCTCGCCTTCGGCAGTGGAACGGAACACCGCGGACACGTCATTGAATCCTTCGACATCCGCTTTGGCTGCGAAGTACAAATAACGCCGATTCGCCTGCGATTCGCCTGCAAATGCATCCTTCAGATTCTTCTCCGTCTTGCTACCTTTGAGATTCACGACTCGCTCCTTCCGATTAGAAATTCGGAATCAATGTGGAAATTTGCCCGGGTGAAGTTAGTCCCCCAGCCTTCGCCAAGTCAAATTGGCGCTCTCTATCAGAGCGATAGCCGGCATCAATGACCGGACCCCACGCGCGGGCACAAAACCCGCTCAATGCATGATCAGAATGGAACGGTACCGTTGCGTTTCATTAACGAAGCGCGTATGGTCGAGGGAGTGTTCAAGGCTTACGTCAAGGAGCTTGTCATGCCCGGATTCAAGCGATTTGTCAGCCTTACAGCCGCGGGCGCCATGCTCGCGTGTGCACCCGTCCTCCCTGCCATCGCCGGCGGGCACGGTTTCGGGCATGTGCATGGTTGGGGTCTTGGCCGAGGCCTGGTGGGCGCCGTGGTGGGACTGGCCACGCTACCGCTGGTCATCGCCTCTGCCGCAATCGCGGCCACCGTGCCGGATCCTGGTTACGCTTCGGGCGCGGTTGACGGGCCGCGCGGTTACGCGCCGGCGCCGGGGGTCTACGCGGCACCAGCGTATGCGGCACCAGCGTACGCGCCGCCACCCTACTATGCGCCGCCTCCCGTTTACTATCCGCGTGCGCCCGCCTACTACCCGGCACCGCGCGCCTACTATGCACCGCGCACGTACGCGGCGCCGCGCGCCTACTCCGCGCCCGCTTCGGGAAGGGGTTACTACGGCGGCTATGGCTCGTATCGCTCGGGTGGCTACGCTTACCCACATCGCTAAGCCGCGCGCGAGACGCGGGAATCCGTATCATCGCCGCACCATGGAGCGAAGGAAGGCGACCAAGACAACCGGGCGCGGCGGACGGCCCTCGCGTGCCGATGCATTGCGGCTGCGGCAGCGAATTCTCGACACCGCGACGGAACTGTTTCTCGCGCAAGGTTACGGGTTGACGACCATCGAGGCGGTCGCCGCACGCGCGGGAATCTCCAAACGCACGCTCTACCATCGCTTCGAGGACAAGGCGGCGTTGTTTACCGCCGTCGTCCATCAAATCATCGAGCAGATCCGACCACCGGCAGGGGTGCCCCTGATCGAGGGCGCGACGGTGCGCGATATCCTGCGCCGTCTCGCAGCCATGATATTGCGCGCCGCCCTGTCGCCCCCGGCGATTGCGCTGCATCGGCTGGTGATGGCCGAATCTGCGCGATTTCCGGAACTGGTGCGCGCCGTCCACGGCGACGGCAGCACGCGCGAAGCGGTTACCTTGATCAGCGGCATCCTCGCGCACGAGCTGCGCGATTCGAAGTTGAGCGCGGAGCAGCGCGCGTTTGCGGCAGAGCAGTTCATCTTCATGGTCGTGACATTGCCGCAGCGGCGCGCCATGGGCTATGGCAAACCCATGACGGCCGCGGAGCTCGATGTTTGGGCCGACAAGGTGGTCGGCCTGTTTCTCCACGGCTGCCGGCAGCAGCCCCACGTATCCGCAGCCGTTCCGTAGTGGACCTGTCCGCCCTAGGCATTCAATCGTTCCAGGGCCACGCCATTGGTCGACGGCCCAAAAATCCCGATCATGCCGATCCCGACCAGCATCGCCCCACCGATGAACACGGCCACCGCCGGCACGCCGCCGCTGACCAGCAAGGTGCCGACGATCAGGCCGGAAAAAGCTGCGGCGAGGCGGCTCCACGAATACACAAAGCCGACGGCGCGGGAGCGGATGCGAGTGGGAAAGAGCTCGGCCTGATAGCCATGATAGGCATAGGACATGATATTGGCGCACAAAGTGAACGCGATGCCGATTGGAATGAGCACCGCGGGGGAGCTTGCAACCGCGAATGCGGTCATCGAGACGGCCATTCCGGCGAGCCCGCCGACGATTTGGTACTTGCGTTCGATCCTATCGGCCATGAGGCCGCCGAGCAGCGGCCCGAATGGCTGTGAGAGAGCGATGATGAAGGCGTACTCCAGCCCATGCGTGATAGTGATGCCGCGGGCGATGAGCAGTGTCGGAACCCAGGAATTGAAGCCGTAGAAGCCGATCGCCTGGGCCGCATTGAACAGCGAGAGCATCACGGTACGGCGCCGGTACTTGGGTGCGAAGATCTCCTTGAGCGCAGCCGGGCCGCCGTGTTCGATCGCGGCCGGCTGGGGCGGCGGCAACTCGCCGGATTCTCGCGCGACTTTCGCTTCGATGGTGCTCACGATGGCGTCCGCTTCCTCGCCCCGGTGATTGGCCGCCAGCCAGCGCGGGCTCTCGGGAATGCCGGATCGCAGCGCCCACACGGCCAGGGCGCCGGCCGATCCGAACAGTACGACCCAGCGCCAACCATCGACACCCAAAGGCTTCAGCGGAACCATGAGCCATGCCAGCAATGCCACCACCGGCACGACACTGAAAGAGACGAACTGATTCATCGAGAAGGCCCGGCCGCGCAGCGCCCGAGGCACGAGCTCGGCGATATAAGTGTCGACCGTGACGAGCTGCACCCCGAAGCCGATTCCGGCAATCAAGCGCCAGATGTTGAGCCAGAATCCGGTTCGCTGGCATGCCATGACGGCCGTGCACGCGCAGTACCAGACGAGCGACCAGGTAAACACCGCCTTGCGGCCGAAGCGGTCCGCCACCGACCCCAGTGCGACCACGCCGAACCACAAGCCCGCAAAGGTCGAAAACACGAACGTGCCGAATCCGGCAACGCGAATCAACTGCAGTGAGGCGAAACCGCCCAGGGATTCCGGCGTGAACAAACCGCTGCCGATCATGCCGGGAGCGACGTAGGCGGTGAAAAACAGATCGTAGAATTCAAACACGCAGCCGAGCGAGATGAGCAGAACGATGCGCCAAACCGCGCGCGACGGCGGCAGCCGGTCGAGCCGCGCCGCGATATCAGCCGCGGTGACCGGCAGCGCGCTGCGATTCATTCGGGACCGTTCGCATAAAGTTTCACAGTGGTCGAATCCGCACGCGGTGGCTCCCTGACATTATGTGCGTAAGGCGGTATCTTTGCAGGCGGACGTTCAAGTCCGGCTCGGAATCAGTACGTGTCAGATCGTGGTACCCATCGGCCGGCCGTCATCGCCGGGCATGCGGCAAAGTTCGATGCGCAAGGGGCCTTGAGGCCCTGGACCTCGTGGAACGAAGCGCTCGACCTCGAGATGAATTTCTACCAGCAGTGTCCGCTGGACCATGGGTATCCGCGCTTCGTCTTGACCACGTTTCTGGACGGCGACTGGATTCCCATCGCCGATCGCACGGATACGATTCCGGCGACGCAGAACGGCATGGGTATTCTTTCCTACCTCAATTTTCACGAATTGCGCGCCCGGCAGGATGCAGGGATTCTGCGGACGGCGCGCGCCATGGGCGACTACCTGGTCAACGAAACGCTGACGCCGGCCTCCGGCCAGTATCCGGCATTCACGCGCTCGACCGGCAAGCGAGATCAGTTTCCGCTGTCTCCGGACTGCGGCGCGCAGGCCGACCGACCGCACGAGATCGAGCCCGACAAGGGCGGTATCGCCGGTCATGCGCTGGCGCGGCTGTTCGCGGCAACGGGCGAGGGACGATACTTGGCACAGGCGCTGCAGAACGCCCGCGTCCTCGCCGCCCTTCAGCAGGAGGGTGACGCATCCGGCTCGCCCTGGCCGTTTCGCGCCGACTACCGCAATGGCGCGGCCCGCGGTCCGGTTTCCGGGAACATGACCTACATCCTGCGGCTCTTCGATGATCTGCTCGCGCACGGCTATGCGGAATTCGCCGCCGCGCGCCGATCGCTGTGGCAATGGATCAAGGAATATCAGATCCCGAGTGCGGCCGGCGACGGCGCTCTGTTCGCCCAGTTTTTCGAGGACCACGATACGCCCACCAATCGTACGGCCTGGGCACCGTTGAATCTTGCACGCTATCTCCTCGAGCAAAGAGAGCGCGTCGATCCCGAGTGGCGTGCCGACTCAGGCGTGCTGGTGGAATTCGTGCGCGCGAATTTCACCCATGCGGAATTCGGCATCACGGTTTGTCACGAGCAGGACGAGGACCGCCAAGCGTGGGGCGGGATCAATTCAACCTACGGAGCGGTGCTCGCGCAGTATGCACAAGCCACCGGTTCCGCGACGCTGGCGGAGGAGGCGCGCCGCGCGCTGGATTTCACGCTCTATTCGATCGACGAGCGCGGCCGTCCGCGCGATCTTTTCTCCAACCCCGCACCCGGAGGCTGGCAGGAAGATGCGCACACCGACGTCATACACAATTACGTCGACGCGTTGCGGGCTTTCCCGGAGTGGGGCGCGGAGCGCTGAGTGTCCGTCAGGCTGATTCGGTCGCGGCGGCAGCGCCGAGCGGTTGAGTCGTGCGCCAGACCAGCAGCATGGACAGGAAAACCAGCACCGCCGCCAGCAGAAACGGCGCACCCGGCAGCCGCCAGTCGGCGTGGATGACGACGGTGGCGAAGGTCGCGGTGAACATCGTTGGACCGATGAGGCTCGCCAGACCCACCAGGCTCGCCAGCGCGCCCTGCAGGCGCCCCTGCTCGGTGGCATCCACCAATCTCGTCATGATGGTTTGCAGCGAGGGAGTGGCGATACCCCAGAGGGCCATCACCGGAACGCCGATCCAAAAAATCGGTCCGGTGGGCGCGAGGCCATAGATGGCGAAGCCCAGCGCACCGAAGGTCAGTCCCCAGGCCACCGCGCGCCGCTCCTTGAGCCATCTCACCACGGGTTTCACCAAGAAGCCCTGGACGACGAGCGATGAGACGCCCACGCCGGCCAGCAGCAGCCCCACCGCGCGGGTATCCCATCCGTAGCGATAGTGCATGTACAGCACCGTCGTGCTCGGCAGTACCACGTGCGCGAGATTCAACAGGAAGTAGCCGACGGCGAGGCCCGCGAGCATGGAGTGCGAACGCAGCAGCTTGAGGGCTCCCAGCGGGTTGGCGTTCTTCCAGGCGAACGGCACACGCTTGTCCGCGGGCAGAGATTCCGGCAGGACAAACAAACCCCAGCAAACATTGGCCAAGGCCATGCACGCCGAAGCCCAGAACGGCAGCCGCGGCGAGATGGCGCCGAGCAGACCGCCGAGCGCCGGCCCCAGCACGAACCCGATGCCGAAAGCCGCGCCGATCAATCCGAAGCTGGCGGCGCGCTTCTCCGGGGGCGTTACGTCCGAGATATAGGCTCCGGCGGTGCTGAAGCTCGCCGCCGTAATTCCGGAGATCACCCGGCCGACCAACAGCCACCACAGGTTCGGTGCCAGCGCCATGAGAATGAAATCCAGACCCAAGCCTGCGCAGGAGACGAGAATCACGGTGCGCCGGCCGAAATGATCCGAGAGCGACCCCTGCACCGGCGAGAAGATGAACTGCATCAGTGCCCAGGCGGTGCCGAATACTCCGTACATCTCGGCGGCACGCGCCGCATCGCCGCCCACGAAATTCTGGACCAGCATGGGCAGTACGGGAATGATCATGCCGAAGGCGAGCATGTCGATGAGCACCGTGACGAAAATGAAGGCCAATGCCGCCTGGCGGCGCGGAGCAGGTATGTTCATTTTGACGAGTCTACCGCGCCGCGGCCGCCGAACAATCGGCTTCCCAGCCGAAACAGCGGCCAGCCGGTGAGCAAGATCACGATGCCCGCCGCCGCGAGCCGCGGTTCCAGGGAAAAGACCCGCAGCGCCACGCCGAGCAGGCAGACGATGTAGAAAATCGGCAGCAGGGGATACCCCAGCATCGAGAAGCCGCCATCACCCGCATGCCGACGCCGCAGCATGAACAGCGTCGAGGCAACCACCGCCAGCGTGAGCGTGTCGGTGAACATCACATAGTGCAGTAATTTATCGAACGACCCGAGTACGAACGCCGGCAGCAACATGGTGGCGCCGAAGAACAGCAGGCCCACCTCCTGCACCTGGGTGTCCGGATTCACCCGCAGGAATGCCCGCGGCAGCACGCCGTCCTGTGCCATGGCATAGAAACTGCGCGGCATTTGCATGATGGTCGCGTTCACGAACCCGGCCGCCGACAGGAATACCGCGATCGAAATCAACACCTCGCCGTACGGACCGAAGGTCGCGCGCGACAGCGCAGCCGCCACCAGCTTCGAGTCGGCGATGCCGCCGATGCCCAATACGCGCTGATACGCGAAGTTGAGCAGCAGGTAGAGTCCGACGACGGTGACCATGCCGGCCGTGATGGCGAGCGGAAAACGCCGCCGGGCATCCTTGAGGTCGGCTCCGAGGTTCATCGTCAGTTGATACCCGCCATAGGAATAGAAGCAGGGTATCAACGCGGATAGCAGGCGCAGTCCGGTGGGCGCGGCGGAGGGTGCTGCGCCGGACGCGCCCGCGCGCGGCGCCAGCAGCAGCGCGAGCAGCGCGAGACCCACGATCATGGCGATCTTCGCGACCGACAACAGATTCTGCACGCGTGCGCCGGGTTTCACGCCGCGGTAGTTCAGGGTCAGCAGGATCAGCATGGTCGCGCACGCCAGCGTCAGCGATGCGTGCGGGGTGCGCCACTGCGGCGGCAGCACCACCGGCATCAAGTAATCGGCGCCTATGAACGCCACGCCGGCCGCGCCGGCGCCTTGCATCAGGGTCTGCGCCCAGTTCAACATGAATGCAAACGTCGGGTTGTAGCAATCCGCGACAACGCGGTAGTAGCCTCCGGCGCGCGGATAGCGCGATCCAATCTCGGCGAAGGTCAGAGCGCCGATCAGGCTGATCAGCCCGCCGGCGATCCACGCGGTAAAGAACAAGGCAGTCCCGCCGGCCGCGCCGGCAACGAGCGCCGGCGTGCGAAAGATGCCGATGCCCACCACCAGGCTGAACACCACCATCGCGGTGTCGAACGTCGAAAGGCGCGCCCGGATGTGGCCCGGGCCGAGCTCAGCGGCCACGCAATGCTTCCTCGAGCAGGGTCGCGAGGTGCCTGAATTGGTCCAGGTGATTGTAAAGTTGCGCCGAGATGCGCAGCAGCGGCACCGGATCCGCGTACAGCCACGTCTCGACGCCACGCTCGCGGAACCAGGCGTGCAACCCTCGAAAGTCGAGGCGGGCGGCAGGCGACCCCGCTTCGGGTACCGGCAACGGGATCGAGGCCATCGACCCGATCATCGATTCGGGGCAGGGAAGGTCGCCTGCGCAGGTTTTGAGCAGCAAGGCACGGGCCTGCAACGTCAGCGCGCGATTCGCGGCCATGACCTGCGGCCAGCCGGCGGGCAGCAGGCCGCCGATGAACTCAAGTGCATGCGGAATGCACAACCAGGGCGTGGGATCGAAGGTGCCCGTCCAATCGAATTCCGCATGGAACCCGGCCGCGAGTCCATGGCTGATCACATTCGGATGCAGCTCCGCCTGCCGATCGCGGCGCACGTGCAGGAACGCCGCTCCCTTCGGGGCGCACAGCCACTTATGGGCGTTGCCGGTGTAGTAAGCCGCACCCAGATTGGACAGGCCGATCGGCACCATGCCGGGAGCGTGCGCGCCGTCCACCAGTGTATCGATGCCGCGCGCGCGTAGCTCGCTCACCAGGCGCTCGAGCGGCAGAATCAGGGCGGTCGGGCTGGTGACATGGTCCAGCAGCGCGAGCCTTGTGCGCGGCGACACCCGCTGTAGCACTGCGGCGACAATGTCCTCCTCATCGCGGCAGGGAAACGGCAGATTCGCCACCACCACGCGCGCCCCGCAGCGTTGCGCGACGAAGTCGACGGTCTTGCGGCAGGCAGCGTAGGTGTGATTCGTGAGCAGCAGCTCATCCTCCGGCCCGAAGGACAATGAGCGCAGCACCGCGTTGACACCCGCAGTGGCGTTCGGCACGAACACCACATCCTCGGGCGCGGCGCCCAGAAAGGCGGACAGGGTGACCCGCGCCGCGTCGAGGCGAGCGGGCAGGTTCGCCACCAAGAAGTCGACCGGCTCGCGCTCCATTTCGCTGCGCAGCGCCGCCTGTGCCTCCAGCACCGCGGACGGGCAGGCGCCGAACGATCCGTGATTCAAATAGGTGACCGCCGGATCGAGGCACCAGAGCGGGGCAAAGTCCATAGCCGCTACGATGCTTGAGTCGGCGGCTTAAAGCCAGCGTGTGCAATCGACGTTGGGAGCCGGCAACGATTGCGACGATCGATCGGACACGGCCGCTCGGGCGGGGTATCGCGCGGGCAACGGCGGAACGAAGCCGCGGTTGTCACAAATGCGTGCTAGCGTTCCGGAAACTTTCGAGGCGATGTTTGGTCCACTACCCGAACGTACTCGAGCTGGAGAACCGCGTTGCAGATCAGCGTCTTCATCGTGAGCAATGTGCGGTTGTACCGCGAGGGCCTAGCCGCGCTGCTGCGCGGGTGTCCATCGATCGAGGTGCTGGGTGCGGATGACGTGCAGCAGACGCAGAACGCGCTGCGCGCGACGCCGACCGATGTCGCACTCATCGACGGACTGTCGCCGAATGATCCGGAGATGGTTGGGACGCTGCGAAAAATCTGCGCCCGGGTGCGAATACTGGCCATCGGAATCCGCGAGACCGCCAGCGAGGTACTGGCGTGTGCGGCCGCCGGCATCGACGGATATGTGCCGATGGATGCCGCCTTGGGCGACATGGTGGCCGCCATCGAGAGCGTGGTCCGGGGCGAGTTGGCCTGTTCGCCCAAAGTCGCCGCATCCCTCTACCATTGCGTTGGCTCTGCGAGAACGGTGGCCGCGACTTCCTTGACCACGCGCGAACTGCAGGTCGCCGATATGATGAATCGCGGTTATCCCACCAAGGAGATCGCGTGGCGTTTGGGCGTGCAGCCCTGCACGGCGAAAAATCACGTGAGGAATATCTTGCACAAGCTGCAGGTCCACCGGCGCGGTCAGGCGGTGGCAAAACTGCGTACCTTGATCGGCCCACGGTTCGATGCCTAGGCGCGGCGGGCCGGCCCGCCGCGCCGAATGACTCACAGCCACCCCGCCGCGCGCAATTGCATGATCGTGTTCGCGGGATTGCCCACGTAGGCCGGCGGCCCGAAGGGTCCTTGCAGCATACCGACACTCGCCCCCGCACCCATCGCGGCGCCAAAGGAGAGCGGGCTCGCCGGCAGCAGCCCCGGCACCTGCTGCAGATCGGGCAGCCCGGCGCCGACCCGGCTCGGATCGACCTGCGCATACGGGATCGCCGCCGCGCGCAACACATCGAACAGGACGGACACCCGCTGATCCGCGCGCGCACCGTAGTTGATGCCCTGTAGCATCGGATGATGTGCCAGCAGCAACGCTGAAAATCCTGCGACATGCGCGGCCGCCATCGCGCCGCCGTCCCATGCCGCATAGCCGCCGCCGGGAACACTGGATATGACGGCGACACCGGGCGAACAAATGGCAACTTGCGGGCCCCAACAGCTGAAATTGGTCGCATAAATACCCGAGAAGCCCGTCACCTGCGGCAGTGCTCTCTGCGCATGCCGCGTATCCTGCGGATACTCGCCGAGCTTGCCGACCGCTGCCACGGTCAGAACGCCGGGAACGTTGCCGGGGAATTGCACGGCCCCGCCGGAGTTGCCCGATCCGGCGATGCAGGTGATTCCATTCAGGCGCGCTTCCGTGAGCTTCTGCGCCACCAGTTCGGAGAACTGCTCGCCGCTGACGCCGATCTGCACGACATCAAGGCGCCGCTCGATGCACTGCCCCAGCGCATCGATCAAGTCGCTGAAATGTCCGCCGGGGACGACTTTGAACACGTGCATTTCGGAGCCCGGCGCGCAGCCTATGATATTGGATGAGGCGACCGCGGCGGCGGCGACGATGCCGGCGCAGTGCGTGCCCTGTCCCAATTCGTCGGATTTCCAGCTCTGAGGGTCCTTGTCGCGAGTCAGATCGACGCCTCGAACCACATGCCGCAGCAGCGGATGCGAATTATCGCAGCCTGAATCGATCATTCCGATCTTGCTCCCGGCGCCGTTCCAGTCAGTGGGTATGCGATCGAATTTCATGATGCGCTGACCCCATCCGTAGGGCCGCTCGCCGGGAAAGTTTCCGGCCGTCCGGCCCAGCGGCGTCAAACGAATCACATTGACTTGCGCGGGGTCCAACGACGGATTCGGGATGTACCTTTCCCAGTGGTCAGCCGCCGGTCGCACATAGACGGCGTGAATGCCCGCGCCGTCCGCGGCGTCGATCTGCAAGCCCGCCTGTCCGGACGAGTCCGTGATGGTCTGGGCCGGAAATCCGTGGCCGTATAGATTCACGACCGAGTTCGCGAGCGGCCGGTCGCCCTCGCCGAGAATGCGGAAGCGCAGTTCACGGCGCGGACGCGGAAACGGCATCGCCTGCACGGCGTGCTGCCAGCTCATCGGTTCCGGCACGGCCATGTCCGAGTACCGCAGGGGCGCGTCAATTTCCACGATCACATGTGCCGGCGCGTTCTGGCGCAGCGCCTCACCACGCTGCTCATCCATGCGCGCCACGACGATTTCGCTCGCCGGCGCGCCCGGCGCCGCGGCGGCCGGGCGATCGTCGCGGCCCGGCAGCCGGCGAATGATCTCGACGCCGTCCATCTGTGCGAGCCGCTCGAGAAAGGGATCGCTCGGCGCCGGCGCGGCACCGGGCAGCGACCGGAATCCAATCAGATAGCGTTGCTTACGCCGCACAACCGTGGCAGAAATCCTGTCGGCCGCGCCGGTCGTTGATTCGGCCCTGCCGTCACTCGCAACCCGATCTGCCGCGGCGAACGGTTCCACCGTTCCGCTCGATTGAGTTGGCTTTCTGGATTGAGTTGCCTTTGCCGTCTGACCTAAATCATCTTTTTGCTCAGCCATGACATTACTCCTGCCCCGGTTGTGTACTCATGCCCGCCCTAGTGCATCGTGATCCCTGGCACGAAGTTCGCCCCCAGCGAGCCCGGTATGAATTGACCTGCAAAAGGGCCGGCGGGAGTTTGAATGGCCTGCTGCGCCGCCAGCTGCGTCAGCTGCTGCGCGACCAGGTAGTGGTATTGGGCGAGTTGCTGCAGCAGGTGGTGCGGTCCCGTGCCTGCCATGCCATTGAGGCCTACGCCGTTGAAACCCGTCGTTCCCCAGGGTTGCTGCATGGCGAGTTGCTGAGCCGCCAGTTGATGCGCGAGCAGCTGCAGCACCGCGGGCTGCTGCTGCGGGTAGCCCAGCTGTTGTTGCGGGTAGCCCAACTGCTGCGGGTAGCCCAACTGCTGCGGGAGGCCGAACTGTTGCGGGAAACCAAGTTGTTGCGGGTAACCCTGGCCGAACGGTGCTTGCTGGCCGAACGGTGCTTGTTGGCCGAACGATGCTTGTTGGCCGAACGGTGCTTGTTGGCCGAAACCTTCCCTCGGGC
>Ga0210394_10002920_pt1 | contig 22540 bp, 16 predicted proteins | sample IncBWC12MmetaG_FD_160121 | JGI IMG/M metagenome (GOLD analysis project Ga0210394, IMG submission 160121) | Forest soil microbial communities from Barre Woods Harvard Forest LTER site, Petersham, Massachusetts, United States - Inc-BW-C-12-M | ecosystem: Environmental > Terrestrial > Soil >... | reverse complement strand
GCAACGAGTGCGCGTAATGAAGGGAGCCGAGCGTCGCGTCGAGATCGAGGACCTCACCATAGTTGAAGTCGAAAGTGCCAACGGCAGCAAAGACAGAAAACGTTGCGTTCGCCGCCGGCGGCCCCGAGGGCGAAAAGCCAGCACCGCTCAAAAGGACACCTGCCGCGCAGTTGCACCGTTGCGCAAGAGTGGAAGCGAGGCGAGCACCTCCAGAAAACCCAGCGAAATAGACGCGGTTGTTATCGATAGTAAGGCGCGCATGAGTGTCTTGAAACATCGCCTGGGCGGCGTCCGCCTCCGGTTTCCAGGCGCCGTTGTGCGAATTGTTCGAACCGACGACGATATAGCCGTAACGTTCTGCGGCGTCCTTCATCAATTCGACGGGCATGCTTCCGCGCGCCCCAGGATCGAAGGCATAAACTATCGGCCAGCGTTTTTCTCGAGTGTAGTAAGAGGGAAGATAGAGCGCATAGCTTTGCTCCGGCTGCCCTCCGCTGACGACTTTGGGTAGGACAACCCCGGACTGCAGATTCTGCACCGCTGGAGCAGGGGAAGTGTTCTGTTGCGTCAGGGCCTGACCGGAAAAGGTGACGAAGGCGGCGCAAAGTACAGCGAACTTTGACATGGAAATAGTATAGACGCGGCAAACCCGAGGTGGGAGAGCAGGCCGCAAGCTAAAAATTTGCCGCCTCCGAAGTGACAATTTGACGCAACACCATGATGGGAGATTCCTGCCAGTTCGATATAGAATTCTTCGATGTACCCATCCTTCGAAATGATCCGTTCTTCGCAGTTTTATCGTTCCGTTGCGCAAAAGCGCGCGCAAAACCACGGGTCCAAAGGAATCCTCACGGCGGGGCGGCTAAGCTGGCTGGCGACGATTGCCCTCTTGATTTTCTCGTCCACTCCGATGACCACTCGTGCGCAAACGCCGCCCTCGCGGATCGCGCAGGCGGATGAACGCTACAAAGTCGGCATTCTTCTGGTTGTGGCACATCCAGACGATGAGGGCGCTGCAACTCCGTATCTAGCGCGGGCTATCGATGAAGGCAAGCGCGTCGCGGTTGCTTACGGCACGCGCGGCAGCAGCGGAGCGAACGAGGCGGGGCCCGAACAGGCCACGGCGCTTGGCGACATCCGCGAAATCGAAGCACGCCGCGCCAACGCTGTGCTGGGAATCGACAAAGTTTGGTTTTTGGGAGGGAAAGACACTGCCTCGCAGGACGTTTTGCAATCGCTCGCCAACTGGGATCACGGTATGGCGTTGGAAAATCTCGTGCGCATTGTAAGGCTGACCAGGCCCGAAGTGATCCTGACATTCTTGCCGGGAACCTTTATCGGCGAAGACCACGGAGATCATCAAGCAGCAGGCGTGCTCGCGACCGAGGCGTTCGATCTTGCGGGCGATCCCACAGCATTTCCCGAACAAGTTGCGGCGCCACTCCGGCGTCTGGAGCCTTACCTGGAAAATTTGCGCCCGTGGCAGACGAAGAAAATTTATTACTTTCCAGACGCAGACAAAGAAGACATTTTTCGCGACAAAGGTCCCAAGTATTCCGTGAAAGAAATATCTAAATCAGCGAAGCAGGCCTACTGGCGGATTGCATTGGAATCTTTTCGCAGGCATGAAACACAGGCAAAGAGTTTCATCGATACGCTAGACAAAATGGACGAAGCGCAAATCGAGAAGATGATGACCGCGGATAGTTTCTGGAGCAGCGGGATAAGTTTCGTCCTTGGAAAGTCGCTGGTGGGCGGAAGCGTGACCGGAGATATATTCGAGAGCGTTGCACCGGGACCGATTCCTTTTGCACCGCCCCAGGTAACCCCGGCGCCGTCACAGCCCGAAGTTTCCGTCGAGCTCGCTGGTCCCTGGAAGTACTACGCCGATTTTCGCCGCGCCCACGGGCTGACGCATCTACCTCATCCGGAGCCGCCGGAAATCGCCCAACAGGCAGGCGGTACATTCGTGATTCCTTTGTGGCTACGCAATCAGACGGCAGAGTCGCGAGAATTCACCCTTTCCGTGAATCTGCCGCCTGGATGGACGTTGCAAACGGGCGCTCTGAAATTTGTGGTGGGAGCAAAGCAGACGGGAGCGACGCGCCTAGAAGTAAATCTGCCCGCGCTCGGCGATCCGGCGCCGAAAAATCCCGAGCCTCAGGAAATCAGCGTGCACGCCGAATCCAACGGCCAGCCGGTCGGAGACGTGAAGATAAGAATCGAATTGCGCAAGAAGGCTCTGCCGGAATAGCCAGCGTCAGGATTTTTTTGTGCGCGCCGCTTCGAGCCCTTCCCACACAGCTTCCGGAAGCATAAGCAGATCGTTGAACTCGCCCGCGCCGCGCAGCCATTGACCGCCGTCGATCACCACGCACTCGCCGTTGATGTATTCCGCCATATCGCTCAAGAGAAACGTCGCAAGATTCGCCAGCTCTTCATGACGACCGAAGCGCTTCATGGGGTGCTTGTCCTTGGCATGCTCTTCAAATTGTCTGGAGGGCATGAGGCGCGACCATGCACCTTCCGTCGGAAATGGCCCTGGCGCAATGGCATTCAATCGGATGTGATACTTGGCCCACTCGACGGCCAATGATGTGGTCATGGCCAGCACACCAGCCTTCGCGCATGCCGACGGCACGACGAACCCCGAACCACTGTTTGCTGCGGCGTAGGTGGTTACGATACTCAGGACATTGCCACCGAGCTTCTGCGCGATCCATCGCTTGGCGAAGGCTTGCGTGCAGTGAAACGAGCCGTTGAGCACGATGCCTACAACGGTGTTAAACGCGTTGGGCGAGAGTTTTTCCGTGCGCGCGATAAAATTTCCCGCGGCGTTGTTGACCACCGTGTCGATGCGCCCAAATTGCTGCTCGGCCTTTTCCGCCGCGGCCTCCACCGCGCCATAATCGCGCACGTCGCAGGTGGTAAACGCCGCCGAACCGCCCGCGCGGTGAATTTCCGAACAAACTTCCTTCAGCGGTTCTTCGCGGCGGCCGACGAGGTACATTCGAGCGCCAAGCTCGGCAAAACGCATGGCCATCGACCGGCCCAAACCAGTTCCCCCGCCCGTAAGAAAGATCGCCCGGCCTTTTAACACGTCCTGTTGAAACACACGCCACCGCCTTTTAAGTATGTCCGCCGGTAGGGGACAGTCCGGAAATGCAATTCTAGTGCATTCGCATCCCAGAGCGGCGAAATTTGCGTAACGCTAGGATAAATACCGGACGGAGTGCTGGCCGGCGCGAGACCCAAGCCAACTTCTGTGTTTGAACGTTAAGAATTATGGTCATCGGCGAACCTAATTCGGCTTCAGCTCCGCTGGAATCGGCCGGCCCATAACTTTTGCATATTCGGCGGCGAACAGCGGGCTTTCTGGAAATTCCTCGGTCAATTCACGAAAGAGCTTCTGCGCCAGGGCTTCCTGTTTTTCGCGCCGTGCGGCAAGGGCTAGAAGGACTTTTGCAAACGGTTCGAGATATCGGCCTTTCTCGGCCGTTTTTCCGACCAGTTCCATGCCCAGCTTTTTGTCTCCATGAATACCGCCAAACCACAGGACCATGCGAGCGCCACCGGAGAGGCTGCCAATGATGTAATCCGCGGAGCCCGGCGCAACCCAAGCATCGTTTGCATCGGGGCGCTGCGCCAGCAGAAGCTTGGCGTGCTCATTGGCTTCCTTCATTCTTTTGAGCCCATCGAGATGTTTTTTCTCAAGAATACTGTCAGAGTTGGATTCCATGCCAGCAGCCATGGTTAAAGCAAAGAGTCCTGCGGCGTCATACTTGTTTTTCGCGAGACGCGCGTTGGCAAGCTTGCGGGCTTGCGCCAACGCCGTGTCGAAGTTCTTGAGGCGCTCGGGATCGGGCTTGCCCTCTATGCCTCGAAGAAACTTCTTGTCGTCCATGAAGAAATCGCTGGTCATAACGCCTTGGCGGTAAAACTCTTCAAAGAGATAGCTCGCCGCCTCAGCCACAAACCCAAAAGGATCGTCGGGGTGTTCAGAAGCCCACGCGGAAAACTTTTCACGGGCTTCCGGATACTTCTGCACATACAGCAAGCGGAAGCCTTCTTTCAGCTCCGGCACATCGGTGAAGGCGGAATCGCTGCCATCCGTGGCGGTTTGCGCGGGAGACTTGGCGGGGCTAAGAAAAACAAATAGCGCAAGGGCTGAGACACGCCAAAGGAGTCTCAACCTTTTTTTCAGAAAACACCGGGAATGAATCTCGGTTTATTGGCCATCGTCGCTTGATACTCGGGATTGGCCAAGAGTACGCGCTCTTCGGTGGAAAGGCGCATCGAGAGCACGGCGATGTGGGCGAGCGAACCGACTAAAGCTGTAATCCACGCCGTGTGGATCAGCGGCAGTGACAACATCTCCGCAAAGACCGCGGCATAATTTGGATGGCGAACGTAGCGAAACGGTCCCGAGGAAATCACGCCGAGGCTGGTCGAATCCATCACCTGCACGTTCCAGTGATTCCCCAGCGTGCGTATAACCCACCAGCGCACAACATTCGCCGCCAGAAAAATTGCGAACATGACCGCGGCCAAAATAGGGATAAACGGGCGCCGGAGAAAAACAACTTCCAGCGCGGCACCGATCAGAACCACGGTGTGAAGGAGGACCATCCAGCGGAATCTGGGCTCTTCCACCTTTGCTGCGCCGCGCGCGATCATCTCTTTCTGATGACGACGCGAAATCTGCAGCTCCACAATCCGAAGCAGAGCCACAACCACCAGCAAGGCGAGAAACGCGATGACACTTAGGTCCATTGCAGCAGAAGAAATTCAGCGCTGAAGCCAGGACCGAAGGCGGCTGCAAATGCATATTCGCCCGAATTGAGTGGCCGCTTTTGCATCCACTCCTGCAAGATGAAGAGAATCGTGGCGCTGGAAAGATTGCCGACGTTGCTGAGAATGTCCCAGGAGGGCTGCGTGTCACATTTGCAGAGCCCCAATTCCTTTTCGACATTGCCCAGCAAACGCGCGCCGCCAGGATGCAAAATCCATCCTTTAATGTCTTCCTGTTTGCGCCCGTGGCGTTCGAGGAATCCATCCACGAGACCCTTGATTTTTAGGCCGATCATTTCGGGCACGTCTTTCGAGAGCAATATGTGAAAGCCCGAGTCGCGCAAATCGAAACCCATCGCGCCCAAAGAATCCGGGAACGTGTAGGTTTCTGAGACGAGAATCTTGGGACCTTTCTGCTCTCTTCCCGTCACCAGCACCGCGGCTGCTCCGTCGCCAAATAGAATCGAGGAGATCAGATTTGCCTGGGAAATGTCCTTACGCTGAAAGGTAAGTGAAGGGAGCTCCACGGAGATGATCAGCACATTTCCGCCGGGGTGGGCCTTCAGGTAATCCGCCGCGCGACTGAGGGCCATTGCTCCTGCGGCGCAACCAAGTTCGGTGAAGGGCATGCGGCGTACATTGGAGCGGAATCCCATCAGATTGATGAGGTGGGCGTCCAATGAGGGGATCATGAATCCGGTGCAGGAGACGGTGATAATGAGATCCACTTCGTCTGGGCGCAAGCCGGCCCGCTGCAAGCATTCTTCCGACGCTTGGCGGCCGAGTTTCACCGCATGTTCGATGTACTCTTCGTTGGTCTTCGAAAGCGGACGAGGCTCAACGGTATATTCGATGGGAAAAATCGAATAGCGTTTGTGAACCTGCGCGTTATCCGCGATAGCCAAGAGCGCTTCCAGACGCCGATCCGGTATGTCGAACACTTTTCCCAGGTAGTACTTCACTTCCTCGCGCGTCATCGTATAGGGAGGCAAAGCTGTAGCTGTCGCAGCAATTGTGCAGTGCGAGTTTGAGGCCCCATTCGAGGGTCCAATATTCACGTAATCCACCTGTCGATTCTGCGCGAAAGCTCCGCCAGAGAGCACTACCAATTAGCTAAGCCATTTCGTTACAACGGGCCAGCGGCGGGCTGCACATGAGCGCTAGACTCTACAACATTCCTGTCCCGGGGAATAGTTCAATTGAGACACCCGGTCACCCGCGTGGTCCAGCGCTGTTCCTATCTAATTTATCCTTCTATCGCGACTTTGTAAAATCCTCATAGGGGGTTTGGGGTATTCTTTTGCACATTATGGCGGCCTGTAGGAATTCTCGGATTTTAAGTTGGCGACGGGCTATCAACGTTTTTTGCGTCTTTGGGCTCGCGGCTGTCTTGCTCCTGGCCGCAAACATCCAGGCTCAGAAGCAGGCGCCGCCGCTGCTGGTGATGATCTCTGTGGACGGCATGCGTCCGGACTACATCACCGAGGCCGACGCGCACGGCGCGAAGGTGCCGAACCTGCGACGCTTCTTGAAAGAGGGGACCTACGCCGAAGGAGTGGTCGGGGTGGTACCTACCGTGACGTATCCGAGCCACACCACTTTGGTAACGGGTGTTTGGCCGGCGAAGCACGGGATTCTTGCAAATAGCACGTTTGATCCGCTGCGGCAGAACCAGGAGGGCTGGTATTGGTACACGGAAGATATTCATGCGCCAACACTCTGGGATGTTGCCGGCGCCGCGGGGTGGACGACTGCGAGTATTCAGTGGCCGGTCACTGTTGGCGCGCACATCACCTGGAACATTCCCGAATACTGGCGGGCGAATACGCCGGACGATGCGAAATTGCTGCGCGCGCTTTCGACGCCCGGATTGCTGGAAGAGGCTGGAGCTGACCTCGGCGAATTTCGCGGTGGAACCGATACATCGTCCAAAGGCGATGAGATTCTAGGACACTATGCGGAGTGGATCCTCGAGAAGAAACGTCCCAGCTTATTGACGCTTCATCTCAGCTCGCTCGATCACATCGAACACCAAACCGGGCCGTTCAGTCCTGAAGACATCGCTGTTCTGGAAAGTATCGATGCGACCATTGGCAGAATCCGCGCGACGGCTGAGAAGCTTGCCCCTGGCCACGTGTACCTCGCCGTTGTTTCCGACCACGGATTTGTTCAAACGGAAGCGCAGTTGAATTTGTTTCCCCTGTTCAGTGAGGCGAAGCTGATCACCGTCAACGATAAGGGGAAAATTACGGACTGGAGGGCGATGCCGTGGCCCACAGGCGGGTCGGCCGCGATTGTAATGAAAGATCCCAGCGATAGCGCGGCTTTGTCGCAGGTGCGTGGGCTGCTTGCGAAGGTAGCTAGCGATCCGGCGAACGGCATTGACCGCATCCTGGAGGCCGAGGAATTGCACAAGCGCGGCGGTTACCCTACGGCATCGTTTTTTGTCGGGCTCAAGCCGGGATGGCGGACGGGATCGGCTCTTGATGGGCCCGTTCTGTCCAAACTAAAAGTTGGCGGCACGCACGGAGCGATGCCAGACCTGCCGGATTTGCACGCGTCGTTCTTTTTGATTGGGCCGGGTGTTCCCGCGGGCAAATCGCTCGGCACGATTGACATGCGTGACGTCGCACCCACGCTGGCGCACGAAGTCGGATTGGCTTTGCCGAGCGCGGACGGAAAAATACTCTTGCCTTAACTGCAGCGCGTGAGACGAGGTGTCACAGTGCTGAGCATATCTGCTGCTTCAGCCCCTTAACGCAGGCCTACCATTCCTTTTGCGGAGTCGATCAGCTTGGCGGAATCGTAGCCAACTCCATCCTTAAACACGAGTTCCACTTTCTCAATGTCCTTGATGTTGGCCGAAGGGTCTCCCTGCAAGACGACGATGTCGGCGATTTTGCCGATTGCAAGCGTGCCAATCTTGTCCAATTCGCCGAGAAATTGAGCGCCATTGGATGTTGCAATGTGAATGGCTTCGAGTGGCGTAAAGCCTGCTTCCACCAGCAACTCGACTTCGCGCTGGTCTCCGAAACCGGCAATCACGCCGCCGTATCCGGTCGGATCGAGACCTGCCAGCAGCAGCCCGCCCTGCTTTGAAAATTCATGCTCGAATTCCAATTCCTTCTTGAAGATTGCCGGCGCATCGGAGGTCGCGGCGTTATCGGAAATTCGCGCGCGTCTCGTCAGATACGCTAGGCGAGCTTCTGGGGTCATCGCGTCCAGCACGCGGCTGTCGAGCGGCGCGCGTCCGGGGACTGAGGTTTCGAATACTGGCAGTGTTGAAGTAACCGCGACGTGATGCGCTATCAGGTCGTGAATCATGTCCTGCATGGGTTTGCCTGCAATGTCGATGGAGAGCAACGCTTTTGCGGCGGCTTGCGGGTTGGGGCATAAACCGGGCTTTTTGTCGGGAAAAAATTCGGTGTCGACTTCGATGCCGTGCTCCAGGTCGTCGATGCCGAGTGCGGCTGCTTCGCTGAAGCCGATCGAGCAAAGGTGGCCCGTGACTTTGATTCCGTGGGAATGCGCGGCTTTTATGGCGGCGGCAAGCTCGTCCGGCGTGATGTTCATGTACGCCTTGAACGAAGTAGCACCTCGCGCGATCCAGAATTCCACCATCTGCCGCGCGTCTTCTGCATCTTTCAGTTGATGCATTTGCAGTGCAAAGGCGCCTTCGCCCTCGAGATAAGGACCGGTGACGTGAATTTTCGGGCCTGCGAGTTTTCCCGCATCGATCGCTTGCTTGAGTTCGAGGTCAGCGTAAGGTTCGAGGCTGCCGGTCGTTCGAATCGAAGTGACGCCACCCGCAAGATAGAGCCGCGGAAAACTCGAAGCGTGCTCGGGATAAAGCGGCAACCCGCCGCCGGGCGCAGGATAGAACATGTGATCGTGCATGCCGACGAGTCCGGGAATCACGGTGCGGCCAGAGAGGTCGAGCACTTTTGCTCCGTCAGGAATTTTTGTGGTGGCGGAATCACCCAGCGTGGTGATTTTTCCATCTGCAATGAGGAGCGTCTGGTCCGTTCGAGCGGCCGCGCCCGTCCCGTCGACTACGCGTACGTGCGTTAGCGCGATGACCGGGGCATCTTCCTTCACGAAGGCACTCACCGCCGGCGAAAGCTTCGGCTTGGTCTGGCACCAGGCGAGAGACGGCGAGAGTAGGAGACACACGCTGGACAAAAGAATTCTTCTCATCGAACCACCTCGCGCATCAGGAGTCTAGTAGCGCGTTGCAGTCTATTCACAGGACCATGGCAAAACAAGGGCTCGTAACAAATGTTCTTGCACGGCCGCACCACCTCGTTTGTGATAGATTTTTTGTCCGCGGGGTGAGAGATGATCAAATTCTTCAAGCAGTTTTTCGGCGCGATGCTCGTACCAATGCTTCTGACGGCGCTACCTTGTGCCGCTCAGCAGCCGATCAGCACCGCAGCCACGGAAGGCGATTTCGTCATCCACAATTTTCAATTTCATTCCGGTGAGTCGCTGCCGGAATTGCGTTTGCACTACACGACGCTCGGCAAGCCGGTTAAAGATGCAGCGGGACACACGGTCAACGCCGTGCTCATTCTTCACGGAACTGGCGGCACCGGGCAGCAGTTCTTCGCGCCGCAATTCGCCGGCGTTCTTTTTGGTCCAGGCCAGCTTCTCGATACGTCCCGCTACTTCATTATTCTTCCCGACGGGATCGGCCACGGAAAATCGTCTAAGCCCAGTGACGGCCTGCACGCGCACTTCCCTCAATACGACTATGACGACATGGTCGCCGCGCATTACCGTCTCGTCAGCGAAGGGCTCGGCGTCAATCATCTTCGGCTGGTGATGGGTACTTCGATGGGATGCATGCATTCCTTCGTGTGGGGCGAAACGTATCCAGATTTCATGGGCGCGCTCATGCCGCTGGCGTGCGTGCCGGTGCAGATCGCCGGGCGCAACCGCGTCTGGCGCAAGATGGTGATGGATGCGATTCGCGAGGACCCGGAATGGAAGGGCGGCGACTACAAAGAAGAACCCAAGCAGGCCCTGCGAACGGCGCTGGATTTTCTATTAATCGCGGGAGCCGCGCCGATCCCCATGCAGAAAGCTCTGCCGACGCGAGATGCCGCCGACAAATATTTAGACGACTACTTTCATGCGCGATTCGTTGCGCTGGATGCCAACGATCTCTTGTACCAGGTCAACGCCTCGCGCAACTACGATCCTTCTCAACAGCTGGGCAAAATCAAAGCGCCTGTGATGTACATCAATTCCGGCGATGACTTCATCAATCCGCCGGAGCTGGGCATTGCCGAACGCGAAATCAAAAAAGTGCAAAACGCGAAATTCGTCCTCATTTCCGCCAGCGAAAATACGCACGGCCACGGCACGCACACCTGGGCGGAGCTTTGGAAGCAATACCTTGCGGAATTGTTAGAGAAGTCAGACCACTAAGAGCCGCTTCAGAGGAAAAGCGTTAGCGCGCGGTTTCGTGGCTGGCGCGAATTTCCTGCCAGCGGCGTGGACGCTTGTTGGCCTGCAATACCTTTTTTCGAAGGCGAATCGATTTTGGCGTAATTTCGACGAACTCGTCGTCGGCGATAAATTCAATCGCCTGCTCAAGGCTGAGTTCGCGATGAGGAATGAGCCGGATCGCTTCATCCGCACTGGACGAGCGCATGTTCGTCTGTTTCTTTTCCTTCGTGGCATTCACTTCCATGTCTTGCTCGCGCGAGTTTTCGCCGATGACCATTCCTTCATAGACTTCGACGGCGGGACCGATGAACAATTCCCCGCGTTCCTGAATATTCCACAGCGCGAAAGCCGTCGATGGTCCGGAGCGGTCCGCGACAAGCGCGCCTGTCGGACGTAGCGCCATCTCTCCCGCATAGTCTGTCCAGCCGTCAAAAATCGAGTGAATCAACGCGGTCCCACGCGTGTCCGTCAACAACTGGCTGCGCAAGCCGATCAGCCCGCGAGAAGGGATTTTGAAGTCCATTCGCACGCGGCCGGAGTTGTGATTGCTCATCTTGAGCATCTCGCCACGCCTGCTGCCCAAAGTTTCCAGAATGATCCCGATAAAACTCTCGGGAACGTCGATAACCAGCCGCTCGAGGGGCTCGAGCTTCTTGCCATTTTCCGTACGCACGACGATTTCCGGCTTGCCGACCATCAACTCGAAGCCTTCGCGCCGCATGGTTTCGATCAGGATGGCGAGCTGAAGTTCACCGCGCCCCAGCACGCGAAAAGATTCCGGCGTATCGGTATCTTCCACGCGAATGGAAACGTTGGTTAGCAACTCTTTCGCCAGGCGGTCGCGCAAGTCGCGCGACGTCAGATAACTTCCTTCTTTCCCAGAAAGCGGGCTGCTGTTCACCGTGAAAATCATGGCGAGCGTGGGCTCGTCAATCAGCAGCGGCTCCAAAGGAGACGGATTCAAAAGGTCCGTGATGCTCTCCCCAATCTGAATGCCTTCCACACCGGCAATAGCGACAAGATCGCCCGCGCCAACGGCTTGCGCTTCATCGCGCTCTAATCCGCGAAACGTGTAGAGTTTGGTGATCCGTGTGGAGATAAGCTTTCCATCCAGTTTGCTGATGCCGACATCTTCGCCACGTTTCAGCGTGCCGTTAAACACGCGGCCAATCGCGATTCGTCCGAGAAAATCGCTGTAGTCTAGATTCATGACTTGAATTTGCAACACTCCATCTGGATCGCCCGGCGGCGCAGGGATACTCTTCACGATGGTTTCAAACAGCGGGAGCAGATCCTTCGAGTCGTCCCCGATTTGCCGGTGCGCGATCCCTTCCCGAGCATTTGTATAGACAACGGGAAAATCGAGTTGATCTTCGGTCGCGTCCAAATCAATAAATAAATCGTAGATTTCGTCGAGCACTTCTTTTGCACGAGCATCCACGCGGTCAATCTTGTTCAGCACAATGACCGGCGGCAGCTTTGCAGCGAGCGCCTTCTGGAGAACGTAGCGTGTTTGCGGCAGCGGCCCTTCGCTGGCGTCCACTAGCACCACAACCCCGTCGACCATACGCAAAGCGCGTTCGACTTCGCCGCCAAAATCACTGTGGCCAGGCGTGTCAACGATGTTGATCTTCGTATCGTGAAAGAAAAGCGCCGTATTTTTCGCGAGAATGGTAATCCCGCGCTCTCGCTCGAGATCGTTGGAATCCATTACGCGCTCGACAACCGCTTCATTGGCGCGGAAAATTCCGCTCTGACGCAGCATGGCGTCGACCAGCGTCGTCTTGCCGTGGTCTACGTGCGCGATAATGGCGATATTACGGATATTTTGGCTCATGATTTCTACGTCGGTCTTCGGACTACTCAGCGGCAGTCACTGCAAAGACAAAAATAGCTGCTGAAACAACCAGCAGCCCGGACGAATCTCCTCTATTCTCAGGTGTGGTCGAGCAACCCATAGTTTAGCAGACCAGCCCCATGTGGGACAGCCAATCTTGGCTGTCTCTTTCTTAGGTCTCCCTCAGGCTCCGGAGAGAAATTGAAACATCTGTTTCTCTCTGCGTTTCGTGTACTATCCTCACCCAGGTTACACAGCCTGATTCTTAGGCGAAGTTGCTGGAGGGAATTCCAATGCGATTCGCGCGTTTACTGTGGAACGGCAGAATTTATCTATGGGCTATAGCCATCCTGCTGCTCTTCGCGCTTACCGGCCGCGCTCAGGCTCCAAATCCGCCGGACTATTCGCTGCTCTTCGACAAAACGGACGTCATGATCACCGCGCGCGACGGCGTCAAGCTGCACACGGAAATCTACTCCCCGAAAAATTCCACCGAGCCGCATCCCATCGTCATCGAACGAACTCCGTACGGTATCGCCGACGATGACAAGGGCTACAGCCGCAAGCTCGCACGCTACGCCGAGATGATTCCCGACGACTACATCTTTGTCTTTCAAGATATTCGCGGCCGCTACGGTTCCGAAGGAACTTTTGTCATGCAACACCCGGTGCGTGATCCCAAAGATCCCAAAGCCATCGACGAAGGCACGGACACCTACGACACCATCGACTGGCTGGTGAAAAACGTCCCGCACAACAACGGCCGCGCTGGTCTAGTCGGCATCTCCTACGGGGGCTGGCTCACTGTTATGGGCATGCTCGAGCCGCATCCCGCGCTCAAAGCCGTTTCCGAGCAAGCTTCCCCCGCGGACATGTTTCTCGGCGACGATTTTCATCACAACGGCGCGTTCCGCCTCAGCTACGGCTTTGAATACTCCACCATGATGGAGACCGGCAAAACGAATTTTGCATTTAAGTTCGATCAATTCGATACCTATGAATGGTATCTCCGCCTCGGCGCGCTCTCGAACGCCGACAAAAAGTACATTCACGGTACTTTGCCTACCTGGAAAGATTTTGTCGCGCATCCGAATTACGATGCCTTCTGGAAACAGGAGGCCATGCCTTACATCCTTACGAAACCGAAAGTGCCGAATCTGAATGTCGCGGGCTGGTGGGATCAGGAAGACGCTTACGGCCCGATGAAGATTTATGAACTCCTCGAGAAAAATGATCCCGACCATCTGAATTATCTAGTCGCAGGCCCGTGGAATCACGGCGGATGGGCGCGCAGCTCTGGCAACTCCCTCGGACCGATTTCCTTCGGCAGCGATACGTCGCTCTACTTCCGCCAAAAAATTGAAGCGCCCTGGTTCGCCTACTGGCTCAAGAATAAAGGCAGTCTGCCGCTGAAAGAAGCTATGCTGTTTCAAACCGGCAGCAACAAGTGGGTGCAATTTGATTCCTGGCCTCCGCACAATGCGACGACGCGCGAAATCTACTTCCACGAAGATGGCAAACTTTCTTTCGACGCGCCACAAGCGGCCACGCCCCAATCTTTCGATAGCTACGTAAGCGACCCCGCTCATCCTGTCCCGTATCGCCATCGCCCGATTGACATGACATATCCCGACGATCATCCCGGCGGCTGGTCCACCTGGCTCGTCGAGGACCAGCGCTTCGTGGACAATCGTCCCGATGTCCTCACCTGGCAGACGGACGAACTCACTGAGGACATGACGGTGACCGGCAGCGTCACCGCAAAACTCTTTGCATCGACCACAGGGAGCGACGCCGACTGGATCGTAAAACTGATCGATGTCTATCCGGAAAAATATCCCGAAGACTGGAAGCTTTCCGGCTACGAATTGATGATTGCCGATGAAGTCTTCCGCGGCCGTTTCCGCAAATCATTTGAAAAACCAGAACCCATCGCTCCGGACGCCATAACCCCTTTCAACATTGATTTGCACACCGCGAATCATGTTTTCAAAAAGGGCCATCGCATTATGGTGCAAGTCCAAAGCACCTGGTTCCCCATCATCGATCGTAATCCGCAAACATTTGTGCCCAACATTTTTGACGCAAAGGAATCCGACTTTCAGAAAGCGACTCAGCGGATCTACCGCTCGAAAGAATATCCTTCGGGAGTCGTGCTTTCGCTCGCGCCGGCAACCGCGGGCAACTAGCCGCGTTGTATCAGCGTATGGGATTCCGCCAGTGAACGGCGCGCTGAATCTATTGTGATATTCTCAACTTTGCTGAAAAATTCCGATCATTCGCGTCACTCCGGGAGACCCTCCATGAGTTCCACGCCTAAAATATGCAGCGTCGCGTTTTTCCTCGGATTGGCAGGGCTATTGTTCGTGCCGCGTTTTGGCGGTGCTCAACAGCGTCAACGTCCCGATTTTTCGGCGCTCTTCAACAAAACCGCAGTAATGATTCCCATGCGCGACGGCGTCAAGCTTTACACAGAGTACTACACACCCAAAAACTCCAAGACTCCGCTCCCGATTCTCATGAATCGCACTCCTTACGGAATTGCCGCCGCGGACAAAGGCATCAGCAGCCTCATCTACCGCTACTCCGATATGGTTCCGGAGGGCTACATCTTCGCGTTTCAGGATATTCGCGGACGCTATGGCTCTCAGGGAAAGTTCGTCATGCTTCGCCCGCTGCATGATCCCAGCGACGCGAAAGGTGTGGACGAAAGCACCGACACCTTCGACACCATCGACTGGCTCGTAAAAAATGTGCCGAACAATAATGGCCGCGTCGGCCTCGACGGCATTTCTTACGACGGCTTTCTCGTCACCATGGGAATGATCAACCCGCATCCCGCCTTGAAAGCTGTTTCCGAACAGGCTTGCATGGGTGACACCTGGCTCGGCGACGACTTCTTCCACAACGGCGCCTTTCGCCTCAGCTATGCGTTCGAATACACCGCCCTGCTCGAATCTTCAAATGAAAATTTCAGTTTTGCCTTTGACCGCTTTGACGTCTACGATTTCTATCTCCGCCTCGGCGCGCTCTCCAACGCCAACACGAAATATTTCCACGGCAAATTGCCGACGTGGAACGAATTCGTCGCCCATGCAAGTTACGACGACTTTTGGAAGCACCTCGCGGTCGCCTACGGATTGAAGGATCCCACCGTTCCGAATCTCAACGTCGCCGGTTGGTGGGACCAGGAAGATTTTTACGGCCCAATGGCGACGTATGCCCGCCTGGAGAAATCCGACCCGAAACATCTCAATTATCTCGTCGCAGGTCCGTGGAATCACGGCGGATGGGGCGGCGGCTCCGGCAAGTCTCTTGGAGCCATTCCTTTTGGCAGCGACACGTCCGTTTATTTTCGACAGAAGATCGAAGTCCCCTGGTTCGAATATTGGCTCAAAGACAAAGGCGCTCTGCCGCTCAAGGAAGCGCTGCTCTTTCAAACCGGCAGCGACAACTGGGTTCAATTTGATTCCTGGCCTCCGCGCGAAGCGCAAACCAGGAACCTTTATTTCCACGAGGACGGAATACTTTCTTTCGATGCGCCGCAAATGGATTCCGCTGACGCTTCCGACAGCTATGTCAGCGATCCTGCGCATCCCGTTCCCTATCGCCATCGCCCCGTCGACATGACTTATCCCGAGGATCATCCCGGCAGTTGGTATACCTGGCTCGTCCAGGACCAGCGCTTTGTCGACAACCGCCCAGATGTCTTGACGTGGCAAACGGAAGACTTGACGGAGGACGTCACGCTCGCCGGCCAGGTCACCGCCAAACTATTCGCTTCCACGACCGGCAGCGACAGCGATTGGATCGTTAAATTGATCGATGTCTATCCGCAACAGTATGCCGACGATTGGAAACTTTCAGGCTACGAATTAATGATTTCCGACGAGATTTTCCGCGGCCGCTACCACAATTCTTTCGAGAAACCGGAGCCGCTCAAGCCGGGCGAAGTGACGCCTTTCACGATCGATCTTCATACAGCGGACCACGTTTTCAAAAAAGGCCATCGCATCGTGGTGCAGGTACAAAGCACCTGGTTCCCGCTCTATGACCGCAATCCGCAGAAATTTATCCCCAATATTTTTGAGGCGAAAGATTCTGACTACCAGAAGGCGACGCAGCACATCTATCGTTCCAAGCGATTTCCGTCGAGCGTAGAAATCATGACCCTGCCTCAGGGTGCTGCGAGCGCGGGAAATTAAATAGCCGAGGGATTTTCGAAATTTGCGGCGCGAACGCAGCCTCTTTCCCACTAAGAAACCACCTTACAAGCAAAAAGCAAACACTACCGGGACCAAATCATAGAATCTGTATCTAGATTCTCTTGAAGCGTATTCGAACGACAGGCCTGTCCCAATAGCGGACAACTGTCCATATTCGGCCTACTGTTATGCATATTTCAGATATTCATTAAGAATAGGTTTTTATCCGGCCTGCTGTAACTTTCGGAAACTCAGTTTCGTGTCCTCTTTGTTGCCTAAACTTGTTATTACGAATAAAAGGAAACTTCTTCATCGTATTTTCGTATTCTCCAGCAAACACCCGGACGTTTTGCGCGTCTAATCTCGACAGAGGATGGGGTGTATGACTCCAAACGTTATCTCAACAATGGATACCGGGATGGACGAACGACTAAACTTCGCGCCTCCTTCAGGCCCTCGTTTTATGCGTTTCGGTCCGTTTCAGGTGGATCAGCAGCGGCAAGAAGTAACCAAAAATGGCTCGCGGCTTAAGCTACAGGGAAAGGTGTATCAAGTTCTGGTCGCGCTTCTCGTTAAGCCGGGTGAAGTCGTCACCCGCGAAGAATTGCGTCAACGTCTCTGGCCCGCCGATACGCACGTCAACTACGACGCCAATGTCAACACAACGGTCAACAAACTTCGTCAGGCACTGGGCGATTCCACGGAAAAGCCTCTTTACATCGAGACGATTCCTCGCAAAGGCTACTGTCTTGTGATTTCCTCCGAAGCCTCCGATGTTCCCGGCGCGGCGCTTGAAGCTGAAATCATTCCGGAGAATGCCCTCGCTATGGCTGCTCCGGCTTCCACGAATGAATCTGCCACCAAGCGTTCTGGGTTCTGGGTGCCTCTTGGAGTCGCCGGACTCATCCTTGCCGGAATGCTTCTCGGCGCCGGCATCACCCTCACAACTCTATTGATTGGCCATTTCGCGCAAGCTACGCGCTGGCCGTAGTTAGACGCCGAATTTATTTTGAAGACCCCGCGGTCATATTTGAGCGGGCTTCAAAATCGCGGCTTCTCTTTTCGCACTACTGCTTTTGCGAGCCCGCCGTTTCCCCGGAATGAAACTCCGTCCACGGGCCTGCCTTCATGTCATGCAAGTAAGGCGCTTGCCACGCATATTCCTGATGCGCCGCTAAAAACGGCTTGGCCAGAAAATCTTCTCCGCACGGATGTCCGACACGCGCCACCATCTTCATCTCTTTCGTCATGCTGGAATCCGTAGCTTTAGCTTGCACAGCGCCACCGGGAAAATACGGCGCCCATCCCCACACATCCACCCCGCGCGGCGAGGAATCCACGTGTCCGCACAGCGTCCGCTCATTCGTTTCCGGTTTTTGGTGATAACTGTCGACGTGATCGCCAAGCATCTTCTCCGCCATGTTCACGTCAATCCGGCCTTTGTTCTCTTTCAGCAGTTCATCCCATCGCACGCGCCGCGCATTCGGCGAAATCTCGAGATTGCCCGGTTCGAATTGTGGCGCATCCACTTTGATAACTTTCGGATCGCGCGCCCAGTTCGATCCCGCGAAAGCCCCGTCCTTCGTGCGCCACAGTTTGTAAGCTTTCAACCCCAGCTCGAGCTGTGCGATCTCGCCAGTCTTGCTGTCGCCCAGGAGCCAATCATTTGCGTAGCCGCCGTTGTTTCCGTCCAGCATGATCTTCGTGTACTCGTCGATCGAGCCTGCGTACTGCAGTGCCTTTCGCGCGCGCACAAATTCCGCTTTCCCATTGGGGTCCCATCCTTCGAATTGTGTGATCGTGGTCTCCGTCACCATCAGCCCGTCGCTGTTAATTCCAAAGTCGTCGTCGCTCGCAATCACTCCCGGAAATCCATCCATCAGCATCCGGTGGCCGCTTTTCGGCGCGATGTCAAAAACGATGCGCCAGCGCTCGCCGTTCGCATAGTTCGTCCAGTTGTTGTGGGCCATGACGATTTTTCCGTCTTTTGTCCAGCTCCCCGTCGCCACAAACGCGCTGCAATTTCCCGGGCTCTTCAAATTCGGCGCATGCGCCACTTTCTGTTGCTTGTTAAACCACGGCACGTAGTAATCCGGCAGCTCTTCGAACGCGTTCATCGCCACGATATCGTCCACATCCAGTTTTGAGTTTGTCCGCGCGCGCAAGCCGTCCACAATTCCCTGCAGCTCCTGTTGATACTCCAGGTCAATCTTGGGCCATAGCATTTCGTGCGCCGCCTTGCGGAAGAAGGCCCAATCGCGTTGCGACTCATGCATCATCCCGGCGCTAACCGCCGCGAAACCGTCCTCAATATCAGCTGCGAGTAGATAGCCGTGCTGAAAGCCAACAGTCGCCGGATCGCCCTCAAGATGCACGTAAATCCAACCGCCATCTTCGAAACGATGGGCGCCAGCAAGTCGTGGATCGTTCGCGCCAGTTTGCCTTTTCGCCGCCGAAAGCGATTCGTATACGACTCCCCCGTTGCTGACCACGACTTGCGTTCCGCTGCCTCCCCGCCACCACAGCGCCGCTCCTCCCAAAATAACGATGATGATCGCCGCCGCCCGCCTCATCGAATCCGTTCCCGCTGCTGCTTCCATCAAGCCTCCTACTTCCCTGCGCCATCTCGGCGTGTAAATATCATCCCCAACGTGCGCCCGGCATCCAGCTTGAAACCGGTTGCCGGCCCAGTCGCATCTCGCACGAAGTGAATCGTGATCCCCATCTTCGTCAAACTAAACTCATCCGGCCCCGTCGCCGCAAACCCACCTGCGGGCAAAGTGCTAGCCTCAAGGAATCCTCCACCATTCACCATATCCGTCACCTTTAATTTGCCGTCCACGATTCCTAGGCGGTACGTCACACCCAGTTCGCCGCTCCAATAATCGCCCGTATAGGCTCGAAGTTGTTCTGCGCTCAGCGGAATCTCTTTCTTCTCCGCTGTTTCACGTTCAGCGGCTTTCTTCTCTTCTTTCGGCTTCATCATGCTGCCCAGATAAATGTCCGCCACCTGGTGCGCTCGCCTCGTCGGATTCGCGTCTCCCCGGTTGCACAAGCACGCCACCGAGAAATGCTGCTCCTGGAAACGCAAGAGCTCCGCGCGATACCCGCCCCACGAGCCACCATGGCTCACGGTGTGCAATCCGCGGTAATCGGCAATCCTCAATCCTTTCGCATAGTCCAGCACTTTGCCGCTGTTCAGCTTGCCCGGCTCCTGAATCTCCGCCAGAAAATCTCTTCCGCCCACTTGCCCGCTGTAAAAATTCTCATCCCACTTGATCATATCTTCGACGGACGTGTGCACGGCGCCATCGCCGGTCTGTTCGAAATAAGAAACATCCAGCTTGAAACCATCCTTTTTTTCCTTTGGATCGTAGGCCATCGCGCGATCGGGGATCAACGCCGTGTGATCGTCGCGGTACTGCGTATGCGACATTCCCAGCGGAGTAAATATGTTCTCCGCTGCAAACTCGCGAAGCGTTTTGCCGCTCACGCGCTTCACGATAATCGACAGCAGAAAAAATCCCGTGTTGCTATAGAGCCAGTCGCTCCCCGGCGCAAAGTTCAGCGCCTTCTGCCGCGTGATGATTTGCAGTGCGTCTTCGTCTGTCGTGACACTGTCCGTATTAATTCCGGCGAGATCCATCAGCGTCAGATAATCGCGCAGCCCGCTGGTGTGATTCAGCAAATGAAGAATGGTGATCTTCGGTCCGTAATCCAGCAACTCAGGAATATATTTCCGCACATCGTCGTTGACGGAGAGTTTTCCCTGTTTTTCTAACAACAAAATGCTCGCCGCCGTAAATTGTTTCGAAGTCGAGCCAATATCGAATACCGACTCAGATGTAATCGGAACATCTTCTTCAATATTCGCAAGCCCGTATCCTCTGCTGTAGCTCACCCGGCCATTCCTATAGACCGCCACCGCGCAACCCGGCGAGCCCGCTTTCGTAAAGTCCGCAAACACCTCGTCCACGGCCGCGGTCATCTTATCCTGCGCGCGACTCGCCGGCGGAACGCTGCACGTTACTAGCACCAAAGCACACACCGCCATACCACTACCCACTCTTTGCAAAACGCCCATGCATGGCCCCCTCGCCGGTTCCTGCGCGCCGAGTCTATCTTCTTCGCACCCGGGCTTCAATCTTTCGCGGAATTCTCGTGTAAACTCGCTCTTCCAATATGCTCACAGCCATCACGCGCGCCGTCAGTCCGGCCATCGTAAATTGCGAACTAAGTTTCATTCCGCGCCAGCCCATCGATCTACAAATCGCAGTCGCTCAGCACCACACGTACGAAAACCTCCTCGAAAAGCTTGGCGCTCGAGTCGTTTCGCTCCCCGCTGAGCCCGATCTCCCCGATTCCATGTTCGTCGAGGATCCCGCCATCGTCCTCGATGAGCTCGCCGTCATTTTTCCGCTCGGCACCGAATCGCGCCGCCCTGAAGCCGCTTCGCTAGCGAAAGCCATTTCCAAATTTCGCAAGCTCGAGTACGTCGCGCTTCCAGGCACACTCGAAGGCGGCGATATTCTCCGCATCGGCCACAAACTGTTCGTCGGCCTCACCAAACGCAGCAATGCCGAAGGCATCCGTCAACTCACCGCCCTCCTCGCGCCGCACCATTACGAAGTAATCGCCGTCCCGGTAACCGGCTGCCTGCATCTCAAGTCCGCTGTCACCTACCTCGGCCGCGATACGCTCCTCGCCAATCACAACTGGTTCGATCCAGCCCCCCTTTCCGATTATCACTGGATCGACGTCGATCCCGCCGAACACCACGCCTCTAACGCCTTAGCTCTCGCCGATACAATTATTTTTCCCCAGTCATTCCCCCGCACACGTGCCCGCATCGAATCCGCCGGTTTCCCCGTCACCCCACTTGACATCTCCGAACTCCAAAAAGCCGAGTCCGGCCTCACGTGCTCGTCGTTGATTTTCAATAGCTGACGTTTCCTTCAGCGCCCGACTTAATCACTGTCATTCTGGGTTTTAGAATTTTCGGCATGTTAAACGTCTATTGTGCTAAAAGGAACGCTCTGGCCAAACAGCGAAGGGAAATCCCTTATTGGAGGGCACTATGCGATTCATCTGCCGCTTGGCATTGTTCGGTTTTATCGCCATTTCCCCCTGCCTGGCCCAATCCTCTGGACGCGGGCCCTCGACTCCCGAAGAAAGAAACAAGGCCGTTCAGACGGCGCGCAAGCTACAGATGGATCCACTCTCGCCAGATGCGCAGGCTGATCGAGAATGGTTGGTTAAATGGTTGATTGAAGTTCCCGACATCAGCGTGAAACTGTGTTCGAGCATTCTTGGAGATCTTGGAGACTCGAAAACGGGCAAACCAGGTGCGCTAATCGCCACAATGCTTGCTTCCGAGGCCGCCTTCGTAATCGAAAATCCGAAGAAAGCGCAGGACCTCGAAGCAATTTATCTGGCGGGTCTCGATGGTTCTCTGAACGCGTACCAGTCGCTCAGGAAAGCGGACCCAGCGTATCGGGTAAAGCATCTTGATGACTTACTCTCTATGCGCGAGGAAGGAAAGCTTCCGCGCTACATCAAAGACGCCGCAAAAAAGTGCAAGTAGTTTTCATATGGAATGGGCGCCCTGAGGTCGTCAGGGCGCCCGTTCCGCTTTTTACTTTGTGATTTTCGTACGGACTGCTAGTTCGTCAGCTCCGTCACGCTCCGCGCCACAAACACCGGCTGGCCGCTGATAGGATCTTTCAGCACCACACCGATCACGCGCAACGGATTCGTCGGATTGTTTGTCAGGTCTTGCAGACTCGTCAGCCCGCCGCCAAACTTCGTAAACGGCGTCACGTAGACAGTCACCGGCCCGTTGAACAACACGCCAGCCAATCCATTCGAATTGAACTGGAAGGTGCTTGTGCCAGTGTTTGCACTGCCGCTCACCAACGTACCCGTGTGTCCTTCATGCCGCAGCACCACGCGCTTCACCGTCACGGTGCCATTCGCAAACGGCCCGCCGATGCTCACGTGCTGCCCCGGAACAAGAAGCGATGCATTAAAGAAGATATTGCTGAACCTCGAATTGACGAACACATTGTGCATCCAGTAGATGAAGTACTTTTCGTTGCCCGTCAGGTTGATCGTTGAGATCTGCCCCGAAGTAAATCCCGTCCCCGCCGGCAGCACATCGCGCGCGTACAGATCGAAGTCCTGCGCCGTACCCGTCGGTGGATCCACGTACGTGATCAATCCTCCCACAAAAAACTTGTCCTGCGAAAGAATC
>Ga0210394_10002917_pt1 | contig 22553 bp, 16 predicted proteins | sample IncBWC12MmetaG_FD_160121 | JGI IMG/M metagenome (GOLD analysis project Ga0210394, IMG submission 160121) | Forest soil microbial communities from Barre Woods Harvard Forest LTER site, Petersham, Massachusetts, United States - Inc-BW-C-12-M | ecosystem: Environmental > Terrestrial > Soil >... | reverse complement strand
TGATTGCGATCCTGGCAAACTTTGTGGTGTATACGGACGCCGCCGACCTGCTGCTGCGGCTGTACGCACGCCGCCGACACAGCGCGCGCAGCGGCTTGGAGCTGTCGATCGATCTGGCCGCGGCCTCGCCGCTCGCACTTCCGCGACTGGTGCCGAAGCGGCCGTACGCGATCGTGGCATCGATCCACAATCTCGACAGCCGCGGTCAACTCGATGATTTCCTCGAGGCGTTCGCACGCTATCGGCGACGCGTCTGGCTCATCAGCGACGGCTCGACCGATGACACAGTGCTGCGCCTGCGGCAGGCCGGGTGGCGCTGCTTCGAGGAGACCATCAATCGCCGCAAGCCGGCGGCGCTCAAGCGCCTGCTGGAGCGGTTGCCGCGGCAGCTCGATACCATCATGGTGATCGATCCTGACTGCAGGATCCGCGAACGCGGCGAGGGCAGCAGTGTCGATCTGGATCGTTACGTGGCGGATTTCCAGCAGTCCGGCGCGGCGGCGGTCTGTCCGCGGCTCATGATAGAGCCGGATGGCTTTCTGACGCGCTTCCAGGCGTTCGAGTACGCACTCGGCTTCCGCATCGGGCGCAGGAGTCTCGCCGACTTCAGCATCACGTCCGGTGTGTCGATGTATCGGCGAGATGCGCTGGAGTTCGCACTGCAGCGGCACTCGCTGTCGGTGTACGCCGAGGATCTCGAGAACGCGCTGATTCTGCTGAGTGCCGGCGAACGCATCTACTACGACGGTCGTCTCGTGCTCAGCACCGAGGGGCCCGGGACGTGGCAGCGCTGGTTCTCGCAGCGCGTGGGCTGGTACTACGGCCTGCTCAAAGTCTACAGCGAGCGAATCGCGGAGATCGGTCGCATCCAGCGACGCGCGCCGTTCGCGTTTTATCACTATGTCATCTATATGGGAGCGCTGACGCTCGGCCTGCACATCGTCAAGATGGCCTCCGCAGTGCTGCTGCTGGTGAGCGTGGCGGCCGGCTTCGATGTGCTGTTCGCGGCAGGGCTGGTGCCGCACGGCGCGCTATGGGATCCGCTGTACTTTGCCACTGCTATCGGCTGCTACCTGACGCTCGGTACCATCGCGCTGTTCACGATCGTGCCGCCGGCCGAGCGCGGGTATGTGGCACCGATCGTGCCGCTCTATCTGGTCTACGCGCTGATACACGTGCTGCCGATGAGCCTCGGCTTTCTGAACTGGGTGTCAGTCAGGTTGCGCGGACACCGACTGTATCGCGATCATTACGAACCCCTTGAGACGACCGAGGCCTTGCAGCAGGTGCGCAGCGAGGCGGCTCAGGCGGCTGAGCGGCGGAATGCGGCATGAGTGCGAGCGCGCCCGAGATCCTGGCGTCGACGTCCGCTTCCTACTGGGAACAGCGCGCGCAGTTGTTTGCAGACCGTGGCGAAGGCCTCGCGGCCGTGTGTTCCTATGGCATGCCCGATTTCTACAATCGCACTATTCAGCTCAGTCAGCGGTTGGCGCTCGCGCCGTGGCTTAAGGTAGCCCCCGGCACTCGCGTACTCGATGTCGGTTGTGGCGTCGGCCGGTGGAGCCGGCTGCTTGCAGCGCGCGGTGCGCAGGTGAGCGGTGTCGATCTGAGTCCAACCATGATCGAGATCGCACAGCGTAGGGCGCTGGCCGCAGGTCTCGCCGCTCGCTGCCGCTTCGTGGTCCAGGACCTGGCGGAGCTCGATATGGGCGGCGGCTTCGATCTGGTGCTCGGCGTGACCGTGCTGCAGCACATCCTGGAGCCGCTGCGGCTGCGCAGTGCGCTGCGGCGAATGACCGAGCACCTCGCCCCGCAAGGCCGCATGGTGCTGCTCGAGGCCGCGCCGACGCAGGGCACGCGCCGATGCGACACTACCGTGTTCATTGCCCGCCAGCGCCATACCTATGTGAAACTGTTTCGCGACTGCGGTCTGCGCCTGCGCGCCTTGCGGGGCGTCGATCCCGCACCGTTCAGGACCTGGTTGCTGCCGCATCTACGGCGCATGCCGGCCTCTCTGCACTGGACCGCGAGCACCGCGGTCAGTGTGCTATCGCTGCCGTTCGACGCGGTGCTTGGACGGCGGTCGGTCAGCCGATCCTGGCACGCGCTGTTCGTGCTCGAGCACGCCGGAGGCAGGCATGCGCATTAGGCGGCGGACGGCAGGAGCCATTGCGGCATTGGCCCTGTTGATTATTTTCGTGGCCTTGAGCCGGTGGTTCGGACCGACGCGCTCCGCGCCGGTGCTGAGTTCGGCGCGTCTGTCGGTGAGGGTCGTGGCAAGCGCCGACAGTGGTCCCGGGTCGCTGCGAGAGGCCCTGTTTGTGGCCGACGCGGCGCCGAGCGCTGCCAGCATCCTGATCGAGGTCGATCACATCGCGCTCGAGAGCGCCTTGCCGCCCATTGTCAACGCGCGCGGTATCGACATCGTCGGGCCGTCCGCGGGCGTGGAGATCGACGCGCAGGCCTTGACTGCGAATGCCGCGGTGCTGGACGTCGATGCCGAGAACGCCGCAGTGTCGCGCGTGTCGATCCGGCATTGTCCCGGTGCCGCGGTGCTGGTGCGGGCGCGCCGCTTCCATCTGACCGATTCGACGCTCGGAGGCTGCGACGTCGGCGTCGAAGTGGCCGGCAACGCGAGCGAGGTTGCGCTCGAGCGCAATCATTTCGATACCAATCGTCTCGGTATCCGCTTTTCGGGCGTGAGCCGCAACTCCGAGGTCGTCAAGAACGAGTTTTCGGGCAATACCGACGCCGCGATGTGGTTGGTGGCGAGCCAATCAAGCGGTGCGGCCGACGCGTCAATCAACGTGCATGACAATCAGTTCAATGGCGATCGCACCGGTGTCGTGCTCGGAAACGTCCCGGCACTGCTCGAGCACAATGATTTCACCGCGATGCGCGAGGCGGCTGTACACGTGGTCGGCGAAGGGGCCGTGGTGCGCAACAATCGAGTGTTGTCGGGCGCCGCCGCCGGTTTCGTGGTCGAGAACGCGCGCGGCGTGCTCATCGAGGGCAATGATCTCACGCATCTCGACGGCTACGGCGTACTGTTGCGCGGGGCCGCGGATACGCTGCTGCGGTCCAACCGCATCCATAGCTGCGCCTACGGCATAGCCTTCGTGCTCGGTGAGCCGCAGAAACCGAGCACGGCCACCGACAATACGCTGATCGATCTGAAGTACGACGGCATCGATGTGGTCGGTGACTCGCCGGTGCTGCGCCGTAACCAGGTCTTGCAGGCGCGTGTCGCGCCGCTGCACGTGCAGGACTTCACGCAGCCGAACGGTCAGACCGTCCATTCGCAACCGCTGCTCGACAAGAATTCCTTCCAGACCGCGGCCACCGCAGTCGCCTCGCAGACTCCGGCGCACTGAGAGCGGCATGGCGAATCCCGACATCACCCGCATGCTGCCGGCGGCTCCCTGGACCGATCCGCAAGCGCAGATGCTCGAAGATACCTGGTTACTGACGATTTTCGCGGTGCTGCTCGCGACCGCATTCCCGTGGTTCGTGAGCGCCTTCAACATCGACTTTGCCGCCGCGTCCTGGGCGCTGCTGGCGCTTGGCGCTGTGTACGTGGCCATGAGCCTGACAGCCAACTGGCAGCGCCATACGCCGCGCGCGCGCCGGCGGCTGCTTGCGGCGCTCAATGCCGCGGGCATCATCGCCATGGCGGCCGTCTGGCAGCATTGCGGCGGACTGCAGAATCCCGTGTTCCTGCTCGCCTTTGTGCTGCCCGTGATCGGATCCTGCGCACTGTCGCGCTGGCAGCCCTATTTGACCGCCACGCTTGCGGTGCTGCTGGTGGCCGGCGTCTCGCTGAGCCAGGATCCGGAACTGAGCTGGTATGCCGCCGGCCGCTGGCTGGTGCGGCTGCTGGGCGCCGGACCCCACGCTGCCGGCGCCAATGGTGCTTTCCTGGGCTTCTATGCGCCGGTCGGCTACGACATCGTGCTGCTCGAGGTATTTGCGATCCTGATCTTTGCGAGTGCCGTTGCGGCGGAATCGATCGGTAATTCATTCGAACGACTGCTCGATCATCTAACAGGCGCGCGTGCCGACGCCGTGAGCGGCCAGGAGATGTGGGCGGGATTGATGCAGCGGCTGCCGCTGCCCGCGTTGTTGATCGATGCCGAGTCACTCGAAATCGTGCAGAGCAGCGAGCATATGGAGCCGTTCTTTGAGGCGGCCCCGACCATTGCCGGACGCGCTCTGTTCGAAGTCGTGGACTTCTCCTATCCCGAGCCGATACAGGCGCTGATTGCGGGCAAGGGCGGAACGGCCACGGCAACGGCGGTGCGCACGGCAGCCGGACTGCGCATGGCCGATATCAAGGTCGAGCATCTCGTTTACGAGCGGCGCCGATTGGCACTGGTGCTGTTGATCGATGCGACGGCCGCATTCTGCGTTGCCGCCGCGCTCGATGTCGATGAGCACGCGGTCTTTGTGATCGATGCTCGCGGCAAATTGCTGCTCTCCAATCGACCGGCGCGCGCACTGTTTCCAGACGGCCTGCCTGGCATCGCAACTGCCTCAGCCGCCTGGTGGGAGCCGGGCCTCACCGGGCGGCGCCGCGTGCGCGTGACGCTCGCGCGCCGCAACTACCAGGCGATCTGCACTTCGGTTGCGCTGGCCGGAGAGCCCGACGAGCTGTACGTAGTGGCGCTGGCACCGGCGCCGGCCGTGAGCCTCGGTATCGGTGCGGACCTGAGCGGTGAAACCGCCGTGAGCCTGCCGCGATGAACAGACGCTGGCTGGCATTGCTGACGCTGTGTGCTGCGTCCGGATCGGACTTGAGCCTGGCTCAGGATGCGGCCAGTGGCTCGGCGACGCCGGTCTGGCATCCCGATGATCGTCTGACGCTGAGCGCCGACGGCGCGACCCTCAGCGGCACCGACGGCGGCGGTGGCGGCAGCATCGGCTATCTGCACGAGCTCAGCCCGAACGTTTTGATCGGCGCGGGGGTCGAATACCAATCGCTCTACACGGCTGACTGGACCTTCGGTTCGTTGAACGCAGCCTACAGCCACGCGCTGACCTCGAGCACGCGCTGGAGCGTGCACGGCGAGATTCATGAAGGCGCCGGGCGCACCGCCGGCGAGTCATTTCAGTACGCGATCGAGGCGCTCGGCATCGGTACGTCGATCCCGGGTGGGCTGGCGCTCGATCTGGAAGACCGACAGATCGACGTCGCGACTAATCACGGCAGCCTGCCGAAGGTCGCGCTGTCGAAGGCCTGGGGTACGCGCTGGCTCACGACGGTGGCCTATGCCTATTCCGTCGGCGGCAATCTCAATACGGAGTACACGCTCGCGCGCGTCGATTACTACGGCGGGTTCCTGAACCTGCTGGCGGGCGGCAGCGTTGGACGGGTCAATCCGGTGGTGCTCAGCATCGAGGGCCTGCTGGAAGGGCAGACCCGGCATCTGAACGAAGTGTTCGCCGGTGTCACCAAGCCGTTCCACCGGTTCGAGGTGACGCTGCTGGCGGATGATATCGATCTGGCAGGCAGCAAGCATTTCGTCGGCACTCTGAGCTGCACGCTGCATCTGAATTAGCGGGATTGAATGCATGAAAGCGGCATGGCGCAAGTATACATCCGGGTGGATCGCAGTCGCGGTCTGCGCCGGTGTGGTGCTGCTCGGCGGCACGCGGCTCATGGTACTGAGCCTGCATCAGACCGCGGCACAGATGCGCACCGCTGCCCAGCGCCTGGCCGACCGTGACGCCGTCACGCTGCAGGCGCAATTGCAGGCGCTGTCGGCACTCGCCGAGCAGCGCGCCGCGGCGGCCGCTGCCGCCGATGCGGCATCGTCCCAAGAGGGCCGCAGTGAATTCTGGCTTGGATCCGACGGCAAGCTGCTCGGCAGCCCGAACGACTATCGCACCGCCTCCGATATCGCCACTGCCTGGAGCGAGGCGGCGTCGGACTCGAGCGCGTACATGCTCGGACCGCTGCGCGAAGGCAGCCACTGGTTGGTGGCGTTGCGGGCGCCACTGCGGCTGCCGCGGGGCAACGGCGGCTCGGTGCCGATTGGATGGAGCGTGGTGTATCGCGACTTGAGCGAGCTGCTGGTGGCCGCGCAGCTCGATCGGGTCACGCGCGCCGGGTACGACTTCCAGCTGTCGCGCATCGATACGGCCGGACGAACCGTGATCTTTACCGGCTCCGCGGCGGCGCCGCTCGCGGATCCGGTCGCCAGCCCGATCGCACTGCCGGGGAATTCAGTCGACGGCGCGCCGCGCGCTACCTGGTCGCTCGCGATGCGGCCGCGCACCGGATGGTTTCCGGCCAGCGCGCTGGCGGTGGACGTCAGTCTGCTGATTCTGGTGACGTGGTTGGTCGCACTGGGTGTACGCGACGGCGCGCGCCATTTCCTGCAACTGCGCTCGGCGCTGGCGGTATCGCGACGGCGACTGCAGGATGCGCACCGGCGGCTGGCGCAGGAGATCGAGCGGCGCGATCAACTGCAGAAGAGCTTCGACTACGCGCACTTCCACGATTCGTTCACCGGACTGCCGAACCGGCAATTCTTTCTTGGCAAGCTCGACCGCGCATTGCGCGAACTGCGCGGCCGACCGGAACGCTCGCTTGCGGTGCTGCTGATCGCGATCGATCGCTTCAAGGTCGTCACCGACACGCTGGGGCACACGGCCGGCGACGAATTGATGCTGCAGATCACGCGGGAATTCGGCCAGGTGCTGGCGGCGCAGGAACACGCGCTGGCGCGCTGGTCGGAAGAGGAACTGGCGCTGCTGCTGCCCGACGCAGCGGACGCCGCCGCGGCGCCCGATGCCGCCAGGGCGCTGCAACTGGCGCTGCAGGCACCGATCGAGTTGCGCCGCCATCGCGTCATGGTGGCCGCGAGCATCGGCGCCAGCTTCATCGACTCCGGGTTGAGGCGGACCGAGGAGGTCATGCGCGAGGCGGACATCGCGCTCTCGACCGCACGCAGCCGCGGCGGCGGCGCGAGCTTTGCCCTCTACGGCGCTTCGATGCAGGCCAACCTGGTGGAGCTCGTGAGTGTCGAGGCCGATCTGCAGCTGGCGCTCGAGCGCAATGAGTTCCGGTTGCTGTTCCAGCCCATCGTCGATCTGCGTTCCCGGCGCGTGGTCGGCGTGGAAGCTCTGCTGCGCTGGCTGCACCCGGTCCACGGCCTGCTGACACCGGCTCACTTTCTGGGTCTGGCCGAGGAGGCGGGTCTGATCGTGCCGATTACGCACTGGATCATCGCACGATCCTGCGAGCTCAGCCGGCAGTGGCGCCTGCGGCTGCCACCCGGACGTGCGTTCTACATCAGCATCAATCTATCGCCCGCGGCGCTGCTGGATCCGGATCTGGGCGCCCACGTCGATCACGCGCTCAACCTGACCGGAACTCCCGCTGCGGCCCTGAAGTTCGAGCTCACCGAGAGTGGCCTGATCAGCAACGCCGGCGCCGCGCGCGATGCGCTCGACCGGTTGCACGCGATGGGCATCGAGCTGATGCTCGATGACTTCGGCACCGGCTACTCATCGCTGAGCCATCTGCAACTGTTTCCCTTCGATTACATCAAGATCGATGGTCCGTTTGACGCGAGTCCGGGCCTGGCCCAGGGACATTCGACGCTGGTACGCGCAATCGCCCAGATCGCAGCCACCCTCGGACTCAAGACCATCGCGGAAGTGGTCGAGACCAGCGACGCCGTAGCGACGCTCGAGCGGATCGGCTGCGGCTATGCACAGGGCAATGTGTTCTGCGCGCCGGTCGACGCCGAGCAGGCGATACAGCGTCTGTGCGAGCAGGTGCTGGAGCCGATGGATGAGTCGGCCAGGCAGGCGTTTCGAGACGAACTGGACGATGCGCCGACGATGATCCTGCCGGCCATTCCGGAGACTGCTGTCTCCTGAAAATGGCGAGGATCTCAGAGGTCCTGGACGCGGCCCTTCCAATGGCCGCCGCGGCGCAGGGCGTATCGCATGGCCGAATGCAACGTGGCGGCGGCATAGAACACGGCCACGGCCGGCAGAGTCAACGTCCAGACCGCGCTCAGCCGATAGAAGCGCACGATCGGCGCGTAGGCGATGCTCATGAGCGCCCAGGCGCCTGCGCCGCACGCGATCGACACCTGATCGCCCGACAGCAGCAATGCCGGCGGCAGCACGTAGGTGATGCAGAGGCCGGCCAGCGTTGCGGCAAGCAACAGATAGGAATGGCGCAGCTGATTGAACGCGGTGCGTGAAATCATGCGGCCGACCGCCGCGAACGAGCCATACGGGCGCGTGCTGCGCGCGCTGCGGGTCAGCCCCAACCAGATGCTGCCGCCGGCTGCCTTGGTGGCGCGCGCCAGCGCGCAATCATCGATCAGCTCGGAACGGATGCTCTCGAGGCCGCCGATCGCCGCGAGCGCCCGCAGCCGCATCAGCATGCAGCCGCCGGCTGCGCCCGCGGTTCGATTGCGCCGTGATGCGATCCAGTCCGGCGGATACAGCATGAAGAAGAAGAACACGAAGGCAGGCACCAGGGCGCGCTCTGCAAGGGTCTGTGCTCTGAGCTCGACCATGCACGAGACCAGATCGCATTGCGCGGCTTCGGCCTTTGCCACCAGCGCGGCCACGGCGTCCGGCTCGTGGTGGATGTCGGCGTCGGTCAGGAGCAGGTAATCGGGATTCAGGCCCGATGCCGCCTCGATGCCCTGTGACATGGCCCACAGCTTGCCGCTCCAGCCGGCCGCGAGTGGCGCCCCGCGCAGCACCGTGAGCCGTGCCGCAGCGCCGATCCCGGCCGCGGCCCGCATCGCCACCTCGGTGGTGTCGTCGGTGCTGCCGTCGTCGACGACGATGAGATCGATCCGGCCGCGATAGTTCTGCTGCAGCAGCGAGCCGATGGAATCGCCGATGAGCGCCGCTTCATCCCGCGCCGGGATGACGACGGCGATTTTTCTCTGCGGTACATCGTCGGGCGGCGCGGGCAGCCGCTGCGACAGGCGCCAGAACCTTCCGCGACACCACAGCAGGTATAGCCAGATCAGCAATGGCGCTGCGGCCAGCGCGTGCGTGCTCGTCACGCTCCGAATCGTACCGAGTTCGCCTCAGCCGAGCCAGCCGGTCACGAGCCGATTGATCGATCCGCCGCCAACGATCAGCCACACGAACAGCAGGCTGCCGAGCAGCAGCGGCTTGATGCCGGCCTGACGCAGCGCGCGAATCTGGGTCGAAAGGCCCAGTGCCGCCATCGCCATCGCGAGCAGCAGCGTATCGACTTGGATGGCCACGCTGACCACGCGCAACGGCAGCAGGCTAAGCGAATTGAACAACACGATCGCGATGAATCCGAATGCGAACCAGGGCACCGGCAGGTTGCGCGGTGTGCCAGATGGCGAGGTTTGCGTCGCGGGATTCGCGCGCAGCAACCAGGCCGACAATGCAATCAGAAAGGGAGCCAGCATCATGACCCGCACGAGCTTGGTGATGACCGCGGTATTGGCCGAATCGATGCTGACCGAGCGGCCCGCGGCGACGACCTGCGCGACTTCGTGGATGGTCGAGCCGGCGTAAATGCCAAAGGCGTCGGCGCCTGCGGGCAGCAGCGGCCAATGCAGGTTCAGGCGGTAGAGAAACGGGTAAAGAAACATCGACAGAGTGCCAAATACCACCACGGTCGAGACCGCCATCGTGACCTGCTCCGGCCGGGCGCGGACCACCGGTTCCGTGGCCATGACGGCCGCGGCGCCGCAAATGGCGCTGCCGGCGCCGATCAGTGTCGAGGACGTGCGATCGAGTCCGATCATCCGCCCGAGTACCTGGGCCAGTCCGAAGGTCGTCAGCAGCACGAGCGCGTCGATCAGTACGCCGGCGACGCCGACGTGGCCGATGTCGTGCAGGGTCAACCGCAGCCCATAGAGCACGACGCCGGCACGCAGCAGCGTCTGCTTGGAGAAGGCGACGCCACTGCCGCTGCGGGCGGCGAGCCGCGGGTAGATCGAATTACCGATGGTGATGCCGAGCACGATCGCAAGCGTGAGGGCGCTGAGGCCATGCGACATAAACCAGTCGACCCCACCGAGCGTCATACCGGCGGCGGCGAGTGCGGCGGTCAATGCGAGGCCAGGCAGCAGTCGGAGATGGTGCATGAGGCCACTGTACGCGGCAGAAATAAAGCAATCCAATGATTTATTATCGTAAGATCAACCTATCAGATAGGTTAGATAACGGCTCCATTCATGCCCGGATTCCGCCTGAGCCTGCGTCAACTGCAGATCTTCTGTGGCGTGGCCGAGAGCGGCACTACGGCCGCCGCCGCCGAGGCCATCGCGCTGTCGCAGTCGGCGACCAGCGCGGCGCTGCTCGAACTCGAACACCTGCTGGATTTGCCGCTGTTCGAGCGCATCGGCAAGCGTCTGCAGCTCAACGACAATGGCCGCGCGCTGTTACCGCAGGCCCGGGCGCTGCTCGATGGGGCGGAATCGATCGAGCGCTGGTCGCGGGATCGCGAGGCGCAGATCGGCCCGCTGCGGATCGGCGCCAGCACCACGATCGGCAACTACCTGCTGCCGGACGTAGTGGCCGCGTTTCGCGCCAGTCTGCCGCCTGCGGCGCGGCAAAATCTGCAGCTTCAGGTCACCATCGCCAACACTGAAGCCGTGGCGCGCCAGGTCGCCGCGTTCGAGCTCGACCTCGGACTGATCGAGGGACCGTGCCATGAATCCGAATTGGTGGTGCGGCCATGGCTCGAGGATGAGCTGCTGGTGGTGGCGGCGGCGCACGATCCGATCGTGCCGCGCCGGGGGCAGCCGCCGATCGCGCTGCCGGCGTTGCGCACGGCCACCTGGCTGCTGCGCGAGAGCGGTTCAGGCACACGGGAAATCATCATTCAACTGCTGACGCCGCACCTGCATCAACTGCGGCCCGGGATCGAATTCGGCAACCCGGAGGCGATCAAGCGCGCCGCTGCCAGCGGTCTCGGGATCAGCTGCCTGTCGCGCTATGTGGTCGAGGATTTCCTGCGCTCGGGACAGCTGGTCGCCCCACGCACGCGGCTGCCACGCCTGTCGCGCCGCTTTTACCTGGTCCTGCACGAGCGCAAGCAGATCACGCGCGGGCTGGAGCTGCTGATCGGTTATCTGGAGGGCTGGGTGCCGCGCAGCGCCGGCGCCGGCAAGCGTACGCGCTGATCAGGCGCGCAGTTGAATCTGCGCCACCAGCAGCCTGGCACGATCGGCGCACGGACCGACCAGCAGCTCGACCTCGCCGGCCTCGAAGGTTCGGCGCAGATCGGGGCCGAGGAATGCCAGATCCGAGGCCAGCAGCGATATGCGGGCGGTGGTGGATTCGCCGGGCTGCAGCGTGACGCGCGCAATTCCTTTGAGCTCGAGCAGCGGCCGCGCGACGCTTGCCAGCAGGTCGTGCGAGAACAGGAACACGGTTTCATCGGCCGCGCGCGCACCCTCGTTGATGACATCGACTTCGACCAGGATGATATCGGTCTCAGCCGCGCTCTGCGGAGTGGCGCGTAGATTGCCGAGCGTGCAGCGACCGTAGGTGAGACCGTGGCCGAACGGGTAAAGCGGCTCGTTCGGCAGGTCCAGATACCTGCTGCTGAAGCGATCTTTGGCATCCGCCGGCCGGCCGCTCGGACGCTGACCGAAGAAGACCGGAACTTGTCCGAGGGCGCGCGGCCAGGAGATCGGGGTACGACCGGACGGGGATACGCGCCCGCTCACGACATCGGCGATGGCATTGCCGGCCTCGCTGCCCAGAAACCAAGCTGCCAGCAGCGCGTTCGCCTTGGCCGCGAGCCAGGACACCATCAGCGGTCTGCCCGAGAACAGGATCGTGATCACCGGAATGCCGCGCGCGCTCGCGCGCTCGAGCACGGCCTCGGCCAGTGCGCGCTGTTGCCCGGGAAGCGATGGATCGGCGCGACTCGCGGCCTCGCCGCTCATGTTCGCGGCTTCGCCCAGACACAACAGGATCGCATCCGAACCATCGCAGCGTTCGACTGCGGCAGCGATGCCCGATCGATCCTGACCGTCGATCGCTACACCCGCCGCGTATCGAAGCTCGACCTGCGGCAGGCCCTGCCGGAGCCCCGAGAGGACGCTGACCTGGCCTTCGGGCTCGCCGGCAGCCCACCACGGTCCGCGCATTTCGCCCGGTGCATCCGCGAGCGGTCCGATAAGCGCGAGCCGCCGCACCGAGGAGGGCAGGGGAAGCGCGTCCGAGTCGTTCTTGAGCAGCACGATGGCGCGCGCCGCGATCGAGCGCGCAAGCCGTCGGCGTTCGGTGAGCGCCGCGGCGGTCTCGGGTTGCGCGCCGCGCCGGTACGGATCGTCGAACAGACCGAGACGCTCTTTGAGACGCAGCACGCGCCAAAGCGATTCGTCGATGTCTTCGATGACCGCAAGGCCACGGCTCAGAGCCACGGGCAGGCCCCGCCGGTAGGCATCGGACATCATGTCGATGTCGACCCCTGCCTTGATGGCCAGTGCGGCCGCCTCGGCCAGATCCCTGGCAACGCCGTGACGCAGCAACTCGCCGATGGCGTTGTAGTCGCTGACCAGGACGCCGTCGAAGCCGAGCTGATCGCGGAGGCAATCGCGCAACAGCGGTTTGTTGGCCGTCATGGGTATTCCGGCCAGATCCGTGAATGCCGGCATGACCGCGACCACGCCAGCCTCGACCGCGGCGACGAACGGCGGCAGATGCACTTCGCGCAGCGTTCGCTCGGAGATATCGACCGATGCGTATTCGCGTCCGGCAGTCACCGGTCCGTAAGCACAGAAATGCTTGGCGACCGCGGCGAGCGCATCGCTCGCGGTCAGATCAGCGCTCTGGAAGCCGTGCACCTTGGCGCGTGCGATGCGGGCCGCAAGCCACGCGTCCTCGCCGGGCCCTTCGGCCGTGCGTCCCCAGCGCGGATCGCGCGAAACATCCAGCATCGGCGCGAAGGTCATGGCCAGCCCATCGGCAGCCGCTTCGCGGGCGGCTTCGCGCGCCGACTGCGCCCAGGCATCGGGATCGAACAGCGATGCCTCGGCCAGCGGAATCGGGAACAGCGTACGAAACCCATGAATGATGTCGAGACCGATCAGCAATGGCACGCCGAGCCGCGATTGCTCGACGGCCATGCGCTGCATCTCGCGTATCGGCGCCGGCCCGATCAGATTCAGCAGATTGCCGATCGTGCCCGCGCGGATCGCGTCGGTGGAATCACCGGCGATGACCGGCCCGGTGACCGCATAGCTGCAGGCCGTCATGGTGAGCTGGCCGAGCTTCTCCTCGAGGGTCATTGCGTCGATCAGCTGTTCGATCCGGCTCATCGGCGCATCATGACAGCCTGGACGTGCTTTTGCGGTATCGGAACGGGTTCCTGTTCCTCGTGCCCTCAATCGGATTTAATGCCGGGGTTTGCGGTCGATCGCGTGGCGTGGAACTTGCTAGGAGACTCTATTCACCATGCCTAGATTCGAACAGGCGCTCGAGCTCGAGGCCGGCGACGCAAGTGCCGCGTCGTTGGCGGAATTGCCCGACGAGTCGCTGCTCGAGCAGGTGCAGCGCCAGACATTTCGTTTCTTCTGGGAAGGTGCGCATCCGGTGAGTGGCCTGGCGCCCGACGGGGTTCCTGGCCGGAGCCACCACCCGCGGGATCTGGTGGCCGTCGGCGGCTCGGGCTTCGGCATCATGGCCCTGCTGGTCGCCGTGGAGCGTGGCTGGGTTACGCGCGAAGCGGCGCTGGAGCGACTCGGACGCATGCTCGATCTGTTGACCCGCGCGACCTGCTACCACGGCGTGTTTCCGCATTTCCTCGATGGCCGCACCGGCACAACTATCCCGTTCATGCGCAAGGATGACGGCGGCGATCTGGTGGAGACGTCCCTGCTATGCATGGGACTGCTGTGCGCACGGCAGTATTTTCAACGCGACCAGGCGGCCGAAAAATCCGTGCGGGACCGTATCACCTACCTCTGGGACGAAGTCGAGTGGAACTGGCACACCCGCGGCGGCCGCGACCTGCTGTACTGGCACTGGAGCCCCAATAACGGCTGGGCGATGAATCACGAAATCCGGGGCTGGAACGAATGCCTGATCACCTACGTGCTGGCCGCTTCCTCGCGCCGTTACGCCATCGAACCCAGCGTCTACCACCGCGGCTACGCGGCGGGGCGTGATTTCATCAATGGACGATCCTATTACGGTATCGAATTGCCGCTCGGTGCGCCCTACGGCGGGCCGCTGTTCTTTGCACACTACTCGTTCTGTGGACTCGATCCGCGCGGCCTGAAGGACCGCTACGCCGACTACTGGCAGCAGAACGTGCGCCACGTGCAGATCAATCGTGCCCACTGCAGCGCCAACCCGCGCGGTCACAGGGGCTTGAGCGCCACCTGCTGGGGACTGACCGCGAGCGATGACCCGCAAGGTTACGCGGCGCATTCGCCGATGATCGATAACGGCACGATTGCGCCGACTGCGGCGCTCTCGAGCCTGCCGTACGCGCCGCTGGAAGTGCTGCAGACGCTGCGCCATTTCCTCTCGGAGCACGGCGCTCGCCTCTGGGGGCGATACGGTTTCGTGGATGCCTTCTGCGAGCAACGCGATTGGTACGCCCGGAACTTCCTGGCCATCGATCAGGGGCCGATCGTCATCATGCTGGAAAACCACCGCAGCGGTCTTTTGTGGAAGCTGTTCATGAGCGCACCGGAGGTGCGGGTCGGCCTGCGTCGACTCGAATTCGCCAGTCCGCATCTGGCTGAGGGCGGCTGATGGAACCGATCGGGCCGTGGCTCGATCAGCAGTATCGTCGCGCCGGCAGTGCGATGCTGCGCAGTATCTCCCCGGTGGACATCGTCAAGACCCGCCCCGGATTCGCGCAGACCGTGCGGCCGCAGCGCGGATCGATCGTGGCCTCGCCGGTGCTCGCGGCCTACGATCCGGACCCCGACTACTTCTTCCACTGGTTTCGCGATTCGGCAGTGGTGTTGGACGCACTGCGCCTGCTGCATGAGAACGGCAGCATCGGCAGCGAGGCGATCGGACATCTCGAGGACTTCGTGGGCTTCAGCCTGTCGCTGCAGCAGCTGGATGGCCGGACGCTGGCCTCGAATTCAGCTTGGCGCGCTGCCGTGGCGCCGGACTTCATCAAGTTCCTGCGCACGGACGAAGACCTCGCAGCGGCCCGCGGTGAGGCTATTGTTGCAGAAACGCGTGTCAATCCCGACGCTTCGCTCGATATATCGCGCTGGCCGCGACCGCAGCACGATGGGCCGGCACTGCGGGCGCTGACATTGATTCGATGGGCGCGACTCGAATCGGTCTCGGCCGAGCTCGATCACGAGCTCTCGACGCTGCTGCGTTCGGATCTCGATTTTCTAGCGCGGCATTGGCACGAGCCCTCGTTCGACATCTGGGAGGAGGAGAAGGGACGGCACTATTACACGCTCGGCGTGGCTGCCGCTGCGCTGGCCGACGGCGCGGCCTGGCTGCAACGTCGTGGCGATCGGGCGACGGCGCAGACCTACGCGGCCGAGGTGCAGATGATTCGCCGCGCGCTCGACGAATTCTGGTCCTCCGACCTGGGCTGCTTTCGCTCACGCTTGAGTGTGGATCGCGCCGCAAACGCCCAGGCTTCGAACAAGGAGCTCGACATCGCAGTGATTCTGGCCGCGATCCATGCGAATCAGACGGGCGCGCACTCGGCGCAGGATCCGCGCATGCACGCCACGCTCGCGCGGCTCGAAGCGCTGTTCGATGCCGCTTACGAGATCAATCAGGGCCGACCGCCGCAGCGGGCACCGGCCATGGGGCGTTACGCCGGGGATGTCTATTATTCCGGCGGCGCATACTATTTCTCGACGCTCGGTGCGGCTGAGTTCTGTTTCCGCGCCGCGGCGGTCGGCAACGATGGCGCGGCGTGGTACCGGCGGGGAGACGCGTATCTCGAAACGGTCCGGGCCTATACGCCGCAGAACGGAGATATGTCGGAGCAGTTCGATCAGCGTACCGGCGCGCAGACTTCGGCCAGGCATCTGGCGTGGAGCTATGCTTGCTTCATATCCTGCATCAGCGCGCGCCGCGCCGTGATCGGCGTGGCCACGCCGCCCTGAAGTGCGATGGCAGATCCGAAAAGAAAAGCCGCGGACGCTGACGAGTACACCGATGCCGGCCTGATCCGCCAGGTCCGCATGATCCTGCGGGCGCTGCGGCAATCACCGGTCGGCAAGGCACTGCTGCTGCTGGTGATTGCCGTCACCGTCGTGATCATTGCGACCGCGTTTGCGCAGGTCCGGCTCAACCGCTGGAACAAGCCGTTCTTCGATGCGCTGTCGCGCCGCGATGTGCGTGATTTCCTGTTCCAGCTCGGCGTGTTCTTCGTGATCGCGGCCGTGCTGCTGGTGCTCAACGTGGCGCAGCGCTGGCTCGTGGAAACGCTCAAGGTCAAACTGCGCCAGGGGCTGACGCAGGATCTCATCAAGGATTGGCTGCTGCCGCGTCGTGCCTTCTGGCTGGCGCATGCCGGGCCCATGGGCGTCAATCCGGACCAGCGCATTCACGAAGATGCGCGCAAGCTCTGCGAGCTGTCGGCGGATCTCGGCACGGGTCTGCTGCAGGCCGCGATCCTGTTCGGCAGTTTCGCCGGGGTGCTGTGGGTGCTGTCGAGCACGTTCAGCTTTCGGATCGCGCACCATGACTACGCCGTTCCGGGCTTCATGCTCTGGGCGGCCGTGATCTACGCCAGTGCCGGCTCGCTGGCGAGCTACTGGGTCGGCGGCAACCTGATCAATCGCAACGCCGAACGCTACGCTCGCGAGGCCGATCTGCGCTTTTCGCTGGTGCGCATCAATGAGCATCTGGACGGCATTTCGCTGGCGGGCGGCGAGGAGGACGAGCGGCGGCGGGTCGAAATGCACCTGAACAACGTGCTGGCCGCGACGCGCCGGCTCGTGACCGGTCTGACCAACCTGACCTGGATCACCGCCGGCTTCGGTTGGATCACCACCGTGGCGCCGATCCTCGTGGCGGCACCGCTTTACTTCACCGGCAAGATCACCTTCGGCGGCCTCATGATGGCGGCGGCCGCCTTCACCCAGGCGCAATCGTCATTGCGCTGGTTCGTCGACAATTTCAGCACCATCGCCGACTGGCGCGCCACGCTGCTGCGGGTCGCGAGCTTCCGCCAGGCGCTGACCACCGCGGCCGAAATGCGCGACTTCGAGAGCAGCATCAGCTATGACGATGGCGATGCCGGGACGATCAGCATCGACGCGCTCGAGATTGCCTCGCCCGATGGCGGCGACATGCTCAAGGAGCGCAGCGTCGTGCTGCGTGCCGGAGAGCGCGTGCTGATCGTTGGTGCCCCCGGTACCGGCAAGACGCTGCTGTTTCGCGCGCTCGCGGGACTCTGGCCCTGGGGCTCGGGTCGCGTCACGCGACCGAAGGATGAGACGATTTTCTATCTGCCCCGAGGTACGCCCTATCTGCCGCGCGGCACGTTGCGGGAAGTGCTGGCGTACCCTTTCGAGGCGGACAAGTTTGGCTCGGACGCCTTTGCGAGCGCGCTCGATCGGCTGGGACTGGGGCGTCTGAAGCCGCTGCTCGATGAGATCCGCCGCTGGGATCGCGATCTGAGCCAGGACGAGCAACTGGCGCTGGCGTTCGCGCGCATTCAACTGCAGGCGCCTCCATGGGTTCTCATCGACGATACGATCGGATCGCTCGATGACGAGGCCCGCGATCGCGTCTGCGACGTCTTCAACCAGGAGCTGGCGCACACCACCGTCATCAACATCGGCAAGGCCACGGAGGCGCGCGATCCGTTTTTCTCGCGCGTGCTGCATCTGATCAAGTCGCCCGTGAAGCCCGTCGGCGCACACAGTGGGCCGGACGCCAGGGACTCGATCTCCCAGCAGGCATCGACCAGCGTCAAGCCATGAAGACCGCAGCACTCGCGTGGCTTCTGGCGCTGTGTCTGCTGCCGCTCTCCCGGGCCGGCGCACAGCAGCTCGATTTCACAGCGCCCGCGCGAGCCGATGACCCGTCGGCGCCGGGAGTGATGCGCGATCTGGCAGAGCGGGTGCTGCCGGTCTACCAGGAAGACAATCCCGAGCGCTATCTGACGGGCCTGTCCGCGCTGCAGCTGGTCGCTGGCACCTACGATGCGGCCAATGGAACCCGGCAGACGCTGCGCGAGCGACGGCTCGCCGCGGAACCGGATCGATTCGACGGGCGCGCGACGCTGGTCGATATCTACGCCGACGCCAAGGCGGCCGAAGCGCGCGTCAAAGTGCCGTTTGCGCAGGCCTTCGAGCAGGCTTTTCGCGACACGCTGGCGAAGATCAGCGATCCGAACGCCTATTACGTGACCCAGTGGCATCCACCACCGCTCTCTGGGCTCAAGGATGCCCTGCAGCATGCGTTCGATCAGCGACGCGGCCAGGATGCCATCTCGGTGCCGGATGCCGTCGAGCTGGTGCGCACCTATCTGGCGTACGAGACTGCGCGCAGTTATGCCCCGCTGATCGCCGCGCTCGACAGCGCAGACGAGCAACGGCGCTATGTCGCCGACGAACACGTGGTCATCAAGACCAAGGACGGTGCCAGCATCAGGGCAATGCTGGTACGCCCGAGGGACTCGACCAAGCCGTTGCCGGCGCTGCTCGAGTTCACGATCTACGTGAACTCGATCAACTATGCCAAGGAGTGTGCCGCGCACGGTTACGTCGGTGTCGTGGCCTACACGCGCGAGACACCGCAGAGCGACTATCGAGTGGTGCCGTTCGAGAATGACGGCGGCGATGCACGGACCGTGATCGAGTGGGTGGCCAGGCAGTCCTGGAGCGACGGCCGCGTCGGCATGTACGGCGTCAGCTACAGTGGCTTCACGCAGTGGGCCGCGGCCAAGCGTCTGCCGTCCGCGCTCAAGGCGATCGCGGCTTCGAGCCCGAATGCTCCGGGCGTCGATTTTCCGATGCGCAACGGCATCTTTCGGAATGTCGCGTACCGTTGGGCCTACAACGTCACCAACAACAAGGGCTGGGACGATACCTACAACGATGCCCGCTGGCGCGAGCTCGAGGAGAACTGGTACGGCAGCGGCAAATCCTACTTCGAGTTCGACCGTACCGACGGCAAGCCGAATCGCTTCTTTCACAAATGGCTGCACCATCCAAGCTACGATGCGTACTGGCAGTCGCTGGTGCCGTACCGCGAGGAGTTCGCGCGCATCAATATTCCGGTCCTGACCACCGCGGGCTACTACGGTGGCGATCTGCCTGGCGCGCTGTACTACTTCACGCAGCACAACCATTTTAATCCGAATGCCGATCACACACTGATCGTGGGTCCGTACGATGACGGCGCCATGAACCGCGCGCCACTCGCGGTGCTGCGCGGCTACCAGATGGATCCCGTGGCGCTGCTCGATCTGCGCGAGCTGCGCTACCAGTGGTTCGATTTTGTGCTCAAGGGTGCACCGAAGCCGCTCATCCTGTCCGATCGCGTGAACTTCGAGCTCACGGGCGCCAACGAGTGGCGGCACGTACCCTCGATCGCCACCATGGCCAACGAGCGACTGCGCTATTTTCTGGGCGCGGCACCGGCGGCTGAGAACCATCTGCTGACGCAGGAAAAGCCTGCGAAAACCGCCTTTCTGAAGCAGACCGTGGATTTCGCCGATCGCAGCGATGCGGCCTGGAGCTCGCCCTATAACATCGTCGGCAACACCCTGCCGCTGCACAATGCGCTGGCGTTCGTCAGCGAGCCGCTGGCGCAGGCCACGGATATCACGGGCCTGGTATCGGGGCGGCTCGATTTCGCAGTCAACCGCATGGACGTGGATCTGACGGTCGCACTCTACGAGTTGCTTCCCAGCGGCGACTACCTGGCGCTGTTCGACCCGGTGTATTCGTTTCGCGCCAGCTACGCCCAAGACCGCACGCATCGCCAGTTGCTCAAGGACGGCGAGCGCCAGCGGCTCTCGTTCGACGTCGAGCGCCTGATCAGCCGCCGCCTGCAAGCGGGAAGTCGGATCGTGGTGCTGCTCGGCGTCAATAAGACGCCGGAGCTGCAGATCAACTACGGCGGCGGCGACGATGTCAGTGCGGAAGCCCTGCAAGAGGATGCATCCCTGCTCAACATCCGCTGGTACGACAGCAGCTACCTCGATCTGCCGGTGCAGAAGTAGCCTCTGCCTTCCGCCGCGCCGCCCGAAAGCGGCGGACGCGGCGGAAGGCGCTCTCGTGTTCGAGATCAGACTTGGGGGCCCACCGTGACCCGATCGATCGAACCGGAGGTCGTGGAATCAATCACGCTCCAGGCCAGCAGTCCCGTCATCGCCAGCGCGACCGAGGCGGCTACAAACTTCTGCAGGAAAGAACCGATAATGCTGCTCATGACAATCTCCTTAGGTTTAGTTGCTGCGGGCGCTGGTATTGCCGCCCGCTGTCTTACCGTCGGGAGTTATGCTGGACCTGATCGATCGGGACTTCTGTCAAGCGTTTGACACAGGGGAGCGGAGCGGTGGCGCTGGCTATTCAGACGATATTGGAGCGCAGCCGGCTGTTCCGGGGTCTTCCGGCCGCAGCGCTGCAGAAGGTCACGGCGCTGGCAACCCGGCGCGCATTCACACAGGGATCGCTGATCTTCTCCCAGGGTGATCCGGGCGATGCACTCTACGGCGTGGTCAGCGGTCGGGTTCGCATCAGTGCCAGCGGCCAGGACGGCCGCGAGATGTTCCTGAACATCATGGAACCCGGCGATACGTTTGGCGAGATCGCACTGCTCGATGGCGCGCCGAGAACGGCGACCGCCAGCGCCACTGCGCAGTCGGAACTGATCCTCATAAAGCGCGAACCGTTTCTGTCCTTGCTGCAGCAGGAGCCCAAAGTAACCTTTCACCTGCTACAGCTGCTCTGTCAGCGCATCCGCTGGACCAGCGGCCTGGCCGAGGATTCGGCGCTGCTGGCATCGCCCGCTCGACTGGCACGACGACTTCTGAGCCTGGCGCGCCTGCAGGGACCCGATCCGCAGCGCAGCGCGCGTCTGGCGTTGTCGCAGGAGGAGATCGCGCGCTTTCTGGGACTCTCACGTCAAATGGTCAATCAGTATCTGCAGCAATGGAAGGCGCAGGGATGGGTCGCTTTGGGCCGCGGCCAAATCACGCTGGTCGATCAACGCGCCTTGCAGTCGATCGCCAGCGGCAGTGATGCTGCGGCAGATCGCTGATGCGGTCACTTGTTGCGTTGTTCGGGCGGACGAGGAATATGAGTCAGCTGCGCGAAACGCGCAGCCTCGGACATGAGCTCGGCGGGTCTGGCCGGTCCGCGGCGTCGCAGGAACAATCGCTGCAGCGAATACCAATCGTTTTTCCAGGACATCTTGAGCTTGCTCAAGAACGTCCGTTTGGCCGGTATGACGGCCGCGCTCTCGGCCGTCGGGTAGTAGACGCGGACCGGGATAGTGCCAAAGCCTTCACACGCTTCGGTCCGCTCCTCGGGCGCCAATTGGGGGAATCCGCCACCCAACCGATAGAACGGCTCGGTTTCGAGGATGTATTCCCCATTTTGCACCGAGTTCTTGAGCAGCCTGTGCGCCAGGATCACGTCCTCTCCGGAAATCTTCTGAAACGACATGACCCGACTGAACACCGCCTGCCCGTGATGCAGGATCGCTTTGAGCTGCAATTTGCCGACGTTGCGGCACGCGTCGCAGATGCAGAGACTGCAATCACTGATCAGTTCCCCCTCGCGCAGTCGGAAGGCGTCGAAAATCGATGCGACCTGCCGGCGCACGTCGTCCGCGAGCGCCGCGCTGCCCTCGCGCTGCGCGTAGAAGCTGACGGCGTCACCCAGGATTTCGTGTACCACGAGCGGCTCGCGAGCCCGCTTTATGATGCTTTCGAGCAGCTCACTGATGATCTGCTCGGCGTGCAGCGCGCTGAGCTTGTGAAGCTTGGTGAATCGCGTATAGCCGCTGATGTCGATCAGCACCAGCGATACCGGATTCAATTTCATGACAGGCCCGGATGGCTCATGGACCTCATGTTAACAGTTGGTGCGACCTTCGATTAGTGGGTGCGTCTGGCTGCGGCCATTGCCGCGTTAGACTTAGACTTGGATTGCCGGACGAGGGCGATATGCAGGAGCTGGGTAATGCTCTGGGCCGGTTCATCGGCGGCCAGAGCGATGTCGACGAGCTGCGCAGTACGTTTCGCGACTACCTGCGCCAGCGGCCGGAGCAGCGCGAAGCGGTATCGCGTTGGGTCCATGAGCGCATCCACAGCGGGCACCTCGCACCGGCCATCCTGCTGACGATCGGCGACCTGATCGGCGAAACCGGCGGCGCGCCATCTCCGACCGCCGCCGAGACGGACAAGACCGGCCCGCGAACGGGTGTCGTCGCAGCCAGCAGCAGCGAGGATGCCCCCCCACTGCGACTCGGCAGTGTTCTCGACGGTCGGTACACGTTGGTGGCGGAAGTCGGGCATGGCGGGATGGGCGCGGTATTCAAGGCAAAAGACCGCAATCGGGAAGATTTCCAGGATCGGCACCCGTATATCGCCCTCAAGGTCTTGAGCG
>Ga0210394_10002916_pt1 | contig 22554 bp, 22 predicted proteins | sample IncBWC12MmetaG_FD_160121 | JGI IMG/M metagenome (GOLD analysis project Ga0210394, IMG submission 160121) | Forest soil microbial communities from Barre Woods Harvard Forest LTER site, Petersham, Massachusetts, United States - Inc-BW-C-12-M | ecosystem: Environmental > Terrestrial > Soil >... | reverse complement strand
CGGCGTCAGCAGCAAATCCTTGGTCTCGCCGGGCTGCATCACCACCTCGGTACGCTCGCGATTGAGCACCTCGGGATTGGCGATATCGGTGGTGCCGAAAAATGTCGGCGCCGTGACCTCGTGGGTTTCCTTGCCGTGGTTTTCCATGTGCAGCCGGTAGTGCACGTCGCGCTCGAAGGTCAGATGGTTCGGAATGAATTTGTAGTCGATCATGAACAGATCGAGCGTCACCGTACGCGGCTCCGATTGCGATGCCGGAGCGCCGAGAACGATGCCGAGGAGCGTGAGCAAACCGGCCGTGACAAAATTTCGAAGCATTATTGCTATCCGCCAGCTGACGAGCTGTCGTCGCGCCCCGCACAGTATAGCGCCCACGGACCAAAATCAGAACGATACAAATCACGACCCCAGCCACAAATGGCGCGGCGTTTGAAAGCCTCGATATAGCCGGGTTTTGTTGCTTACGGCGAACTGGACGGCCGATCAGGACGGCCCCGGCGCATGCAGCGCGGCGGTGAATTTCTGGCCGAATTCATCGAGTTCGCCGGCATCGATATCGCTGACCGCCCACAAATCGAGGCCGGCCTCGCGCCAATGGCGGATGTTGAAACCCTGCACGCTTTCGTCTTTGACGCCGCGGACCGCGGCGCCCAACGGCTCGCCGACGAACAGATTGATCACATGCTTGCGGCGGCGATAGACGATCGATGCCACCGGCTGGCCGTTGATGTAATCGAGCCGGCCGCCGATCAGGGTAAAACCTTGCGCGGTCAGATCGATGACCGGCGGCGCGACGTCGAGCTTGCCGTTGAACCACGGCTTGACGGTGTGCTGGTCGCTGGTTTCCACGTCGGTCAGATGGCCGGCCTGGAGCGAGCGCAAGTGCGCCGACACGACGTCGCTCGCTATCTGCTGATTCTGGTCGTTGCGCACCACGGCAATGACCAGGCTCGCGGCTACGGCCGCAGAAAGCGCCGTCCCAATGGTGAAGCCGCCAAAGAATGTTCTCCACGAGGCGCGCCACGGCGCGAGCAAAGATTGGCGCGGCGCGGCAACGCGTGCCACCGGCACCGCCAGCGCCGCTTCGATGCGGCTGCGCAGCTGCACGGGCGCCGCTTCCTTCAGATTCGCTTCGGCCATCGTCGCGCGCATCGCGCGGAATGTCTTGAGCTCCTCGGCGCAAGCGGGGCAGGTCGCCACATGGGCCTCAACGTCGCGGGCGTGGCCGGCGTCGAGTTCGCCGTCGATGAGCGCATGCAGCATGATTTCGGCGTCGGCGCAGTTCATGGCGTGGCTCCTTCCGCCACGGTCCAGGCCGAACGCAGCATCGCGCGCGCGCGCGCCAACCGCGACATCACGGTTCCCACCGGAACGCCTGCGACCTCGGCGATCTCGTGATAAGACAAATCGTTGATCTCCCGCATCACAATGGCCTCGCGAAACGGCTGCGGCAGCGCGGCAACGAGCCGGCGGATGGTATCGCCGTCCTGCTGGCGCAAGAGCGCGGTTTCCGGCGACGCTTGTGGTTCCTGCCAGATCGGTGGCGTGGCTTCCGCCTGCTCGTCGTCGGCGAGACCAGCCGGCGTCTCCTGCCGGCCGCGCCGCGCGAATTCGGCGTTGCAGACATTGCGCAATATCGCCAGCAGCCACGGTTTCATCGCCGGCCCCCGATAGCTGTCGAAATGGCGCAACGCACGCAGATAGCATTCCTGCACCGCGTCCTCGGCGTCGGTCGGGTTGCGCATGAGGTAGCGCGCCAGCGTGAAGACGTCGTCGAGATGGGGCAGCGCGGCGTCGCGAAAACGCCGCGCTTTGTCATGCTCGTCATTAGCTTCACCTGCCATGGTATCGCGCCCGGCCATCCACGATGCCGCCGACATTGGCTGCTGCAACGGAGCGAGCATCACTGCGTCGTGTTGCTGCCCGTTGCCGCTTCTACCACGATCGTCCCGGTCATGTGCGGATGAATGTAGCAGAAGTACTGGTAGGTGCCCGGCGTGGTGAAGGTGAACGAAAAGCTGTCGTCGGTATCGAGCGCCTGCGATCGCTTGAAGGTATTGTTGGTCGCGGCGATGCCATGCGGGATGTCGTCCTTGTTGGTCCAGGTCACCGTGGTGCCGGCCTTCACCGTCACCGTCGCCGGATTGAAAGTGAAGTTGTCGATGCCGACGGCCGCCGCCGCCGCGGTTTGCGCCCCGGCGAACAGCACGCCGCCAGCCAACACCGACCCGACCGCGGCGCCGATGAGCGCCGCGCTGATTGCACTTCGCAACATGGTCTTGTCCTCTCAACTCTTCAGCGGCGTGTCGATGATGGCGAGCCGCTGCTCGTTCTGCTTGAAGGTGATGCTGGCGGTGCCGAGCATGGTGCGCAGCTTGTCGTCCTCGACCTTCATCGGGCCGGGCGAGGGCGCCGCGCCCGGCGCCGGCTGCGGGAACGCGGTGGAGCGGGCGGTGTGGAACGTGACGTTGCCTTCCACCTTTTGCATCACCTGGTGGATGTGGCCGTTGAGCACCGTCACCGAGCCGAACTTTTTCAGGTAGGTCAGCGCCTGGGCGCCGTCCTGGGTGCCCCAGCCCCATTCCGGATAGACCGTCCACAGCGGAATGTGCGCGAACACCACGATCGGGGTCGACGCGGAGCGGCTCTTCACGTCGGCTTCGAGCCATTCCAGCTGATCGTTGCCGAGATTGCCGAGTCCGCCGGCCTTGAGATCGACGACGTTGACCAGGCCGATGAAGTGCACGCCGTTGGCGTCAAAGCTGTACCAGCCGGCGCCCTTGGTGCCGCGGCCGTAGCGCTCGCGATAGAGTTTTTGGTCCGGGTCGAGGAAATCGTGCTCGCCGGGAACGTAATGCACGTCGAGCTTGCTCTGCGAGATGATGCGGTCGGCATCGTCGAACTCGGACACTTTCGACAGGTGGCTGATGTCGCCGGTATGGATCATGAAGGCGGGCTTTTGCGGCAGCGCGTTGACCCGGCCGATCGCTTCCTCGAGCGTGCCGAGCGCATTGGGATTGGCCGGCTTGTCGAAGCCGACATGGCTGTCGCTGATTTGCAGGAAGGTGAGGCCCTTGGCCTCCGCCGCCGCGGCTTCGCCCATGATGCCCAGCGAGCGCGGCACGCCACCGGAAATGGTCCATAGCACCCCGGTGCCGACCCAGGTCATGCATTCGAGGACTTTGCGGCGGTTTACGCCGTCGTGACTGTCGAAATCGCTCATTGCCGTTCTCCCATGAAGCGGACAGGCCCAAAACCGAGGCGGCTTTGGCGGCTTCTGCGGACCAGATCGGGTGGGCGCACGGTTTATTCCCGGATCCCGAAAGATTTCTGCGGAGAGGCGTTGCGCTAGTGGTGAGGGTGAAAACTGAAGAAAAACAACGAAAAGGGGCGAGCCAAAGCCCGCCCCTTGCTTCGTCGGCTCAGAATCGCTGTAGCATTTCATTGTAGCCGGCGCTGCCGCCGCCGGTCAGCGCCGGGTCGTTGGCATTGCCGCCCGCGGCACCGCGCGGAACCATGGCGAAGGCATGCAGCCCGTTCAGACGCGCGGCAATCTTGCCTCGGCTCTGCCGCACGGCGGCGGTGTCGTTTTGAGCACGGATTGGCGCATAGCTGAACGGCACGACATTACCGCTGCCGGCTTCCGGATCGAACGACTGGGCCAAGGCCGGCGATGCGATGCCCGCCGCCGCAATCGCGGCCAACAGGGCAAGTCTTGAAATGATGGTCATGGTCTTTCTCCTGGTTACGAAGCCAACAAGGACGCAATGTCTTGTCGCTCGCTGCCGAGGAGATCGCTTTGCCGCGCTGCAATTCCATCACGGCTGAGTGACGCGATTTGGCGAAAAAGTTACCGAGCTTTGAACAAAAAAATTTGCGTTGCGGATCTCGTCGTTAAGAGGCTCCGCTCCAACAGCAAGGTCGTGTCATTTTTCAGCGGGTGCAGCGCTCGACACGTCACTTCCTGCTTTGTCCTTGAGAAAAGCGATCACGTCGGCGCGATCCTGCGCATTGTCCACCGAGAACATCATTTTGGTTCCGGGGACGAGGGCCTGTGGATTGGTGAGCCATTGGTCGAGCGTGGTCTCGCTCCAGACAATGTTCGAAGCCTTCAACGCGGCCGAGTAGCTGTAGTTCGCAACGCTGCCGGCTGTGCGGCCGAACACATTGCGATGACTGGGGCCGATCCCGTTCTTGTCGAGCGAATGGCAGATCATGCACTGACGGTAGACCGCAGCGCCATGGGCCGCGTCTCCCGCCGCAAAACTCGGCGCCGAATGCGCAACCACGAGCGCGACCGCGATGGCGCTGGCCGCTTGATTGAGTCGCCCAGCGTGTACGCGCGGACTCTCGATACTGCCGACTTCCAGATCCATATGTTCCTCCGTGCGAGGCTTGCCGTCCGCCGTAGCGGCGGTGCTGTCCTTGCCCCAACACGGGAGGAGATTGCAAAACGTTTTGGATTATTCCCGGCACCTGCAAATAAATTGCCGATTCCCGGTCTCGCCGCCGCCAGTCAGGGACACCGCGGATACATCGCCGCCAATTCCGGCCCGCTCAGATAAATAATCTGCGTGTGTAATCCGCCGTGCGCGATGATCCACTTGCGCACAGCGGGGGGATAATTCGACCACAGGTAATAGTTGCCCGCACTGCTGATCTGTTCGCCTTCGGACGTCGGCGTCCAAGCGGAGTGAAAGGCGAGCACGGCGCGCGGCGTGACACAGATCCGGTTCCGCGGAATGACGCCCAACAGCATCGTGCATGCCGACGCGCAGGTGCCGTCGATCATGACTCGATCGCCGTTCTCTCGCAGCACGTGGTACTTGTTGAGATAATCTCCGATCTGCCCGCCGGGATCGTCGGAGATTCTGACAGTGGCGAACGCCGACGAGTTGCTCATCGTCAGCAGCGCCAGCATTGCCGCGGCGGCCACGCGTGCCTTCATGAGGCGATCCCTCCGGATTGCGCATGCAACCCATGTGACTGATTTTTGTCTTTTTTCTGGTCAGTCAAGTCGGTGCGCTGCTATATCCCAGGGGTCCAGCTAGCCCCGCCGGGCGCGCCAGCAACGCGACGTTCATGCTGCAATCGCCATCACTGTCGTCAGTGGAGACCCGCCAGTCCTGGGTCGTCGCGACCGTGGTGCTCGTGGTCATGGCGGTCGCCTTCGGCGCGCCGTGGATCACCGTGGTGGCGCTGAAAAACATCGCCGCCGAGGTCAACGGCGAACGCTCGATCCCGGCGCTTGCGGGCGCGCTGGTCTGGGTCGGCGCCGGCCTGGGCGGCATCATCATGGGTCGCGTCGCCGAACGGGTCGGCGTGCGCTGGACCGTCATCGGCGGCGCCATGATGATTGCCGCGGGCCTCACGCTGTCGACCCTGGGGCCGTCCTTGCCGCTCTATGTCGGCCACGGCTTTTTCATCGGCCTGATCGGCATCGGCGGCATCAATGCGCCGTCCTACGTTTATGTCAGCCGCTGGTTCGACCGCCGCCGCGGTTCGGCGCTGGCCTTGATTTCCAGCGGCAGCTTCCTCGCCGGCGCCATCTGGCCGTCGATCTTCGAACGCGCCATCGCCTATGCCGGATGGCGGCACACGATGCTGTTCTACGCGGCGATCGAGCTCGTTCTCATCGTGCCCGCCGCCGCCATTGTTTTGGGAGCGCCGCCGGACACGCCGCATCACGCCGCGGTGACCAGCGCCGCGCACGCGCAAAATTCCGTCCTGGGCTGGCCGGCCAATCTGGTTTTCACCCTGCAGATGTTTGCCATCTTCACCTGCTGCGTGCCGATGTCGATGCCGCAAGCGCATCTCGTGGCGTTTTGCAGCGATCTCGGCATCAGCCCGGTGCATGGCGCAGCGATGCTGTCGGTGCTGCTCGGCTCGGCCTTCTTGAGCCGCCAGGTGTGGGGCGCGCTGTCCGATCGCATCGGCGGCCTCTACACCATGCTGGTCGGCTCGGCCTGCCAGACGGCGACCCTGTCGGCCTTCATGTTCACCCAGGACGAGCTCGGGCTGTTCACGGTGTCGGCGCTGTTCGGCTTCGGCTTCAGCGGCCTTGTTCCCGCCAATGTGCTGGCCTCGCGCGAGCTCTTCCCGGTCGGCGAAGCCTATTGGCGTATCCCGACATTGCTCTTGTGCAGCGGTACCGGCATGGCGGCGGGCGGCTGGATCGGCGGCATTCTTTATGACCACTTCGGCTATTACGCACCGGCCTTTGCCACCGGCGTCGGCGTCAGCGCGATCAATTTCATGATCATCAGTGCGCTGGCGTTTCGGCGCAGCCAAACCAGCCAAACCGCGCCGGCGTGACGGCTCAGCGCGCCACCGCTTTGGGACCGGCGCTGCGCGGGTTGGCCGGGCGTTTCACCAGCTGCTCGATTTTCGGATGCGCCCGCGCCGCGCAAAAATCCTCGACGGCGGCGGCGACGGCTTCACTGGTGAGCGTGCGGCGCTCGGGCGTCGCCAGTTCCAGTTCTTCCTGGCGGTTGACGATGGAGCCGGCTTCGAGCAGCAGCGCCGGCATGCGCGTATAGCGCAGCACGACCAATTGGTCGTAGCGGTAGACGCCGGCATCGGCATCGAGCAGCTCGCGCCGGCGATTTCCCATCAGCGCCAGCGTGTAATGCGGGGTGAACTGCAGGCCGCGCGCCTGCAGCGCCTTGCCCAAAAATTTGCCAAACTGGAGGCTGCCGGCGCGGTCGGTATTGTCGTTGGAGATGAAGAGGGCATAGCCCGGATAGTCGTCGTTGTACTGCTGATCCTTGCCGTCGTACTGCCAGGTCTGCATGAGCTTGTCGGGCACCGAATCGTGATGAATCGAAATAAACAGATCGGCCGGCAGGCGATTGGCGATCATCGCCCGCTCGAACAGTCCGACCGGCGGCGCCTTGGCGGTGATGACCAGAACGGTCTTGTCGAAGCCGGCACCGACCAGCGTTTGCTTGATCTGCTGCGCCAGTTGCAGATTGAAGGCGTATTCCGGCATGCCGCGCGCGCTCAGCGCGCCCGGCACGTCGAGGGTGTGGCCGACATCGACGACGACGCGGAAGGCCGAGGGTTGGCAGTTCGAATGCGCCGGTGCGGCGGCCGCCGGCGTTTGGTCTTCGCTGCGGGCTAAACGCACATCGGTGACCGCGAGCATAACCGCAAGCGCGCCAAGCAAAACGGTTCCGGCGTGCCGCGGGTTCGTCATGTCGCGCGCCTTCCTTGCCTTGGTAGCGCAAAAGCCGGCCATTGTTCTATCAAGATCCTGGTTCTATCAAGATCTTGGTTCTATCAAGGTCTTGGCCCCATAACGAGCTTCGCCGCGCTTGTCCACGCGGGAACCTATACTTGTGCCCGGCGCGCTGCTGTCGTACCAAACAAGACTTGTCGTACTCTAAACAAGACTTGCATCGGGTGAAGCGTTCGGCATGGGTAAATTAGTCGGCATCTGCGTCGTTCTGTTCATGCTCGCGGTCGGTGTTTTGATCGTGACCGGGGGGCCGGACTTGGCCGCCTTGTTTGCCGCGTTGCGAGCCGCGCCGCTGCTGGAGAAGGTGGCGTGGACGGTCATCGTGCTGGTGCCGCTGGTTTTGCTGCCCTCGGCGGTGTGGCTCTGCGACACCCTGGTGCGCCAGCGCAAGGCGGCGCAGGCGCTCGAGCTGCGGCTCGACGGTGTGCGCCAGGGCGCCAAGGAACTGGCAAAATCGCAGATCGATGCCGACGCGGCGGTGCATCATCTCGCCCGCACCGACCCGGAGAGTGCGATCGGCGCGGTGCAGCAGCGGCTCGGCGAAGCCGAGCGCGTCGCCCAGGTGCAACAGCAGCGCAACGAGACCGGCGATCTGCAATCCCGCGTCGATGCCATCCGCGGCCAGCAGCAGGCGCTGAAGGAGCGGCTTGGGCCGGTGCTGGAGAATCGGCGCGTGATCGAGCGGCTGTTTCTTGAGCTCGACACCAGCCAGAACGACGTCGAACGGGCGTTGGCCGAAATCGCCAGCGGCGACGATGCGACGGCGCTTGAGCTGCGCCTGAAGAAGCTGACCGAGTTCGTCCGGCAGTGCCACGACCGTTGCGACGGCATCGAGGCCGCCTCGAAAACCGTCTCAAGCCTGAAGGAAGCCTATGCGGAGCTGCACACGCGGCTCGCGCCGTTCGCCGCGGCGAAAGGCGGCGTCACCGACAGGGTCAAGGAATTGAGCGAAGCGCGCGATGTGCTGGCAGCCGACATCGACACGCTCCAGCGCACGCCGCAAGGCCCGCTGGCCGAGCGGGTGAAGGGATTTGTCGACGACAGAGCGCGGCTCGACGACGGCGTGGCGCAACTGAATACGCAATTCTCCAAGCTTGCCGTGCTGCACGATGACATCGACGGGCTGATGGAAAAGCTCGAGAACGCGCTCGGCATTATCTCGCCCGACGCCGACGGCAAAGCCGATATCGATGCCCGCATCAAGGACGTTTCGACATTCGTGGCGACGACGCAGGACGAGCTCAAGGACATCGAGGATCGCCTGGCGGTGTTCGGCCAGTTGAAGGCCAAGCTCGCCGAGCTACAATCGCGGCTCGTTCCGCTCGAAGCCGGCGACGGCGGCGTGCTCAGCCTCATCGCCCAGGTGCAGGACATTCGCGACAAGCTCGCCTTGCGCATCGCGCGGCTCGAAGCGGGCGAGGGCGGCGACCTCGCCGAGCGCGTCAAAATCTTCACCGACGCAAAACGCGAGCTCGAAGAGCGGGTGTCGGTGGTCACCGACCACTTTTCGAAGTTGGCGACGGTGCGCAAGGATCTCGCCGGCCTGTTCGAGAAGCTGAGTAGCGCCGCGAATACGTCGAACTGAAAGCTCCATCATATGACGTGGTCGCATGGCGGCATCGCGGCGGCGGAATCCCCTTGCGGGTGGCCGGGCCGTGAGGCAAAGTCGCGCAAAATCACAACATGCATCGGGCTGGCCCAGTCGCGGCGCACCGATTCTTCAGGGAGGTCTGCATGAAGCGAGCACTCTTTTGCGGCGTGGCGGCGATTGCGGTAGCGGCGTTCCTCGTCGCGACACCGGTGCGCTTGAGCGCGCAAAATGTTCCCATCGACGGCAAAATCATCAGCGGCGTCGTCAAAAGCCCGCACGGTCCCGAAGCCGGCGTCTGGGTGATCGCGGAAACCGACGACCTCGGCACCCGTTTCGCCAAGATGGTGGTGACCGACGATCAGGGCCGCTACGTGCTGCCGGACCTGCCGAAAGCCAAATATAAAGTGTGGGTGCGCGGCTATGGCCTGGTCGATTCCGCCAAGATCGACGGCGAGCCGGGCAAGCGTTTGAACCTCGCCGCCGTGCCGGCGCCCGACGACGCAGCCGCCGCGCAATATTATCCGGCGATTTATTGGTTCGCGATGCTGAAAATTCCGGCCGCGGATCAATTCAACGGCAAGAGCGACATTCCCGATAAGCTCACCCAAGCCGATTGGCTGACCACGATCAAGAACCAGGCCTGCGTCGGCTGTCATCAACTCGGCCAGCTGGCGACGCGGACCATCCCGTCACAGCTCGGCCACTTCGACAGCGGCCAGGATGCCTGGGCGCGGCGCATCCAATCGGGTCAGGCGGCGGAGCTGATGATCAACCCGATGGCCGGCAAGTTCGCCAGCGTGCCGTTAAAGTATTTCGGCGATTGGACCGACCGCGTCGCCAAGGGCGAGCTGCCGTTCGACAAGCCGCCGCGGCCGCAGGGCGTCGAGCGCAATGTCGTCGTGACGACCTGGGATTGGGGCACCGAGAAGCAATATCTCCACGACCTGATTTCGTCTGACAAGCGCAATCCCACGGTCAATGCCAACGGCCTGCTTTACGGTTCGCCGGAATATGCCACCGACCATCTGCCGGTGCTCGATCCGAAGACCGCGAAGGTCACCTACATCACGCCGCCGGAAGGCGCCGACGTGCCGGAAGCACTCGGGCCCGGCCATGCGGCGATGGAAAAGCCCGTAGCGCCGTCGGCCTATTGGGGCATGGAAAAGGTTTGGGACACCAAGTTTGATAATCACAACGACATGATCGACAGCCAAGGGCGGGTCTGGATGACGGGAACCAATCACGCTCCCGGCACGCCGGCATTCTGCCGCAAGGGCTCGGACAATCCTTTTGCGAAGGCGTTTCCGATCGAGAAGAACGAGCGGCAGCTGGCGATGTTCGATCCGAAGACGCAGAAGTTCACGTTCGTCGATACGTGTTTCGGCACGCATCATCTGCAATTCGGCTTCGACAAGGACAACGTATTATGGACCTCAGGCGGCGGTGCGCTGGCTGGTTGGCTTGACACCAAAGTGTTCGACCAGACCGGCAGCGCCGAAAAGGCGCAAGGCTGGGCGCCGTTCGTGCTCGATACCAACGGCAACGGCCAGCTCGACGATTACACCGAGCCGGGTCAGCCGGCCGATCCGAACAAGGACATGCGGGTCGGCGGCTCGGGCACTTATGCCGTGATGCCGAACCCGGCCGACGGTTCGGTCTGGTTCACGGTCGGCGTTTTCGCCGGCAAAGGCGGCGTGGCGCGCTTCGATCCCAAGACCAAGCTCACGGAAGTCTATAACGTCCCGATGCCGGGCTTCGGTCCGCGCGGCGGCGATATCGACGGTAAGGGCGTGGTCTGGGTGTCGCTGGCCTCTGGCCATCTCGGCAGCTTCGACCGTTCCAAGTGCAAGGGCCCGCTCAACGGACCGAAAGCGACCGGCGATCATTGCCCGGAGGGCTGGACGTTCTACAAATATCCCGGCCCAGGCTTCCAAGGCATCGGCGACAACAGCGCCGAGGCGAGCTACTACACCTGGGTCGATCAGCACAACGCGGTCGGGCTCGGCAACAACGTGCCGATCTCGACGGCGAACGAAGGCGACGGCTTTGCCGCGCTGGTCAACGGCAAGATGGTGTCGCTGCGCATCCCGTATCCGCTCGGCTTCTATGCCAAGGGACTTGATGCCCGCATCGACGATCCGAACACCGGCTGGAAGGGCAGGGGCTTGTGGTCGTCGGAAGGCGACCGCACGCCCTGGCTCAAGGAAGGCGGCAAGGGCATGACGCCCATGGCGGTCCACATTCAGATCCGGCCCGATCCGCTGGCGCATTGAGCGAGCGGGCTCGATTGCCGACATGAAGCCGCCCGGTGCCGCACAGTACCGGGCGGCTTGCTTTTAGATGCTCCGCCGCCGCGGTATGATCGCACGGGGACCTTTTCGATGGAGCCGAACATGACCGTTCGCGAGCCCAGGCTGACGCCGGTCGCCATTACCGACCTGCGTCCGACCCAGATCACCGTCGGCATGCGGGAAGTCAAAGCCAAGCGCAAACACTGGCGTGAGACGGCCGAGAAGAAAAAGGACAAGGATGCGGATTTTCTCGGCAAGCATATGATCCCGGTGATCCTCGGACCGAAACAGCGGCATTACGTCATCGACCATCATCATCTGGCGCTGGCGTTGCACGAGGAAGGCGTCGAGGAAGTCGCCGTGACGGTCATCGCCAATCTGAGCATGCTCGAGCCCGAATCCTTCTGGTTCGTGATGGACAATCACAACTGGATGCATCCGTTCGACGATGCGGGGCGCCGCCGCCACTACAAGGACATTCCGAAATCGGTGACCGGGCTGGTCGACGACCCGTTCCGCTCGCTGGCCGGCGAATTGCGGCGGGTCGGCGGTTACGCCAAGGATACAACGCCGTTCAGCGAATTCATCTGGGCGGATTTTCTGCGCCGGCGCGTGAAGCGTAAATTGGTCGAGCATGACTTCGATCGCGCGCTCGAAAAGGCGTCGCAACTGGCCAAGGGTACGGACGCCAATTATCTGCCCGGCTGGTGCGGCCCGTCGCCGGAGGAATGAGCCGGTGCCGGATTTCCGTCCTCATAGGTCCGACGCAAGACAGCCATGAAGATCGCTTGCTTAAAGGCAACCCTGCTACTGGCGTCCGTCGCCATCGCCGGCTGCTCGACGCCGAAGCCGGCGGTCGATCCCAACGTCATGCCGACCGATTACAGAAATCAGATCGCGACCTATCTGTCGCAGCTTTTGACCGACCGCGCCGACTTCCGCCTTTCGCTGATCGGTGCGCCGGTGCTCAAGCCGGTCGGCGCCAGCGAGCACTATATCGTCTGCGTGATGCTCAACGGCCGCAATCAGCATAAGGAAAAAGTCGTGATCTATCTCGGCCCCAATATCAATCAGTTCGTCGATGCGACGCCGGGACAATGCTCCGATACGGCCTATCAGCCGTTCAAGGAGCTGGCCGCCCTGACGCCGTAGACCCGAGCGGCGATTTTGGATCGATGCGCGATGGATAGCGAGGTACTGATCGTCGGCGGCGGGCCTACCGGGCTGACGCTGGCTATCGATCTCGGCAAGCGCGGCGTGCGCTGCACCCTGATCGAGCAGAAAGCGCGGCCGGCGTTCCTGCCGAAAATGGAACGCATCAATGCGCGCACCATGGAAATCTACCGCCGCATGGGCTTGGCGCAGCAGATCCGCGCGGCGGGCTTGCGCGCCGATTGCCCGATGGACGTCTATATCGTGCTGGCGCTCAACGAGCCGGCATTGCTGCACCTGCCTTATCCGTCGGTCGCCCAGGCGCAGGCCGAGACGCGTGCCAGCGATGACGGCAGCCTGCCGCTTGAGCCCTATCAACTGATCTCGCAGTACACGCTCGAGCCGCTGCTCAAATCCATCGCCGAAACCATCCCAGCCGTCACCGTGCGTTTCGGCTGCGAGTTTCTATCGCTGCAGCAGGACAGCGACGGCGTTACCGCGCGTGTGCGCGGCAGCGACGGCCGCGAGCAGGACTTGCGCAGCGCTTATCTGGTCGGCTGCGACGGCGGCACCAGCCCGGTACGCAAGGAACTCGGCATCAAGCTCAGCGGCGAAAGCAATCTGCTCGGCCTGCGCCAGGCGCTCTACCACTGCGAGGAGCTGTTCGAGCGGCTGCCGCTCGGCAACGGTCCCGGCAAGGGCCGCCACTATCACGTCGCCGACGACAAAGCGACGCAGCTGATCATGCAGGACTCCACCAGGCACTGGACGCTGCATTCGATGCTCGAGACCGACGCGGAGATGGATCGCCAGTTCGAGAGCACCGTCGGCGTTCCGATCAAGTATGAGCGGCTGTCCTGCGATCCATGGCGGCAGAACCTCTTGCTGGCCGACCGTTACGGCAAAGGCCGGGTGTTCCTCGCCGGCGATGCGGTGCATCTGGTGATTCCGACCGGCGGGCTCGGCATGAATTCCGGCATCGGCGACGCCATCGACCTGTCATGGAAGCTTGCCGCGACCTTGCGTGGCTGGGGCGGGCCGCAGCTCCTCCAAGCTTATGAGATCGAGCGCCGCCAGGTCGGCGAGCATAATGTCGGCGCCTCGCGCTACGCCACGCTGGGCCGCCGCAAGTGGCGCTCGATGTGGCGGCCGGATATTCGCGACGATACGCCCGCAGGCGCGGCGAGCCGGCACAATCTCAGCGCGGTTGCCGATATCGAGCAGCGCAAGAGCAACGAGATGATCGGCGCCGAGCTGGGCTATCGCTATGTCGATTCACCCATCATCTGCAATATCCCCGGCGGTCCCGAGCATCTGTTCCGCGAATATCAACCGACCACCTGGCCGGGCGCGCGGCTGCCTCACGTCTGGCTCGACGACGGCACGCCGATGCAGGACCGCATCGGAGACGGCTACGCCATCCTCAAGCTCGGCCGCACCAAGGCGGATGCAAGCGGGCTCGAGCGCGCCATCCGTTCGCGTGGCGCGCCGGTGACCGTGCTCGACGTGCCCGACCGCATCGCCCGCGACATTTACGGCTACGAACTGATTTTGCTGCGGCCCGACCTGCACGTGGTCTGGCGCGGCAACGCGGCACTGGAAGACGCCGCCGAAGTCGCGGCGATCGCCACGGGACATTCCGATCCCGCGTAAGTCGTCACCAGCCGGGCGGGATCGACGCGATTGCCGCGCCGCCGATGGCGCAGAACGCAACCACCAGCCATGGCGGCGTCTTCCACATGAAGAGCAAAAGAAACGCCGCGACGCCGAGCGCAAAATCGCCGGCGCTGGTGATGCCTGAGGTCCACACCGGGTTATAGAGCGCGGCCAGCAATAGCCCAACCACGGCAGCATTGACGCCGCGCAGTGCCGCTTGCGCGGCGGGACGGCGCCGCAGCTCGTCCCAGAACGGCAGCGGCCCGATCACCAGAAGGAAGGCCGGGAGGAACATGGCGACGAGGCAGAGCGTCGCGCCGGCCCAGCCATTGGGCGAGGGGCCCATCACCGTGCCGAGATAGGCGGAGAATGTGAACAGCGGGCCGGGCACCGCCTGCGCCGCGCCGTAACCGGCGAGGAACGCATCGTTGCTCACCCAGCCCGGCGGCACCACGGAGGCTTGCAGCAGCGGCAGCACCACATGGCCGCCGCCGAACACCAGCGAGCCGGCGCGATAGAACGCCTCGAACAGTTGCAGCGCATGATTCGGGATCGCGGCGACGACGAGCGGCAGGCCGATCAGGATGGCGAAAAATACGACGATCGCGACAATCGCGACGGTGCGGCTCACCGGATGCGGCAGGTTCGCATGATCGGCCGGCGGCGCGTCGTGGAACAGCGCGAGCCCGACAATGGCGCCGAGCACGATGGCGCCGATCTGGCCCCACGATGACGGCACCGCCAACACCAAAGCGGCGGCGGCGACCGCAAGCGTCGCCCGCGCGCGATCCGGCGCCAGCGACCGCATCATGGTCAGCACCGCTTGCGCGACCACGGCAACGGCCGCGACTTTGAGTCCATGCAGCCAGCCGCTGCCGAGCGCAGCGTGGAGCGAAGTGACGCCATAGCCGAACAGCACCAGCGCGATCGCCGACGGCAGCGTGAAGCCGGTCCATGCGGCGAGCGCCCCCGGATAGCCGGCGCGCGACAGGCCGAGCGCGATGCCGACCTTGCTGCTCGCCGGTCCGGGCAGGAACTGCGACAGCGCCACCAGGTCGACATAGGTTTTCTCGTCGAGCCATTTCCGGCGCACGACGAATTCCTCGTGGAAATAGCCGAGATGGGCGATTGGGCCGCCGAAGCTCGTCAGTCCAAGCCGCAGGAACGCGGCAAAAACTTCCGCGGTGCTACCATTGCGCGCAGCCGCATCTGCCGGCGAGCCGGATGGTTCTTGCATGGCTCGTATTGTTGACAAGTTCCGGTGCCCGGGCAACATTTTGTGCGCGAAATCGCGCGACTTCGAACGGCGCCGGCATGGTCCCGCGCCGGCCCATAACAAGCAAAACCGCGCTTCGCTTTAGGGGGAGGATCGGATGGCCATCACGGCACCGCAGGGGCTTTCGCGCGACGCGGCCGGCATTGCGGCTGCAACCCGCGTGCGCTGGACCTATATCGCGCCGACGCTTCTGATCTATTGGATCATCTCAATGTTCGACAAGAGCAACATTTCTCTTGTCATCGCCGATCCGAAATTCTTGGGCGAAATGCAGCTTGCCGGGCAGATGAAACTGCTCGGCTGGCTCGCCTCCAGCATGTTCATCTCCTACAGCCTTGCCGCGCCGATCTGGGGCTGGGTCGTGACTCGCTACGGACCGCGTAACTCGATCATGGCGAGTCTGATCATCTGGTCGGCGACATGTTTCTGGTCCGGCCTGTCGGAAAGCTACGGCATGTTGCTCGCCTCGCGCGTCGGTCTGGGTGTCGGCGAGGCCGCCTGCTATCCGGTGACGCTCGCTTTGGTCGCCCACTGGTTCGCATTGCGCGAGCGCGGCAGGGCGACGTCCTATTGGTGGATCGGCACCATGATCGGGCCGATGCTTACCGGCCTTCTGGTCACCGCGCTGATCGTGAACTTCGGCTGGCGCGGGCAGTTCTACGCGCTGGGCCTGTTGGCGCTCATTCTGCCGCTGCCCATGGTGTGGTTCCTGGTGCGCGACAAGCCGGAGCAGCATCCGGCCGTCAACGCCGCCGAAATCGATCTGGTGCAGTCGGGCGCCATCGAGCACAACGACGATGCGCCAGGGCGGATCCTCAAAGGCGTCAGCAGCGTCTGGCGCAATCACCGTTTCTGGCTGATGGTGGTCGCCATCTCCTGCAATGCGATCTTCTTCTGGGGCTGGTCGATCTGGCTGCCGACTTATCTGCGCACCGCGCGTAATTTCACCTTCAGCACGTCGGGCTATCTCACCTTCGTGATCTACGGCTTCGCCGTGGTGACCATCCTGACCACCGGCCGCGTGTCGGACCTCGTGTTCCGCCGCGCGCCGTTCGCCGGATTGGGCTGGGCGTCGGCCGCGGTATTCCTGATGGCGGCGGCGCTGGCGCCGAACGCCAACTGGAGCGTGGCGCTGATGATTTGCGCGCTATGCGCCCAGCAGGTCGGCATCTCCTGCGCCGAAATGCTGATGCACAGCGTCATCGGTACCGCCGACATGGCGAAATCCCAAGGCGTGCGGGCGCTGGTGACGCAGATGACCGGGGCGCTGTCGCCGCTGATGATCGGTTACATTCTGGCTTATTCCGGCGGCGGCTTCGTAGCGCCGTTCGCGGTGCTCTCCGTCGCCGTGGTGATCTCCGCCAGCTGCATGATCGCGCTGACCAAGGAAGGATTTTGAGATGGCGCTGCCGAGCATGCGCGTGGGCGACGTCGAAGTGCAGGGCATCAGCGACGGTATCCTGAAAACCTCGCTCGATCTGGTCATCGGCATGGACCGCGCCGTCGCCGACAAGCTGGTCGGCGGCACTGCGGACGGTTCGCTCTATATCCCGGTGAACAACTTTCTCATCCGCCGCGGCGGCAAGACCATCATGATCGACGCCGGCGCCGGCAACACCATGCAGCCGACGCTCGGTAAGCTGCCGGACAATCTGCGCGCGGCCGGCGTCGAACCGGGCGCGGTCACCCACATCGTGATGACGCACCTGCATCCCGATCACGCCAACGGCCTGGTCGACGATGCGGGCAATCCGCATTACCCCAATGCCGAGATCGTCGTGCACGAGACGGAAGCGGATTTCTGGATGCAGCCGCACGGCGCCAACGATCCCGACCGCGTCAAGGGCAACCGCGCCCGCACCGCGATCAACCTCAAACCCTATCTCGACCGCATCCGGCGCGTGCGCGACGGCGAAGAGTATCTGGGCTTTGCGCCGGTGCTGGCGCCCGGCCATACGCCGGGCCATACCTGCTGGCTGCTCGTGGCGTCCGGCGGCGGCTTCATGGCGTTCGGCGACGTTGTGCATCTGTCGGCGATCCAGATTTCGCATCCGGACGCGGCGCTGGCTTACGACCTCGACAAGGATTTGGCGTTCAAATCTCGCAAACGTATCCTCGACATGGCGGCGAGCGAACGCTTCGCCATCGCCGGCGCCCACGTCAATGCGCCGGGTTTCGGTTACGTGGTGCGCAAGGGTGCGAGCTTCGCCTTCGAGCCGGCGGGAAACTGATCGCCTATTCCGGCTTGATGTTGGCGGCTTTGATCACCTTGGCCCATTTCTCGGTATCGCCGATAAAATGCTTTTCGAACTCGGATGGCGGGCCATTGAGCACGTTGCCGCCGAGATCGGTGATCCGCACGCTCAGCGTCGGGTCGGCAAGACCGGCATTGATCTCTTTGTTGAGAAGATCCACGACCTCCCTCGGCGTCTTTTTCGGTGCGCCGACGCCGAACCACACCGCGGCATCATAGCCCGGTAAAAATTCGGCGATGCTCGGCAGGTCGGGAAATATCGGCGAGCGCGTCGGCAGCGTCACCGCCAGCGCCTTGAGCTTGCCGGACTTGATGTATTCGACCAGCGTCGCCATGGCTTCGAACATCACTTGCGCCCGCCCGGCCAAAAGATCGGTCAGCGCCGGCGCCGCGCCGCGATAGGGCACGTGGAGCAGATCGACGCCGGCCATCATCTTGAACAATTCGCCGGCCAATTGCGGCGTGGTGCCGTTGCCGACGGATGCCATGTTGATCTTGCCAGGATTGGCCTTGGCGTAAGCGATGAATTCGGGAACGGTGCTGGCCGGCACCGAAGGATGCACCACCATCACCATGGGAACGAGCGTCACGCCGCAGACCGGCGCGATGTCGCGCACCAGGTTGAAATCGAGATTGGTGTAGAACGTCGCGCTGATCGCCGCCGAGGTCGAGACCAGGATCAGCGTGTAGCCGTCGGGCGCCGAGTGCACCACTTCGCTGACGCCGATCGTCGAGCCGGCGCCGGGGCGGTTTTCGACGATGAAGGGCTGGCCGAGCCGTTGCGACAGCCATTGCCCGATCAGCCGGCCGTAGATGTCGGTCGGCCCGCCCGGCGGAAAGCCGATGACCAGACGCACCGGGTGGTTCGGATAGTCGAGCGCCGCGGCGCGCCGCGGCATGGCAGAGGCAGCAGCCGTTGCCGCGGCGACCTGCAGAAAACGACGACGTGCAAATCGGCTCATGGTCCCTCGCGGCGATTGATCGCCACCTCCCGGCTGGGGACGTGTGAAGTCTATGCGGCGATGGCGCGGATGGTAAGCGGGGTGCTGCCGCGAACAACGGCCGCGGCTTGGCACGACTGAATTCTTCCCGCTTCGCCCCGCCGTCCAGGAGGGTCTTGCTGCCACACATGCACAGTTTGGCAGAATATTCTGCTATTTGCGGCGCTAAATCGCACCATATATAGAAAGGCATTCCGCATAGCGGGATTTTCGCTCGTGGTCCTTCCAACCCCGCCCCTGAACGTGAGGCTTCGATGACATCGCCGCTCGAACAAAAAATCAAAATCACCGGGCCGGTCGTGGTGACCGCCAACCGCGTCGGTGACGGCGCCGTGGTTTATCGCCGCGCCGACGGCGGCTGGACCACCCATCTCGACGACGCCGCGGTCGCGACCGACTCTGCCGGCGCCCGCGTCCTGATCGACGCCGCGGCCGCCGACGACCTGCGCGCGGTCGGCCCCTATGTGGCGCCGGTCAAGCTCGCGCCCGGCGGCCACGTGCGGCCGGGAAACTTGCGCGAGCTCATTCGGCTCGGCGGTCCAACCATCGAGCTGCCGGTGACCTTCGGCATCTAAGGCGCTTGAAGCCCTGAGGCGCCCATGTACGTCTACGACGCATTCGACCGGACGCTCGTCGCCGAGCGCGTTGCCGAATTCCGCGATCAGGTCGCGCGCCGTTTGTCCGGCGAGCTGACCGAGGAGGAATTCAAGCCGCTGCGCCTGATGAACGGCGTCTATTTGCAGCTTCACGCCTATATGCTGCGCATCGCCATCCCCTATGGCACGCTGTCTTCCGAGCAGATGCGCATGCTCGCCCATGTCGCGCGCCGCTACGATCGCGGCTACGGCCACTTCACCACGCGGCAGAACATCCAGTTCCACTGGATCAAGCTCGCCGAATTGCCCGACGCCATGGCCGACCTCGCCAGCGTCGGCATGCACGGCATGCAGACCAGCGGCAATTGCGTGCGCAACATCACCACCGACCAATGGGCCGGCGTGGCGCCCGACGAGATCGAGGATCCGCGCGTGCTGGCCGAAGTGATCCGCCAGCATGTCACCTTGCATCCGGAATTCACCTTCATGCCGCGCAAATTCAAGATCGCGGTCGGCTCGTCGTCGCACGATCGCGCGGCGCTGCGCGTGCACGATCTGGCGCTGCGGTTGCATCGCAATGATGCCGGCGAAACCGGCTTCGAGGTCATGGTCGGCGGCGGGCTCGGCCGCACGCCGTTTCTCGCCAAAACCATAAAACCGTTCCTGCACAAGCGCGACGTGCTCAGTTATGTCGAGGCGGTGCTGCGCACCTACAACCAGTTCGGCCGGCGCGACAACATCTATAAGGCGCGCATCAAGATTCTGGTGCACGAGCTCGGCGTCGACGCCTTCGCCAAGGAGGTCGAGACCGAATGGCAAAGCATCAAGGATGGCGCGCTGGCGCTTGATCCCGCGGTGGTCGCCGAGATTGCCGGCCGCTTCCGTTATCCGGATTATCAACGGCTTGACGACGGTTCGCCGGAGCTTGCTGCGGTACGCAAAGCCGAACGGCAATTCGATGCCTGGATGGGCAACTCGGTCGCCAACCACAAACTGCCGGGCTACGCCATCGTGACGCTGTCGCTCAAGCCGGAAGGCGGCACGCCGGGCGACGCCACCGCGGCGCAGATGGACGCCATCGCCGATCTCGCCGATCGCTATTCGTTCGGCGAGATCCGCGTCGGCCACGAGCAGAACCTGGTGCTGCCCCACGTCGCGCAGCGCGACCTGCCGGCGCTGTGGCGCGAGCTCGACGCCATCGGTGTCGCCACGCCGAACGTCAACCTGGTGTCAGACATCATCTCCTGCCCCGGCCTCGATTATTGCAGCCTCGCCAATGCCCGCTCGATCCCGATCGCGCAAGAAATCACGCGGCGTTTTCGCAATCATGAGCTGGCGCGCGACCTCGGCCGGCTGCACATCAACATTTCCGGCTGCATCAATGCCTGCGGCCATCACCATGTCGGCCATATCGGCATTCTCGGCGTCGAGAAGAACGGCGAGGAATTCTATCAGATCACGCTCGGCGGCAAGGCCGACGAGAACGCCACGCTCGGCACATTGATCGGGCCCGCCGTGCCCTATGCGCAGGTGGCCGACGTGGTCGAGGACATCGCCGCGGCCTATCTCGAATTGCGGCAACGGCCGGACGAGTTGTTCATCGACACGGTCAAGCGCACCGGCGTGGAACCGTTCAGGGAGCGCGTCTATGCCACTCGTTGAGAATGGCCAGATCGTCGAGGATCGCTACGTCCGCGTTGCCGACGACGCGCCGATCCCCGAGCGCGTTCCGGTCATCGTGTCGGCGAAGCGGTTTTTGGCGGAGGCCGACGCGCTGATCCGGCGCGACGGCTCGCTTGGCGTGTTGTGGCCGAACGACCGCCGCGTCGCCGAGCTGGAGCCGTGGCTCGGCCACCTCGCGCTCATCGCGCTGGTGTTTCCCAAATTCCGCGACGGCCGCGCCTATAGCCAGGCGCGCCTGCTGCGCGAGACTCTTGGCTTTCGCGCCACGCTGCGCGCCACCGGCGATATCTTGCGCGATCAGTTTCATTTCCTGGTGCGGGCGGGCTTCGATTCATTCGAGGTGAAGAAGCCGGCCGACGCGAGGGTCTTCGCCGAAGTCGTGGGCCGCTACAGCGTTTACTATCAACCCGGCGCCGACGGCCGCACCTCGGCGCTGCGGCGGCGGCTGCAGAGCGGCGCCAAAACGCCGAACACCCGCGAGACCGTCTGAGCTGCCAACGCCGCGAAAGTCTAGCTCTTGGCGAATGCAAGCTGGTATGGTGAGCCTCGTTTCATAAAGCGAGGCCAACATGATTCCTGTCGTTGCAGTGATCGCGCCGGGCATGATGGGTGCAGCCGTCGGAAAAAGGCTCGTCGATAACGGCGTCAAAGTGCTCACCTCGCTTAAGGGCCGCAGCGCGGAGACAGCGGGGCGGGCAAAAACGGCGGGAATGTCCGTAGCGAACGACGAGGAGATCGCCGCAAGCGATTTTATCCTGTCGATCTTGCCACCGGGCGACGCGGTGGCGCTCGCGGAGCGCTTTCAGCCGGCGCTCAAGGCCAGCAACGCCAAGCCGGTCTATGTCGATTGCAATGCCATCAATCCGAAGACGGTCGATCGGGTCGCCGCGGTGATTGCGCCGACCGATTGTCCGTTCGTCGATTCCGGCATCATCGGCTCGCCGCCGAAGCCGGGCGACGCCGGCCCCCGGTTCTACGCCTCCGGTCCGGCGGCGCCGCGCTTTGCCACGCTTCGCCAGTACGGCCTGGACGTCCGCGTGCTGGATGGCGCGATCAGCGCCGCTTCCGCGCTGAAAATGTCTTACGCCGGCATCACCAAAGGGACGCAAGCGATCGGGGCTGCGATGATGCTGGCGGCGACGCGGGCCGGCTCCGCCGACGCGCTATTCGCGGAGCTCAGCTCGAGCCAGAAGGAGATGTTCGCCTGGTTCAAGCGCGGCTTGGCGCTGATGCCGCCCAAGGCCTACCGCTGGGTCGCCGAGATGCACGAGATCGCCGGCTTCGTCGGCGAAGACCCGACGGCGCACGAGCTCTACGAAGGCGCCGCGCATTTTTACGAGCGGATCGCCGAGGATTTCGACGGCGGCAAGAAGGAGGTGACCGCGCTTACGGAATTCCTCGGCAAAAATCCCGCCGGCAACTGAAGGCGGCGCGCGCTGGCGTCAGCGGTTGAGCCACCGCCGCGCAAAGCCGAGCAGGCCTTGCGGCAGGAAAATGATCATCACGATAAAGACAATGCCGAGCGGGATCAGGTAGGGGAACTGGTCGCCAAACAGCCGTGCCAAGAGTTCGCGCGCCAGCTGGAAAAAGCCGGCGCCGACGATCGGGCCGACCAGCGTGCCGATGCCGCCGATGACGTTGTAGATCACGGTGTCGCCGGAGGTCAGGAAATAGACGAAATTGGGCGCGGCGAATTCGTTTTGCACGGCGTAGAGCACGCCGGCCAGTCCGGCGAACAGGCCGGACAGCATCACCGAGACCATCTTGTAGCGCGCCACCGGATAGCCGATGGCGCGGGTGCGCGGCTCGTTCTC
>Ga0210394_10002915_pt1 | contig 22561 bp, 23 predicted proteins | sample IncBWC12MmetaG_FD_160121 | JGI IMG/M metagenome (GOLD analysis project Ga0210394, IMG submission 160121) | Forest soil microbial communities from Barre Woods Harvard Forest LTER site, Petersham, Massachusetts, United States - Inc-BW-C-12-M | ecosystem: Environmental > Terrestrial > Soil >... | reverse complement strand
ATTGCGGCCCAGCGCGCAGATTTTCTGCATAAGTTATCGTTTCATATCATAAAGGACTATGATACGATAAATATCGAAGACCTGAATATCCCGGGCATGATCCGGAACCGGAGACTTTCCCGGTCCATTGCAGACGCATCCTGGGGAAAGCTAGAAACCATGCTAGCCTACAAATGCGAATGGTATGGAAACAACCTGTTTTACGCACCGCGCTTTGCGCCGACCTCCAAAAGGTGCTTTGACTGCGGAGCCATAAACAAAGAACTCAAGCTGTCCGACCGATACTGGATCTGTCCAACCTGCGGAATCCGTCATGACCGGGACGAAAATGCCGCTAAAAATATTCAATACGAAGGGCTGAGGTCCCAGCCTGTAATCGCTAACGTAAGCGGATGCGCTAAGCGTTGATTACGATGCCCCGCAGCTTGCTGCGGGGTGGTTCACTTGGTTCTTGCTAATGCGCTTTGCCTTAATTAATTTTGGGAGGTCACGGCGCTTTGGTAGAATCATTTTTACCTAATGCCTTTCAATATCGATTGGTGACCATTGACCTGGCTTCACAACAATCGCCGCTCAAAATTTTCGGACTTATGCCAATAAGTGATCCCAAGGAGTTGGTATTGGCTTATCATCAGGCATTCCATCGGGGCGATCGGGCCCTGGTGCGGAATTTGCTGGCGGATGGAGGCCAGTTCATCGGGCCCTTGAATTCCTATTCGAATGCGGATGCTTTTCTGGATGGAGCGGCCATTTTTATGAAACTGTCCAGGGGTTCCGAAATCAAACAGGTTGTCGCGGAAGGAAATAACGTATGCGTGTTGTATGACTACGTTACGATCGTGCCCTCCATTCCACCGATCCCCATTGCGTCCTGGTTTAGAGTGGATTCGGGGAAAATTATCCTTTTTCATACCCATTTCAATCCAATCCCCTTTTTAAAGGCTAAAGAAAGTGGCGCAGTCGACCGGGCGCTCCAAGAACAAAAGGAAACGATGGTCTAAATGCTAGGTAAATCAGGTCGAAGCTCAAGGGCAAATGGGTAAATCCTACGGAATAGGTGAAAGTCAATTCCCGGACTCCAGAATTTTCTTGAGACTCTTTAGCATCGTGGACCAATTTTCTTCCGCGTGCTTGCGTTCGTCTTCGCTGGCATTTTTGTCTTGCGACAAAAAGATTTGCGTACTCTTTTGGTTATCCACTAATTCCATCGTGACAGTATGATAGTTTTCAGGGATGTCCGCTTGCCCCGATAAGGGGCTAAAATGCGTGTATTGAAGTATTTTTTTTGGAGTGATTTGAATAATCACTCCTCGGTCCTCATAAGCTTTTCCCTTCCATTCCCCTTTCCACACAATTTTGCTACCCGGAGTCCATTGGGAACTCACGGTTGCGCCAAACATATACTCCTTAATGATCTTTGGGTCTACCAAGGCATTCCAAACCATCTCGGCGGAAGCGTTAATGGTAACCTGGGCCTTTGCGACTTTACCGTTTGATTCCATAACTTAATCACTCCAATTAAGATGCCACAAGCTTTTGTTGGATGCAGACCCGCGGCAAGCTGAAAAATAAAATGAACCTCCATGATCCGCTTTTAGCCTAACCGTTGGAGTAATTTCTGGCTTCGGCAAGTTCCAATCTCCTTTGGGGCCTAAAACCTGGCGAGTGGGCATAAGGCCGTGTGGCTCAATTGCCGATAACCCCCATGGTTTAATCCCTAAATATTTGATTCCTAAAATAATGACTGGCAAGCATTTTTTCTACCGGAAATGGGAGAGTTGCTCTGAGTTTCCACAGTTGCAAGAAAATATAAAGCCCAAAGCGGAAAATATGTTGGATGAAATGTTGCTTTAACCCAGTGCGGGTGCCTGCGCACATAGAATTCCTCTCCGAACATGCAGGTATATATCCGATCCATCGCTAAATTAGCATGGAGAAGGGGTAAGGAGGGACGAATAGGTCGGCCAGCTCCAATTGGTAGTAAATACTCTACGAAAACCGGGGATTATCTTTACCCACGGTATACGATGTGTCCTATTTTAACGGCAAGCGGGTCGCCGTTTCTTTGTCGCCAGGGACGTGCAAGAGCATTCCTCACGCTTTACCTTGATAATCAATCACTCCAATTCTTATGTACTGCCAAACACTGCTTAATCATTTTTTTGGAATACCCTCTTTCCGCCGCTTTCTGGGAAGGATTTTACTCTTTTTTTGCTTTTTGCAGATTTTCATCGGAGGAGCACATGCCGCGAATCGCTTTTGGATTGCAGCAGGGGCCTCCAACTGGAATAATGCGGCCAACTGGTCCGCCGTTTCTGGCGGCGCCGGCGGTGCGGGTGTGCCAGCCTGGCTGGATCATGTAAATTTCGACAATAATGGCCTGGGGAACTGCACGATCGACGCGGCCGTTTCCGATACTAGCTTCGCGGTAGCAGCCGGATATACCGGAACGATATCTCAAAATGCCAACACGATTACGGTATCCGGGGCCCAATCCTTTTCCGGGGGCAGCTTTTTGGGGGGCTCGGTCAATATGCTGTTTGCCGGGGCTTTCGGGCCCTGATGGCTGGCGGGATTCGGGAATCCTGGGTCCAAATTGTAGCGATTAAACCGAACCCAGTATTTCAGGATATGATGCAGGAGGAATCGCCCGCAGGCCCGGCCGAACGTAGCCAAACGATAGCAGGTGCCCGATTGTTAATATTGTAACGCAAAGCAACTCAATTATCTAAATGCCGTATTTTCAATATTGCATGAACAAGATTCTGTTTAGCCTCTTAAACGTTTTTGCCGCTTGTCTGTTATGCAGCTTTCTATCCTGCAGCAAGTCTCCGTCAAACCCCAACGGTTCCAATCCTGGCGGCGGCTCACATTCGGATACTATTCCCGCCAACATTGTGGATATCACGCCAACCGGCGGAAATTTGACCATAACCTTAACCCCGTACCCAGGATTCGTGACGATTCCCAATCTGATTCCTACCCTCTCTATCGGATATTATTACATCGATATTGGAGGATCGGATAGCTTGACCTTCTTGGTGGAAGCCGATTCTAGTAGCGGGGGCAACGCAGCCATATCCTCCCAAACCTCCGATAGTGGCCCGAATGATTTCACCAGTGGGGATACGCTGGAATTTTTGGGGTCTGAGGTTGAATTCTCGGAAGGAAATGGAGATACCGGAAAAGCATATTTCACTACAGATTTGGCTAGAGGCTACGAGTTTTCGAATGGAGACACCTTGAGTTTCTCCGATCCCTACACCGTAGGTCAGATTTACTCCAGTTATTTGCCCACCAACAACAATTATAACCTATTAAATACTACTGCGTATATCGCTTTCCGGCTCAAGAACCATTCAGGATACCGCTATGGGTGGATAGAGATTGCAACGGAACCCGGCACGGGCAATCTGTTGAGTGTCCTGGAAATTGCCTACAATAAGGACTATTATGCGCCGATCGGAATCGGTCTCTACAAATAGGTCCATTCCCTTCCTTTGCTTCCAAGGATCATCATCGAGATTGGCTACTGCTCATCGAATTCTCGTTTTTTCCCCGTAAAGTTCCGATTCCAATTTACCTGCAGGTCAACGACGCCAAATCGCTAGTTGGCTATGGATAACCCATAAAGAAAAAAGCCTCCGATTAAGAGGCTTTTTTCTTTCAAATGTTCATTCTATTACCGATTGCCGGCATAATGGGTTTCCTGTCCCTTGTCATCCACGTAGAGCGTCTTGCTCTTACCCTGGTGCTTCAAATTCACCTGGTACAAATCGCCGTTCCTGGGCCGATCGATTCGCGTGTATTTCTGGTGATCTGAGCCAGGATACTGCTTGTTTATATTTTCCGTCACCGGTGCGGGTACGTCATGGTTATCATAAAGAACATGGGTATCCATGTACCTACCCTGGGCATCGAAATGGGCAGTAGCTTCCCCATTGTCATTATCCCTATCCTCAAAGGTCGCACTCCAGACCGTCCCGGACCGATTCCAATGCGTAGGCGCCGACTTGGGATATTCCTTAGTAAAGGACTGACGAACACTTTCCGGCGGCGTGCTGTGGCGCTGAGGGAAGGCAAATAAGACTGCCAACCCAAATACCATGGTCATTAAATACTTTTTCATGAGTCTTCTATTTTACCTATATGGTTCAATAACCCTGCCAGAGAAATGCTTTGAGTGCCGCACCCGCTTTGAGTCCAAACTACTGCAGGACATTCTATTCTAACGCATGCAATTTGAAATTAGGATCTTCTTCTCCAGAATCAATGAAATTTTAATAAATTACCCTGCAATGCTGCTAAATGAGAAAAGTAATTTTTCCCCTGACCTGGTTCTGGCTATGCCTTTATTCAATCCTCCCCATTTTCTCAAGCCAAAAGCTCTCAGCACAAAAACTATTCTTTGAACAACTCACGACCGCCGAGGGCCTACCCAGCGACTATATCAACACCATATTTGAAGACAGCAAAGGCTTTTTGTGGATCGGCACAGACAAAGGAGCCTGTTCGTACAAAGGGAAAAACTTCTCTTATTACAATAAAGACAACGGCCTTAGCAGCAACTTCATAAACTGCATTACGGAAGATCCGAAGGGCAATATCTGGTTTGGAACCTTCGAAGGGGGACTCTGTATGTTTGATGGGAAAAAAATTAGTATCCCCGCCATACAGAATAAAAATGGTTTCAAAAATGTCTTTGACATCGTTTTCAATAAGGATGGCTCCCTTTTTTTGGAAGCGGATTCCTTTCATTTATATTTTCTGGAGAACGAAAATGCAGCCGCGCAAAGAATATCGACTAAAGGCCCTTCATTTATTTCAATTCTCGGCGAAGACCGGTTCCTCATTTCCTCATCCAACAATTCGGTATCAATACTGGAAAAGATTGGGGGTCATATTTCAATACATGAAATATGGCATACCAAAGGTAAAAGTGCGCTCTTACTCGCAAAACCAATTCACGGCCGGTTCCTGGCGCAGGAAGAAGGCGGAATATCGATATATGAAGTACAGGAGAAAAACGCCAACCTGTATAGACAAATCAGGTTACCAGAAAGTTTACCGCAGGGCTATGAAAAAACCTTTTATTCAAATGGCAAAGAAATTTGGATCGCTTCCTACAACGGGCTTCTGTACCTAGATAAAAGCAATAACCAGCATTATTTTGGAGTAGAAAAAGAGTTGGGAGGAAATTACGTCAACAATATTTATGAAGATAGCGAAAAGAACATCTACATCTGCACATTTGGAGGTGGGATAAAAATTTGGCCTCAATCCTATTTGCAGGAATTTCCGCTTGATGGAAAGGTCATTTCCATCTTTCCCACCGCAAAAGGGGCGTATCTGACAACAACCAAGAATGTATACCATTATCTCCCCGATAACAACGTCAACCTACTAAAGAACCTCAGCTTTGATAATTTCAGCAGCTTTTATGAGTCGGGAAATGGTAAGGTCTACCTCGGAACCTATCGGAGCTTCTTCAGGCTGCCAAGGGAATCGTTATTATATGATATAAACAAAAACACAAGAAACAAATACGAAATCTTTACTCATGTTGGCATTTCCGGTTTCCTCGAAAAGGAAGATGGCCGGCTATTCACTTCCTTGTACGGAGGAGGTGTATATGTTTTCGATCGGATGAATAGGATCGTTGATTCATTCACTACCAGAAACAACCGTGTCAGTTCAGGGATGATAGAATTTATTAAACCCTTGAGAAACTCCATTGCCGCATTGACCTATGGTTCCGGATTAACATTGATGGAAAGTAACGGGCATTCCCGCATCATTGAAAAAAGGGACGGCCTCCTCTCAAATTCTGTTTATTCCGTCTTTCAGGACTCGGGAAACAAAATCTGGATAGGAACCCTTAATGGAGTCAGCGTTTATGATGGGAGGAAAATAGTCAGAACTTATTCCTACGTAAATGGGCTAATCGGGAGCAAGGTGCTATGTATATTTCGGGATCCCCAGATGCGGTTATGGATATTAACCGATAAATACCTGCACCTGGTGGAAAAGAACAATTTAAGGGCCATCCGGTCTCAGCCGGTTTTGTTTGACAACAAGAATTCAATCAACCGGGCAGAATACGATACCCTGACCGGGAATCTCTATCTCGGCCTGACCGATGCTTTGGTTATTGTCCAGGTCAATAAGATCATTCCGGACACGATCGTTCACAGTCCCAAGCTGTATTCGGTTATTATGGGCGATTCATCGCTGAATTTGGACAGGCAGCATTATACCGCTTCTGCAGGCTTCCCTAAGCTGGTATTTCAATTTGCCAACCAGCAATCCCCCTTTGGCCATAGATCGGACATCTACTACAAATTAACCGGATACAATGACGAATGGCAATTGCTGGACAATTCCGGGGAACTTACCTACGAAAAGTTGCCTCAGGGAAATTATAATTTGTGGGCCAAGACAATCAACCCCGATGGCTACTCATCCCCGGAGACTCTGTTGGCTAAATTTGACATACTCCCTCCCTTTTGGCGACGTGGCTGGTTCCTGTCATTGTCTTTATTGCTTCTGTTAAGTGTCGTATTTTATTTGGGGAACAAATATTCCAGAATACAGTACGAAAAAAGGATAAGGCATTTGCAAGAAGTCTATCAAATCCAAATGGAACGTGAGCGCATCGCCAGGGAATTGCATGATAATGTGGGTTCCCAACTCACTTATCTCATCAATAAAATCGAAGACGAACATAGCTTGTTAGCCGATAAAGACGAGGCGGAGAAATTGGGCCGTTTTGCGCGGGATACCATGCGGGAATTACGCGAAACGATCTGGGCTCTCGATAAAAAAGAAGTTTTGCCGGAGGAATTGGAGGTCAAGGTAAGGCAGTTATTGCAATTGTATAAGGACGATCACCGGATTATTGAACTTTCATGGGAATACGACAACGCAGCGCAAATAAAGCTCAAATCCCTGGAAGCATTAAATATATACCGGGTGATCCAGGAAGCGCTCAACAACGGGGTCAAATATAGCGGCGCATCATTAATCCGGATCAGCGCACATTTTTTCCGGGCCGGGATGAGCATTTCGATAGAGGACAATGGAAAAGGATTTGATGCAGCTCAAATCGAAAATGGTTACGGCTTCCCTAATATGCAAAAAAGGGTGCAAGAAATGAATGGAGCATTGGTCATTGAAGGCCGCCCCGGTAAAGGAACCCAGGTAAGCTTTCGAATAGGTTAAAGGGATAAAATCAAATTTGGGCGGATTCAAAATCAACCTTTTTCCTTATAGTTTCTGAAAGGCAAAGCCTTGAATTTCGATAAATGAAAGGGCAGGGATGATCAGTATTGCTGTTACCGACGATAATGAAATGCTACGGAAAAATATCGTGGACCGCCTGAAGGACGATTTTACGATTCTATATGAAGCCAGTTCTGCCCGGGCGATTCTTCGTTATTTGCGCGCCAACGAGCCAGCTTATCATCCTCAGGTAATCCTGATGGACATCGCGATGGACGAGCTGGACGGGATTGAGGCCACCGCGCAGGTGAAAGAGTTAAATCCAACCATTAAAGTAATCATGCTGACGGTTTTCGAAGACGAAGACAAGGTGCTAAACGCCATTAAGGCAGGGGCAGATGGTTATCTGGTAAAAGATGAAAAAAAAGAACGGATCATTGAATGTATACAGGACGTCGTAAACGAGGGATCTTATCTCTCGCCTTCCGTTGCCGTGAAAGCCATCAAGTATCTGCAAAAAACATATGTTCCTTCGGAAGCATCGCCGGGGAATCCCTTGAGCAAAAGGGAACAGGAAATCTTACAGCTGATTATTTCTGGGAACTCCTACGCTGAAATTGCCAACAGCTTATACATCAGCATGTCCACGGTAAAATCCCACATATACCATATCTACGAGAAGCTTCAGGTAAGCAACAAAATGGACGCCGCAAGAAAGGCCTCCGGCAACCGCTGGGTGTAACTCAAAAATCATACAAAAGGCCGATTGTCCGGCCAAAGATTCTATCTGATCTTCAATGAAGGGTTTAATCACCGAACAAAAACCTTCAGCGATGTCAATAAGACCTGCCAGCCAGTCATCTTCGATTTATTTGAACCATTTCTTACCCCAAAACAAATGGGCTTCCCTTTTATGCAGCCCGTTGAAGTCTTTCCGTTTCGATACGGTCATAATATGTTTCTCTCTGTTATCATTAGTCAATGCCGTTTCGGGCCAAGAAGAAGTAACAACAACTCGTGATACACTGAACAAGAACTTTACGGATGATACCAAGTATGGAAAAGGAGGGAAAAAGTTAATCATCATCAACGATAATATCTACAACAGGGATTCTATCGTACAATATTTCGATGCAAAAAAGGATTTAAGAGAGGCCCATGTTACAACAGTTCTAAAAGATTTAGGAGTAACCCATTTCACAGGCCTTTATGAAAAGTTTAAAGGCCTGGATTGGTCCGCCTATCAAAAATTAGAGTCTGATGAACGTCAAGAGATAGAAGATTTTCGTGCCACAATAGGTTTTGACTTTGTGGAAAACAATAACATGAAGGATATTGACATTTCCCAGATCCAAAAAATTGAATCGGATGAGTACTATGATTACTATTCTTCCAATAATAACGACCAAGAATCTCCTCTCCATAAACACCCAATCAAATCGTCGGAAAATATTGTTATTCATGATGCGTTGGGAGAGCAAATATTTAAGGAACAAAAGCAATATCAAAGCGCTAATGATATCAATAAAGGGATTCAAAAGGACGAAATAATTTATTTGGACTCCGCTCGTAAAAAACATACAAAAAGATTTGACAGTAAGACTAAAAAATGGCAAGAATATGATAGCCAAAATATGCAATGGAAAAATATCAGTAATACAGCGCCGCCCGAAAATAACCAGGTAAGCACGGAACCGCCCATTGACGCAAGCAATATCCTTTTCCCAAAGAACGAGGCTTTCGTCGGGCTTGCCTACATGAACATAGCCAATTCGGGTCAGGGCAATCCCGGTTATGGCAGTTTCGGCGTGACCGGAGAATATACCAGGTATATCACCCCACATATTGGGGCAACCCTGGATTTTGGCGCCTATTTTCGGAAAGAAACGCAGGATGACTACACCCAAAGTTTTACCCAGTTCAATGTCACTGCCGGGGCCAGTTATATTCCCATCAATGACCCTTGGAATGAGGACAAAAAGTTTACTGGAAACCTGCATGCTTTAGGCGGCATTTCCAGGATAATGGTAAAAGAAAGTTCAGGGTCTTATGGACTGGATAATTTCAGTAAGAACTCTTTCACTTTTATACTTGGAGCCACATTGCATTACCATATCAGTCAGCGAGCTCAAGTAAGCATTCAGGCAGATTACGTACATGATTCATTTTTTAACACTTCCCAAAATAATGCAAGATTCAGCATGGGTCCTACCTTTTGCTTTTATTGATCCAGTGCGAAGCAAATGGAAGCATCGTTCAGCAACTGTTGCAGCAAAAAGCAACAGGCAATCTGACCATTGATCATTTCAAGGAGCTGTCGCGTTGAAATTACCAACAGACCATTAACCAGCCCGCCTACAATAATATCTCACATTAATCAAATCCGCCAAAACTTCGCGTGAGCAATAGGATGGATGCTGCCAGAGAGCCATGCGACATTCGCCGGCCATCGCCAAAAAATCATACAAAAGGCTGATTGTCTATCCCAAGATTATGTTTGAACTTCAATGAAAGTGTTAAACGCTAGAACAAAAAACCTTCGACGATGCCAATCAAACCCTCCAGCCGCATTTTTCCCGCTCCATTCGATCATTCAAGGAGCCAGAAAATAGGGGCTAATTATCAAAGTAAACGGGCAATTACGTTCCTTGCGGTAGTTGCCATTATGTGCACCAATTGGCTATTTTTCCACAACACGGCTTTTGCTCAGGAAAAAATAATAACAACCGTTGACACGCTTAATAAAAATTTGATGGATGATGCGAAATATGGAAAAGGAGGACATAAGGTAATAGTCATTTACGATAACATCTATAAAAGGGATTCTGTGGTATACTACGAGGATCCAAAAAAAAGAACAAGAGAACTTCATCGTACAACCATAATAAAAGATGAAGGCCTGACCTACTATACTGCACAATTCAACAAGTACAAAGACATTCTGGCAAAGCCCGACGCTGAGAAGCAATTGATGGCAAAGGATGACCTGAATAATTATCTCCATTTTTATTCTGAATTTTGTGTTTCATTAGGGATATATGGGCCCCCCAAAACCTTAAAAGATGTTGATATTTCGTTGATGCAAAAGATTGAAGAGGATTCCTACACTGACTTTGACGCTAGCGGCAATGCATATAAAACATCTAACAAAACGGTCGTTCACGATGCCTTAGGAAATATAATATATACCAACACAGAAAATTCAGAACTCAAGAATGCACATGAATACCTTTATCAAAAGCAGTTGATATATTATGTGGACTCAGATCGAAAACCACATAATAAGAGGTATAATTCAAAAACAAAAGACTGGGAGGATATCAGTCTTACCTCATTGCCGGGGAATAACCAAATTGGCCTGGATCAAGGGGCAAATAAATTGCCGGAGAGCAACCAGGCCAGCCTGCCGGCACCAATCGACGCCAGCAATATTCTATTCCCAAAGAACGAGGCTTTCGTCGGGATTGCCTATATGAACATTGCCAATTCCGGCCAGGGAAATAGCGGCTATGGCAGCCTTGGCGCCGTAGGGGAATATACCCGGTTTATTACACCACATTGGGGTGCCACAGCAAATTTTGGAGTTTATTTGCACAAGGAAACGCAGGACGATTACACACAAAGCTTCACCCAATTCAATATTACCGCCGGGCCAACATTTATTCCCTGCAAAGACCCATGGAACGATAGCAAAAAGTTTACCGGATACGTCCACCTGTTGCTGGGCCTTTCTGATTGATGGTAAAAGAAAGTTCCGGTTCATACGGACTGGCTAATTTGAGTAAGCAAAGTTTTACGGGGGCAGTTGGCGGCGAATTGGAATATCATATCAATCCAACATTCAAAATAAGACTGCAGGCAGATTATACGCCAACTTATTTCTTTAATGCTACGCAAAACAATTTCAGGATCTGTGCAGGTCCTAGCATTAATTTTTGATTGAGCAGGGGGCCTGGAAATGAACCAAATTAGGTGCAAAAAATTGGTCGAACGGCAATTTACTTAGGAAGAGTAAAGCAAATGAAACTCACCTAAAACCTTGCGTGGACGCCTGCAACTCCGATTAATTACCATTTATTGCCAGCTACCAATATCATGAATTACGTATCCAGGAAGTATTGGCACTTCATACCACATCAGCGCTTAGAACGGAGTAAAAAACTCCGGTTGCATCCATCCCCAAGTTTGGCGTCGACATCTGTGCCGCTGCGACGAAACAAAACGCTTTGATGACCTGCGAGGCGGCGATAGCCGGACCAACTAGGGGGACGGCGAGCCAGGCAAATTGGGTCAATGGCGCGTGTATAAAGAGTACCAAGGACCCATTGCCGTCCCCGTTTAGAAACGTGAGATTCCCAGAATAAATGAGCAGCGTATCTGATAAATCAGCCAGCGTGATGACATCGTTGACCGCCGTATAAATATTCGTGCCGGCGGACACAAAATCTGTCGTTGAACCGGCAACAGCGGCGGGAAGCACAGACAATCCCACCCCACCACCTACCCCTTGGGCTATTATTTTGCGGGTTTCGCCACTTGGCGAAGTAACGTAGAGTCGAGAATGCTGTATGGTCACCTCGGCTACCTCTCCTACCGTTACGCCCAGACCCGAACCTGTGGTATAGCTCCAACCGGTCGCATTAAACACGGATTTTTATTTACCTACAAAATAAGTAATTCCTGAATTGCACCGTCATTTCATTTAAAATTGCTCGGCTGTTTAACCCATGACGCCCACCACACTTTTCCCCAAAGAAAAAGGCCGCCTCAGAAAATTCTGAGACGGCCCATTCCTATTGAATATAGCTTGAAACTAATTCTTCAGCATTACGGTATCCAAAGAATGAATCACTCCATTGGACGTAGGCACATCATGGCCCTGAATCCGAGCTCCTTCAATGCTTACTTGACCGTCTTTAACGTGTACACGCAATTCCTTACCACTTACCGTTTTCAATTTTTGACCGTCTTTCAGGTCTGCAAAACTGATTTTACCGGAAACGACATGGTAATTCATGACATCAACAAGTTTTGCTTTATTTTCTGGTTTTAATAGATTATCCAATACTCCTTTTTCCAACTTCTCAAAAGCAAGGTCAGAAGGTGCAAAAATGGTGAATGGGCCAGTGCCGCTTAAAACTTTGTCTAATCCCGAAGCTATTACACTTCTTTTCAAGGTCGTCATGTTCTTGTCTTCGTTAACAACCTGTGTGATATTTGACATTTTTTGAAATTTATTTGCCAGTAGAATAACCAGCAACGGATGTAATGTAGACCTATAACAAACGGATTCACTGTTAATGTTTAGTTTTTGAAATTTATCCCCGTAACATCACACGTACTAACTCTTTACCCAAATTTTTTATTTAACATACGCAACTCGGTGTTTTCTAGGATTCATTGCAGAAATTTATTTGTGTCTTACAGCACAACCTGAAACTCCTGGACGTGAGAAAGATGTAAGGAGACTTATACAGGCAATACTTTCTGTCGGAGCAATTCCCGCAAATTGAGAAAATGCAAAATTGATGCAAGTGTAAAAATTCTAGATCGCCGGCAATCGCCAGGGCGCACGGTAACTGGGTGTTATTAGCGCATTCGCCGCTCTATTCTGGCCAAAATTTTTGTCCAATTCATTCCAGACCAGTCTGGACTGCGTTCTTAATGCAATGTTTCCTAAGTGTGCATACATGGCCACCAACCTCCCGTTTTCAATGGGGCAGGCGGGGTCTTTACGGGTCTTTATGCATTCTATAAAATTTTTCATATGTTCTTCATGAGAATCAACGCCTTCTTGTTTGGGCATGGGAGGAACCTTGGTTTTCCCGTCCACAGTTTCCGGGAACAACTCCATTTGTTCCCTATTAATGACCAGGCTGGCGTCATTACCAAGGAATGCCAGGCCATACCCAATGCCATAGGGTCCGTTTTCCGTACCTGCGGTATTTTCCCAGTTGATGGTATAATCTTTCATCTGGTAACCTACGCTTAGGGTGTCAAACGTTTCATGGGCATGATCGCGGTAGGCGAAATTTCCCCCGACGGCGGTTACAGCCAAGGGTAGTTCGGTAATATTCTTAGCCCATAGGGCCATATCCAGCAAATGCACGCCCCAGTCCGTCATCAGGCCGCCGCCATAATCCCAGAACATGCGCCAGTTGCCATGAAAACGGTTTTTGTTAAATGGCCGCAGTGGCGCAGGCCCCAGCCACAAATCATAATCAACACCGGCAGGTACCGCTCCATCCGGTGCAATTTGCTGCCCGATAGCGTAATTGAAATTTGCCCAGATGTTTACCTTCCGTAACTGGCCGATCTTTCCGGCATTCATGAGATCCATCGCTTTTTGAAAGTGATCACTGCTACGCTGTTGCTGCCCCACCTGCACTACCCTTTTGTGTTTTCGGGCCGCTTTGACCATCAGGTCGCATTCGGCTATTGAATTGGCCAGCGGCTTTTCTACATAAATATCTTTACCAGCCTCGCAAGCAGCAATGAAAGGAAGGCAATGCCAATGGTCGGGTGTACCAATGATCACCGCATCGATATCCTTATTCTCCAGCAGCTTCCGGTAATCTTTGTATACAAGTGGCGCTTTGCCCTGCAATTTTGCGGTATCTGCCTGGCGTTGTGTCAATATGTTGCTGTCAATATCACAAAGGGCAGCGCACTCGATACCGGGCTGCTTCAGGGCATTTTCCAGGTCGCCAAAACCCATACCTCGGCACCCGATAAGGCCCATGGTAATTTTATTGGGGACAGGCTCTTTTTTAGGAGATGCCTCGGAAAAAAGCGGCAAACCGCTTAAACCTACGGCAGTAACCAGTTTGCTGCTGTCTATCAAGAAATTGCGGCGTGTTGCTGGCATATTGGAAGATTTTGCTATGAAACTAATACATTCACTTGCATAGTAACAAATCTTGTTAAATATAATGGATTCCCTCGTCCAAGCACAGTAAGGACTTCCATAAATGCGTCTGCATTCAGCTTGCTAAATTCCGCACTAAATGGCTTTTGAATCTGGAGGTTGATCAGCTGCTGAAGATGATCTGACTAGGAAAAAGAAAGGCTGCTCTTATGGAAAGAGCAGCAAGAATTAGTGAGTACGAGGGGTTTTATGATCGGGATTGTCATATATTCTGGGTATTTTGGGATACCTGGATTTACTCTATTCCCACGTTCGTTAGTTAGCCAATTTGACTTCGGAATAGGTAAAATGTCCTTGCAGATCAACCTGCTTTAAGCGAAACTCTGTTTTGGAAGCAATGACATTGGAAGGGGGGGTTACTGATTTGCTACAAGAAATAAGTGACATGCAAACCAGGCCTAATACCACTCTTTTATAAATATTCTTTAATCTGCTGATCCAGACAATGGATCCAAGCAAGCACATAGCCAGCAGGAAATTATTCATGCCTGCTGCAATGACTTCCCCAAGAATCTGGTAGCTGTAATTCAACTGAACATCGCTGTTTCCGTTTTCAGCCTTTGACGCGATGGTAGCGATGTCCGTGAAATTTGATCCGTCAATACTTTTTTGAATTATGAAATGTGAGTTGTTCTCTTCCATATTGGTCTGCCAGGTAAGCAGTATTCCTGAATTATTTCGCGCGACGTTAAAATTGGCCAGCCCTGTTGCAAGCACTCCATTAACGACCGTTACTTTAACGGTTGCGGAAGCAGCATTCTGCTTATCTGTGGCCGTCAGGGTAAACACATAATTACCCTGAACCATCCCAGTTACTGTTGTGGTCATGCGATTTGCCGGGTTTGTAATTGTGGCAGCCGGACCGCTGGTTTCTACCCAGGTAGTATCCAGAATAGGATGTCCCGGATTAGCTTTAATCGCTGTGCCTGTTAGGGTAATTGAATTTTTTGGAAGGGTAATTATTGTATCCTTTGCCGGTGTGGTAAAACCGGACACTGTTGGTTGGGCAATCCCGGAGGCCGAAAAAAGGATACTTAAGATAATTATTAATTGAGTTTTCATGGTGTATGGTTATTTCGAGCTGCATAGAGGGAAACCATTAGCATGCCAGGCCTATTCCTTTGAACATCAAGTAGTTTTAAATCGTTTTTCTATTGCCCCTTCCAAAAATCGGAGAGGTTTCCAAAATATGGCCCATTCTCGGCAATCGCAGTAGGTCCAAATTTCATGACCGGAATCAGAAAGCGGATGAATCCGAAAAGGTTAGCGCAATCGTTCATCTATATGAATGAAGCCGAAGTGAGGGTCGTCTTGAGGGATTTCTGGCCGGAAATATCAGGGATGAGGCAGATGACGATCTATAAATCAGGTCGCTAGTGTGATTCCTGCGTAAGCCGCTCCAAATGCTTAAGATATGGGCCAAGGATGCCCATATTTGCCTCGAATTTCACTCGAAACCCAGAAAGACCGAATCAAATAGGCTTAAAATGAGACTATAAATGAAATTTTAGCGTTGGCGGGGAAACTTTACTGTTTTTGCTGATGTTCAATGAGCTGACCTAAATAATGTGCTACCTAATTGACCAGAGGCTTTAAGGACGACGAATTAGGTTTTTTTGGAGAAAATGTTCAAAGATACTTCCAGCTCATCGGAGATGGTGCTGGTTCCTCCCACTCCAAAATCTCTCCGGTTTATTTTGAATGTACCCTTAAAGAGGTATCCTTCATTGGATGGGGTTGCTGTGAAAGGAAATGAGACATCTTTCGTTTGGTTTTTGATGGTAAGCTTCCCGAAAATGAAAAAAGTCCCGGTTTTATTGGAGGAGGTTATTTTAGTGGATGCGAAACGGATACGGGGATAGTTCTTTGTATCGAAGTAGGTTTCATCTAGCAAATGATTGTCACGCATCTTGTTATCAGTATTGATCGTTTTGGCATCAATGCTGACATCAAACTTACCAGTTGCCAGATAACTGGGATCAAACTGAATATTTCCATCGAGGCCGCTGAATGCACCATTCACATTAAAGCCCAGATTTTTGATCTTAAATTGTACAGACGATCCTTGGTCTTCAGGTTTATATTGATCCGATGCAAATATTCCACTTATGGTGATTAGAGAAACTAATATAATGCGATTCATATTTACGCATTTTAAAATTTGTTAAACCAATTTGATCAAAAATAATCAGAATAGATTCATCTCTTCATTGAGTGATTGTATTGTCAGGATGGGGGTTGCCATGATGACAAGTGCTGCAGGTTATTACAAGTGCAGAATCCTCAATCATCGGACGGCTGAGTTTAAAATATTTCTTATTGATCCCGATCGTCATTGCCATCATGTACCGGGCTATTTGCTTCTCTGGTTTTTCATCAGCGGCATAATCAGGCCGATGGGTATTCTTGTTTTCTGCGTGACAGAAATTACACGATACACCCAGGTCATCCTGGAATTCATCTACCATGATTTCTGACAATTTCTTTGAGCTGATGTTTTTCGGCAATACCTTTAGATTCTTGAATTTAGTATCTGGAGGGGTTTGCGGTTTGATAGCTGCGACAGCAGTTACGACGGTTACAGAAAGCGCGGTGATAACAATAAGCTGACGTGTCCGTAGCATATTTGGCAGGTCAAATAATTTTAGATTGAAAGATAAACTCTTGCGTAAATTATTCCGGACCACTTCTCCCAATGATTCGACTTGAATGTTATTGTCCTAACTTTTCAGCAGCTTCCGCCAACGGGGTATCCGTAATAGCCAACGTATGATCATGTTCCAAATAATGAACACTGGTTAATCCCAACAGTCCGCGCAATTTTTCCGCTGGTACTTTCATAGGTCCGGGCGCCGGAGCGGCGCCTGGCTGTGGCTGGGGAAATGCGGTGGAATTGGCCGTGTGGAATGTAATATTCCCCTCAACTTTTTGCATGGTCTGATGAATGTGCCCGTTTAATACCGTTACGGATCCGAATCGCTTAAGATAGGAAAGCGCCTGTTCGCTGTCTCTTGTTCCCCAGCCCCATTGAGGATAAATAGCCCAAAGGGGGATATGTGCAAATACAACAACAGGGGTACTATTGGAAAGCCCCTTCAGGTCATCTTCCAGCCATCCAAGCTGGTCATTTCCTAAAACCCCCAATCCTCCTTCGGCTGTGTTAAACACATTGACAAGACCAATAAAATGCACTCCATGAGAATCATAGCTATACCATCCATCTCCTTTGGTTTCTTTTCCATACCGTGCAAGGAATTGCTTATTATCACCGTTCAACACATCGTGTTCACCGGGGACATAGAAGATTTTCTCAGTTCTTACCATCTTTAACACCTGGTCAAGTGTGTCAAATTCCTCTGCCTGGGCAAGATGAGAGAGATCTCCAGTATGTAGAACAAAAGACGGAGCTGTGGGCATTGCATTAATTTTTGCTACCACTGCCTGCAATGTTCCTACTACGTCGGGGTTGGCGGGTTTGTTAAAACCAATATGGCTGTCGCTGATTTGGACAAAGCTGAAATCTGAAGCAGGAATCACTAACCCTCTTTTCAGGCCACCCGTAGTCTTATCAATCATCTGGCTCATTCCAAATGATTTTAGTACTCCTCCACTCATCATCCACAAAATGCCGGTTCCTGCCCAGGCCATGCATTTAATAAACCCCATACGATCAATGCCGTCATCGTTCTGGTCACTGATAATTAATTCTTCCTTTGCCATTGTTAATAATTTTATTTGGTATCGAAATGCTTCTCAAAAAGAATACTTAATTTATTTGTACTTGAATATTTTACATCATGTAAGTCGGATTCTTGATTAACTACCTGTAATGGAATTAATATGCCTTTAGCTTCTTCGTTCCATGTAGTAATTGCGGCTGATTCTCTTTGAAAACGGGCAAATACTTCTCGCCCATCCTGTATACTTTCTTAGAGGTCGCAATTATGAAATCAAGTGATTTCCTTCCGGCACCTTCAATAAACAGAAACAGACAGGTGAAAATCTGGGCATAATCCGAACGAATCTCATGTAACACAGCCCAAAAGCCCATCTTTGGCGGCGCCGGAGGCATTGGCAAAGGGCTCCTGCCGAAAAATAAATCAATTTTTGTACTGAGGACTGCAACAAGCATTTGCACTATAAAATAGAAAGCTGTAATCCTTGTGAATAATCCAAAGATTAAGAGTAAACCACCAGTAATTTCGCATGTTGCGATGACATGTGCGGTCGTTGCGGGGAAGGGAAAACCTAACTTTGTAAATCGTCCAACCCCTTGGTTTACATAAACAAACTTCAAAATACCTTCCCAAAAAAAGACAGGTCCAGTCATCAGCCGAATGATTAAAATGGTTGATTGACCTGTTACAGGCGGATTGAGAAACCAATTGATAACCTTTTTCATTTTCTTTCTTGTAAAATAAATAAGGCGCAAACATCCCAACTTCATGATTGCATTTAAAACTAATTACAGCATCCAGTACTTTTACTTGATTAAACATTGGTTGGTCAAGGGTTTTACATGCGGCAAGTGATACACTTTTAAAACAAAGTGATGATGTGATGTAGGTACCTTTGTAAAAAGATAGATATTGAAAGGCAGAACATATTGTACCATGGACTTTTTTGGACAGGCATTTACCTTTTATGGGTAGCTGATTTCAGCAGTCATTCGTTTGTCCAGTGGAATTTTGCTACTTAATATTCAATACAGCGGATTACCATGCGGGGCGATTGGTCGCTGAAAATGGGAAAATGAAATTGTTGAGTGAAGATTAAATGTTGCAAATGCTGCCCAGGCCGTGTTTAAAAACGGTGTCGATGACATTCCAATGCCTTAACTCCACACGGCTATTGGTAATTAGGAAAAAAAGTACGTACGAATCACGCACCGAGATATTGCCTGGCGTATTTTAGCACATTTATCCAAACAAAAGCCCCGCAAATTCAGATTTTGCAGGGCTTTCGTACGTTACGATGAACTTAAAAGTGATCCCGCTGGGAACATAACCCACGGTGAATCCCACATCTGTATTGCGTTTCAATATGATACTCCTACTCCCCTACCCGATTTCCTACCTGCAAAGAGCGTGAAATAATAAGATAATTTTAGAGCGTAAAATTTACCGGGTAAAAGTAGTCAAAAAATAAGAAATTAAGGTCTGGAATTCCCTTCTGAAAATAGTCCTCCGAATAGCTTTCCAAATAAGCTACTAGCCTCGTAGCTTATTTAATTTTGACAATCTGAGAAAGTCTAATATCCGTTTTTGTCGACAATGATACATCTTGCTGTATGCACGAAAGGGCATACTTAACCCTTTTTTAAGGCCCGTAATTGACCACCTTTTGTATACAACCATACATCTTGCTGTATGCACGAAAGAGCATACTCAAACCTTTTTTTAAACCCCGTAATTATTAACCAAATGTGGACAATGATACATCTTGCTGTATGCGAAAAACGCATACTTAACCCTCCTTTTGAGACCCTGATTGCTGAGCAGTTGGAGCGCCCCATCTCACTCAGTAAATGCTGCAAGGTTCATTAAAGTTGACGTCATGCCCTCATAGTGATCACCCGGCTGTATTCCAATGGGTACATTCTCACAAAGGATAGTGACCTCGGTACCGCCTGGTACTGGGGCTAAGGTCGTAGTGATTGTTATCGCGTCCGCGAAAGTTGGATCATCGGACTCAAATTCTACTAATTCGACAATTCTCTTATTAGGGACCAATTCCAGGAATCGACCTTTAAACACATCGGCATGCTCTGATGTTTTGCCGCGCACTTCGTGATTAACACAAGTAAATTCGAATGACATTCGAAATGTTCCTCCCTTTCGTGGATCAAATTTATAGATTTGGCATTTCATGCCTTCCGGCGGACGCCATGTGGCTACAGCCTCCTGATCCAAAAATGCCCCATAGATGGTTTCCGGAGATGCCAGGATAACCCTCGAAGCAGAGACAGTTCTTTTATTGTTAAATGTATTCGTCATTACTTTATTCATTTTTAAAAATTCTATTGGAATTGAGAAAATTTGAACATTATCATCAAATTCCAGGAACTCGAGAGATAATATCAATTGCCTGGGTTGGTCGAAGATCGAAGAAATCACCGTGAATTCTAATTTTGAGGTCATCAAAGTATATCATAGGTTTTATAGGAATTATTACATTTTTCATTGAAAACAAAGCAAAGGCATAGAGGTTGAAGTGAATCTTCCTTTAGTGGTGAAGAAATAAATAGCGAAAAAGTACGCAAAATGCGTATTTTCTATTACCTTTACAAAGCTCATACATGAAAGTACATCTATTGAAAAAACAGACCATTGAAAACTATGCAGAGAAAAATGCAAGGAGTCGAAGTTCGTTTAAGTTATGGCTATTAACGATAAAATGCGCAGATTGGAACAGGCCCGAAGATATTTTGAATACTTTTCGTTCGGCGGATTTATTAGGCTCTGGCACCGATCGGGTGGTGTTTGATATTGGCGGAAATAACTATCGAATGATTTGTCATTATGTTTTTGGCGAAAAAGAAGTGCACTTATTCGTATGTTGGATAGGCATACACGCTGAATATACAAAGCTTTGTAATGATAAGAAACAATACAGCATAAGTAACTATTAAAAAAATAAAAAATGGAAACACTGCCCTATAAGGTCATTAAAACCGAAAAGCAGTATTACGAATATTGTAATATTTTGGAAGAACTTGTTATGCTTAAAAAGAAAAATAAGCAACAGCGGGATACCATTGAATTATTAACTGTCCTTATCGAAAAATGGGACGATGATCATAATACCTTTGGAGATGCAGATCCTATTGAATTGCTAAAGTACCTGATGATTGAAAATAAATTAAAGGCTATTGCGCTCGCAGGGTTATTTGGAGTCAGCAAGAGCCTTGTATCTGACATTCTCAATTACAGAAGAGGTTTGTCCAAGGATATTATTCGAAAATTAGCTGACCGTTTTAAATTATCGCAAGAAGTATTTAACAAGCCATACAAGCTTGTATCTCCTTTAAATGCTCATTTGAAAGATGCCAGCGTGATGAATACAAGGAAGAAACTTTCCAAAGCTGGTTAGAAGTAAATGTAAACATTAGAATTAGAGCGTTTCAAGTAAGGCCGATAGTAAGAGAATCAGCCAGCGACAAAAAAATCCATTTTCTTATTGTTGCCGAATACATCCTTGCACGTTGGAATACGGATGGATATTCACGCAATTTCTAAATCAAGCCGTAACCTGATTTTTGAAACAACTGTTTTAAGTAACGAAAGCTCAGCGGATAGGGAACCCAATGGTTTACGTTATTCATATCATATTCGACAATCAAAAACAGGGCATTCATAATACTAATATCAATAAAGTAAATTCGGCCAATATCTAACCTGAACCCCCGGATCAATTTAACTCCATATCTTAAGCCATCAATGTACTTTTTTGAAATTTCGTCGGAATTGAGGAAATTTTACCACTATTATAAAATTTCAGAAATTCGGGAGATAATGTCAATTGGCTGGGTTGGTCGAAAATGGAGAATTTAAAGGCAAATTCTAATTTTGAAGTCTTGAGGGGAGGTTTCAAATTTTGTAGTAATTCTTGCATTTCTCACTGAAACCATCGATAGCAAGATGATTAACAAAAATAGTAATTGATAAAATAATAACCTTTAAATTTGGATAGTTTTCTTTGATCTTTGGGAGAGTTTCTATGCCATTCATCACTGGCAATTTGGCTGGCCGACCTTGACATTTTTTTTTCTTTAAAATATCGCATCGCCCTCTCAGCTTCATGCCCCATCCACATGAGCTCTTCCTTAATATCATAATAAATGGACAATTCAACTTTATCTAGGCCATAATTACTTTCCCACTTTTCTAGCCTTCTTACACTCAATTCTTTATCTATCATGTGGCACATTTGAGGTGCAAACAAAATTTGTCTTAGCTTAACTGTGCTTTACTTCATTTTATGGCAGCAGGTCAAAGAACAATGCAATTTATTCTAAGCATCTGATAGAATAATTTTTTCATCAATATTTTTTTCTATTGTGGCTTGTATAGGATTTTAAAATACAACCCTATTTTTTGTCTGCTATGGATATTAATTGTCTCAGGAATGGGCAGTATACATCACAGTATTTAAATATACCCTAAGAAATAAATGTCAACTTTTATTAAGTAGTATAATCTCTCGAAATTGCAGCAGCAATCCTCGCCTCCTGAGCGGCCGTCAGTTTTATAGTTTTTTTCATTATTGCTGCACCTCTTAAACTAGAATGCCGTACATCATCTAATCCAAATAGTTTTATTGTATTTTTCCCTTTCCTGGAATACTTCTTATAGTTAACAAATAAATTGTTGTCACTAAATCGAAAAACAATGTGCTCTTGATATCGATCCC
>Ga0210394_10002914_pt1 | contig 22573 bp, 14 predicted proteins | sample IncBWC12MmetaG_FD_160121 | JGI IMG/M metagenome (GOLD analysis project Ga0210394, IMG submission 160121) | Forest soil microbial communities from Barre Woods Harvard Forest LTER site, Petersham, Massachusetts, United States - Inc-BW-C-12-M | ecosystem: Environmental > Terrestrial > Soil >... | reverse complement strand
TGGAGCGGGCTTGGAAACGCGTGCTCGAATTCGGCCGCTACAAAGCGGTGGACGACACGCTGGCGCATGCGGTGGACGCGTACACCGGGATGCCCAATGTGTTTTTCACATGGGTTCGCCGCAGCGACAAGCGTATCCAATTCGAATTCTTGGACAACACCGTGGCGCTCGGCCAGCGGCCGCGGACCGTTGCATTCGGCGACAACGAAACGATCAACGTACTGGACATCAAACGAATGCTCGACATCGGGCGCTATGGGCGCGTATTCGTCGATGCCACAGCCGCTGAATTTCTGTACCGTGATCGCACCTTGCTCGGCCCCGAGCACAACACGGGTTTTTTGCGGCGCTGCGTCGAGGGATTCCATCACGTCAATTTCGCCGCTCAAGAGAGCGGGCGGATTTATTTGCGAATTGAATCCGGCATTCCGGTGTGGATTGATCCTGAGGTACTGGGAACGGCGCTGCGCGATTCCGACACTCTCGCCGGGTTGAGGGAGGTGGCGTCCGTCGCGCTCAGCGGCGATGCGGCCGCGGAGCGGCTGCGGCGGCCGGGTCGGCCGCAATATCTGCGCCGGTTTGACGGCGCCGGGGCCGCGGATTGCGCAGCCGCGGTGCCGACGCTCGGGCTATGGGGCGATGCCGCGGGCGAAGAATGAGCGCCGACGGCCGCCGGCGGCCGCCGGCGTCAGCCGAGAAAGTCGCAATAACGGTCGACGTGCGCCGCTAAATCGAGCGTGTGCTGCCGGGTGAGCTGCTCGGCCAACTCGGTATCCCGCAGTTCCAGCGCTTCGATGATTCTCAGATGATCGACGATCGAACGGGCGGCGCGGTCGTTTTGTGTAATCGTTGCGCGGCGGATGGCGCGCACGTGCATCAGAAGGTTGCGGGTCGCATCGATGATGGTCTGCGAGCCGCCCAGTGCGATGACCGCCGTATGGAATGCGATGTTCGCGTCCGAATATTCGCCCAAATGCTCCGATGGCGGCGAGTTCTGGAACTCGTCGAACAAGTGCCGCAGCTTGGCGATCTCCGCGTCCGTTGCGTGCAGCGTCGCGAGACGTGCTGCCATGGATTCGAGCGCCGCCCACATCTGGATCATCTCGATCATTTCGCGCTTCGACTTGCGAATGATGTAGATGCCGCGCCGCGGCACGGTACGAATGAACCCTTCCTGCTCGAGCAGCGACAGAGCTTCGCGGATCGGAGTCCTGCTGACGCCGAGCGCGTTCGTCAGCTGTCGCTCGTCGACGCGCAGTTCCTGCCGGGGATCGTAAATGTCGGTTTTCGCGATCGCATTCTTGAGCAGCGCATACGCTTGATCCCGAAGGCTCGTGGGGTTCAACGGCCCCAGCGTGAGCGGCGCCGCCGGCGCGGCACGTTCAACCAGTTTAGCGATGGTGCTCAAGGAACCCCCGATGCGCCACTAAGGGATGGCGCCAGCTAGATATATTATATGAAGGGCAGTTGTGGTCCATGACCAACCTTTGGCCAGGCGGTTGCTTGACAGTCCGAAATAGGTTCATATATGGTATACCACGAATAATATTGTGGCTGGAATACCTGCGGGCTCTTCGAGTCCGAACATTTTTTTTGGGGGGTCACGGGTGGATCAGGCTTGGCGCGTCCGCTGCAACGACTCGACTAGAGCTGCCCGTAGCACGGTCTGCACCCGTGGGGTCCTAACCTAAGACTTAAGTCTAAGGCTGCGCTACATTGGCATCGCCTAATCTCAACTTTTGCTGCCGCTCTCGATAAACGCGACTAAGGAGAACTACATGAACGCGCCTTCGAATCAAGCAATTAAATCTCAGGCAAGCACGTCGCCGCTGGCGAATCCGTGGGTCCAGTTGATCATCGGCGTCATATGCATGGTGATGATCGCCAACCTGCAGTACGGGTGGACGCTGTTTGTCGGACCGATTGATGCGAAATATCACTGGGGTAGAGCATCCATTCAGGTCGCCTTTACGATTTTCGTGGTGCTTGAAACCTGGCTGGTGCCGGTCGAAGGCTACCTTGTCGACCGCTTTGGTCCGCGCTGGATCACCGTAATCGGCGGCGCGCTCTGCGGCATCGCCTGGACGATCAACTCGATGGCCGACTCGTTGCCGATGCTGTACTTCGCGGCCGCGCTCGGCGGCATCGGCGCCGGCGGAGTGTACGGCACCTGTATCGGCAACGCCCTGCGTTGGTTCCCCAACCGGCGCGGCTTGGCCGCGGGCCTCACGGCGGCGGGCTTCGGCGCCGGGTCGGCGTTGACCATCATTCCCATCGCCAACATGATCAAGGCCAGCGGCTACCAGCATACCTTTCTCACCTTCGGCGTATTTCAAGGCATCGTTGTCTTTGTGCTCGGCTTTCTGCTGCTGGTGCCCCCGGTTAGTCTGATGGTGGCGCCGCCGAAGCTCTCGCCGGGTGCGAGCCGCTTCCAGGCTAAACCGATCGAGATGGTGAAAACACCGATATTCTGGGTGATGTACGCGATGTTCGTCATGATGGCCACGGGTGGGCTCATGGCGGTCGCGCAGCTCGCGCCGATCGCCAAGGACTTCAAGATTGCCGATGTCCCGGTCAGCTTGGTCGGCCTGACGCTGCCCGCCCTGACCTTCGCGCTGACCATCGACCGCATCTTGAATGGCCTGTGCCGGCCGTTCTTCGGCTGGCTGTCCGATCACATCGGACGCGAGAACACCATGTTTCTTGCCTTCACGCTCGAGGGTGTGGGCATCATCGCGCTCGCCAATCTGGGCACCAACCCGGTTTTGTTCGTCATCTTGAGCGGCGTCGTATTCTTCGGCTGGGGCGAGATTTACAGCCTGTTTCCCGCCACGGTCTCCGATACGTTCGGCACGACATTCGCGACCGCCAATGCGGGGCTGCTGTACACAGCTAAGGGCACGGCGGCCCTGCTCGTGCCCTACGCCAACGTGCTGTCCGCGAAGACCGGCAGCTGGCATCTGGTTTTCATGCTCGCCGCGGCGTTGAACCTGATTGCGGCGGTGATGGCGATTCTGGTGCTGAAGCCGATGCGCGGCAGCTACACCAGCCGCTCGATGGCGGCCAGTCCCGCGCCGAAACCGGCTTAACGCTTCAAGTCCGATGTTGAGCGGCCGTCACGCAGCACCGGAGCTGAGCGCGGACATTCCAGCTAAACGCGGCCCCACGGAATCGCGGCGCACTCGAGCAGTGCGCCGCGACTTCTCCGCGGTTCAGTAACAGATTAGGAACGGAGACAGTAATGGACGCTACGGCCAGCAAAGTTTCGGACCCAAAGGTCACCACGACCGCGGATGACACGCTGAAAAAGAAGACCCGCGACGCCAATGTCATCTCGGGCGGGCACCTGGTCGCCAAAGCCCTGAAAAACGAGGGCGTGGACACGATCTTCACCCTGTGCGGCGGCCACATCATCGATATCTATGACGGCTGCGTCGATGAGGGCATTCGCATCATCGACGTGCGCCACGAGCAAGTCGCCGCACACGCCGCCGACGGTTATGCGCGCCAGACCGGCAAACTCGGCTGTGTCGTCACCACCGCGGGCCCGGGGTTCACGAACGCGATTACCGGCATTGCCACCGCGTTCCGCTCCGAGAGTCCGGTCCTGCACATCGGCGGTCAGGGTGCGCTGACGCAGCACAAGATGGGATCGCTGCAGGATTTGCCGCATGTCGACATCATCACTCCCATCACCAAGTTTGCGTCGACCGTTCCCAGCACCGAACGCATCGCGGACATGATCTCCATGGCGGCACGCGAAGCCTTCAATGGCGCTCCCGGTCCCGCGTACTTGGAGATCCCGCGCGATGTGCTGGATCGCGAAGTCGATGTCGCCAAAGCAGTGGTGCCGCAGCCCGGCAGGTATCGCGCCTCGACACGCTCTATCGGAGACCCGCGCGATATCGAGAGGCTGGCCGACATACTGGTCAATGCGCAGCGTCCGGCAATTCTGTACGGGCAGCAGGTGTGGACCGCCCGCGGTCAAAACGAGGCGATCGCGCTGCTGCGCGGCCTCGATATTCCCGGCTATTTCAATGGCGCCAGCCGCGGGCTGCTGCCGCCGGGCGATCCGCATCATTTCGACCGCACGCGCACGCAGGCATTCGCGAGCGCGGACGTGCTGGTGATCGTCGGCACTCCCTTCGACTTCCGCATGGGCTATGGCAAACGCATCAGCAAGGATCTCACGCTGGTGCAAATCGACATGGACTACCGGACGGTCGGCAAGAATCGCGACATAAGCCTCGGGCTGGTCGGCGACCCGGGCGCGATCCTCGGAGCGGTGCTGCAAGCCGCATCCGGCCGCATCAAGGGCGACAAACGGCAGGCGCGCCAACAATGGCTGAAGCAATTGAGCGAAGGCGAATCCGCCGCCACCGAAAAACTGATGCCGCTGTTCAAGTCGAACAGCTTGCCGATTCACCCGTACCGTGTCGCGTGGGAGCTGAACGAGTTCCTGGCCGACAACACCATTTACATCGGCGATGGCGGCGATGTGGTGACGATCTCGGCCCAGGCGGTGCGCCCGCGCGGGCCCGGACAGTGGATGGACCCGGGTGCTTTGGGATCGCTCGGCGTAGGTACGGGATTCGCGATCGCAGCCGGACTTGCCAACCCGTCAAAAGAAGTACTGTGCTACTACGGCGACGGGTCCTTCGGTATGACGGCGTTCGACATGGAGACGGCCAACCGCTTCGGCGTCCCGTATCTCGCGGTCATCGGCAACAATTCGGCGATGAATCAAATTCGCTACGGCCAGCTTGCGAAGTATGGCGAGCAACGCGGCAACGTCGGCAATCTACTGGGCGACGTGCCGTTCGGAAAATTTGCCGAAATGCTCGGTGGTTACGGCGAGGAGGTCCGCGATCCGGCCCAGATCGCGCCGGCGCTGAAGCGCGCCCGCGAGTCGGTGCGCAAACTGCGCAAATCCGCGGTGGTCAACATCTGGGTCGATCCGCGCGAGTACGCTCCGGGCACCAAGAATCAGACCATGTACAAATGAAAGGCAGCAGGGAGTTTTCATGGGTAAGGCGTTAGACGGGGTCCGGATTCTCGATTTCACGCATGTGCAGTCGGGACCGACCTGTACGCAGTTGCTCGCGTGGATGGGCGCGGATGTCATCAAGGTGGAGAAGGCCGGCACGGGCGATATCACACGGGAACAATTGCGCGATATCCCGGAGGTCGACAGTCTTTATTTCACGATGCTGAACCATAACAAGCGTTCGGTCACGCTCGATACCAAGAGCGAACAAGGCAAGCAAGTTCTCGAGAAATTGGTCAAGTACTGCGATGTGCTGGTGGAAAACTTCGCGCCGGGCGCGCTCGATCGCATGGGCTTCACCTGGGAGCGGATTCAACAACTGAATCCGCGCATGATCGTCGCGTCGGTGAAGGGTTTCGGCCCCGGACCCTATGAAGACTGCAAGGTATACGAGAACGTGGCGCAGTGCGCGGGCGGGTCGGCTTCCACCACCGGATTCGACGATGGTCCACCGCTGGTGACCGGCGCGCAGATCGGCGACAGCGGTACCGGGTTGCACCTGGCGCTGGGGATAGTCGCGGCGCTGTATCAACGCAAGACCTCCGGGCGTGGTCAGAAGGTGCTCGCCGCCATGCAGGATGGCGTACTGAACCTGTGCCGGGTCAAGCTTCGCGACCAGCAACGGCTGGCGCGCACGCACGTCATGAAGGAGTATCCGCAATATCCGAACGGCAAGTTCGGCAGCGCGGTGCCGCGTGCCGCGAATGCCTCCGGCGGCGGCCAACCGGGAACCATCCTCAAGTGCAAGGGTTGGGAGACCGATCCGAATGCCTATCTGTACTTCATCGCTCAGGCGCCGGTGTGGAAGGACATCTGCCGCGTGATCGGCAAGGAGAAATGGATCACGGATCCAAGCTACGCGACCCCCGAGGCGCGCCTGCCGCGGCTCAAAGAGGTGTTCGCGACGGTGGAGGCATGGACCGTCACCAAGACCAAATTCGAAGCCATGGACCTGCTCAACGCGCATGACATCCCCTGCGGCCCGATCCTATCGATGGAAGAGATAGCCAACGAGCCGTCGCTGCGCGCCACCGGCACCGTGGTGGAAGTCGACCACCCCGCGCGCGGCAAGTACCTGACGGTGGGCAACCCCATCAAAATGAGCGACAGCCCCACTCATGTGACGCGCTCGCCGCTGCTGGGCGAGCATACCGATGAAGTACTCGCGGAACTGGGATTTGCGGCGGCAGATGTCGCTGCGCTGCGATTGAAAAAAGTTATTTGATATGCGCGGGCGCGAGCTCGAGCACGCGAGCATTCGCGCGCGAAGCATTTGAGGAAAACCTATGTCACACGATAAAAACGCTGTTCGCAAGATACTCGATCAGGCCAGGGCCGCCGGACGCGCGGCGCTGACGGCGCCCGAGGCGCGCGGCGTCTGCGAAGCTTATGGGATCAGCATCCCGAAGGAGGGAGTCGCAACCTCGGCGGATCAAGCCGGCAAGCTCGCCTCCTCGATCGGATTTCCCATCGTCATGAAAATCGTATCGCCGCAGATCCTGCACAAGACCGAGGCGGGCGGGGTCATCGTCGGCGTCAAGTCGGCCGAGGCTGCCAAGGACGCCTATGGGACAATCGTCGGCAACGCCCGCAAGTACGACGCCAAAGCGGAAATTCTCGGCGTGCAAGTGCAGCAGATGCTGCCCGGCGGTCAGGAAGTCATCATTGGCGCGGTGACCGATCCCGCGTTCGGCAAGCTGGTTGCTTTCGGGCTCGGCGGCATCCTCGTCGAAGTTCTCAAGGACATCACATTTCGTCTCGCTCCTGCATCCAAGGAAGATGCGCTGTCGATGCTGGACGGAATCGCCGCGGCGGAAATTTTGCGCGGCGTACGCGGTGCGAAGCCTGTGGATCGCGCGGCACTGTCCGGCATGATCGAGCGGGTGTCAGCCCTGGTGGCGGACTTTCCCGAAATTTCAGAGATGGATCTGAATCCGGTGTTCGCGACCGAGCAGGGAGCCACCGCGGCGGATGTGCGAATCGTGCTCAACTTCAATCCCGCGCCGGCGCGCGACCGGCCGAGCCAGGCGGCAATTGTCGAGAAGATGAACCGCATCATGAAGCCGAAGGCGCTGGCGGTGATCGGCGCCTCGGCCGAGAACGGCAAAATCGGCAATTCGGTGATGAAGAATTTGATCAACGGCGGCTACCAGGGCGGCATCTATCCGATCCACCCCAGCGCCGACAACATCATGGGCAAGAAAGCCTACAAGAGCGTGAAAGATGTTCCGGGCGATATCGATGTCGCGGTGTTCGCGATTCCGGCGAAATTTGTCGCGCAGGCGTTGACCGAGGTCGGCGAGAAGAAGATCGCCGGCGCGATTTTGATCCCCTCGGGTTTCGCGGAGACCGGCAATGTCGCCGGACAAAACGAATTGGTGGAAATCGGCCGCACGTACGGGGTGCGCCTTATGGGCCCCAACATTTACGGCTTTTATTACACGCCCAGCAATCTGTGCGCGACCTTCTGCACGGCATACGATGTCAAAGGCCACGCGGCGCTGTCGTCGCAGTCGGGCGGCATCGGCATGGCCATTATCGGCTTCTCGCGCTCCGCCAAGATGGGCGTATCGGCCATCGTGGGCCTCGGCAATAAATCCGATATCGACGAGGACGATCTGCTGACGTTCTTCGAACAAGACGACAACACGACCATCATCGCGCAGCACTGCGAGGACTTGAAGGACGGCCGCGCGTTCGCCGAAGTGGCGAAGCGGGTGTCGAAGAAGAAGCCCATCGTGATGCTGAAGGCCGGACGCACCAGCCTGGGCGCTCGAGCCGCGAGTTCGCACACCGGCGCGCTCGCCGGCAACGACAAGATATACGAAGACGTTCTCAAGCAGTCGGGAGTCATTCGTGCGCGATCGCTGCGCGATCTGCTCGAATTCGCGCGCGGCATACCGGTGCTGCCGACGCCGAAGGGCAATAATGTCGTCATCATCACCGGCGCCGGCGGCTCCGGCGTGCTGCTGTCGGACGCATGCGTCGACAACGGTCTTTCTTTGATGGCAATGCCGGCCGATCTCGATGCCGCGTTCCGCAAATTCATCCCGCCGTTTGGCGCCGCCGGCAATCCGGTGGACATCACCGGCGGCGAACCGCCGAGCACGTACCAGAACACCGTGCGTTTAGGCTTGCAGGATCCGCGCATCCACGCGCTCATCCTGGGTTATTGGCACACCATCATCACGCCGCCCATGGTATTCGCAAAATTGATGGCGGAGGTGGTCGCCGAAATGCGGGCCAAGGGCATCGAAAAGCCGGTGGTCGCTTCGCTCGCGGGCGACATAGAAGTGGAGGAAGCCGCGGAGTATTTGTATCAGCACGGCATCCCGGCCTATGCTTACTCGACGGAAATTCCGGTGGCTGTGCTCGGCGCGAAATACAAGTGGGCGCGCGGCGCAGGACTGATTCCGGCCGAGTGACAAGTCCCTAAAATCGCTGCGGCGCCGGCATGAAGATAGCAATCGTTGGAGTCGGCGCGATCGGCGGTTATGTAGGGACCCGGCTGGCGCTGGCCGGCGAAGATGTCACCTTCATTGCGCGGGGCGCAAACCTCGATGCGTTGCGCACCCGGGGTATCAGGCTGCAGAGTGCGGCAGGCGCCGAAGAGAGCCTTCCCAAGGTCGTCGCGACCGACGACTATTCGGCCGCCGGTGCGCAAGACATCATCATACTCGCCATGAAGGCGCATCAAGTCGAAGCGGTGGTCGGCGAGGTGCCGAAAATGTTCGCTGCCGACACCATCGTGGTGCCGATGCAGAACGGAATACCTTACTGGTACTTTCACCGTCACGGCGGCCGGCTGGCCGGGACGCGCGTGCACAGCGTCGACCCGAACGGACTGATCTACGACAAAATCCCTTGCGAGCGCGTCGTCGGCTGCGTGGTATATCCGGCGGCCGAACTGGTATCGCCCGGAGTCATCAGACATGTGGAAGGAAACCGCTTTCCGGTGGGCGAACCGGACGGTACCATCAGCTCACGCGTATCACGGCTGGCGCAGTGTTTCGTCAAAGGCGGAATGCAGGCGCCTATCTTGAGCGACATTCGAGCGGAAGTTTGGCTGAAGTTGTGGGGTAACTTGACCTTCAACCCGATTAGCGCGCTATCGCGGGCGACACTTGCCGGCATCTGCCAGTATCCTCCGAGCCGCGCCGTCGCGGTCGCGATGATGAGCGAAGCGCAGAGCGTTGCCAATAAGCTGGGCATTACTTTCCGTGTCCCGCTGGAAAAGCGCATTGCCGGGGCGGAGAAAGTGGGGCACCACAAAACTTCCATGCTGCAGGATGTTGAAAACGCGCGCACTTTGGAAATCGATGCTTTGCTTGGATCCGTGCTGGAGCTCGCCAACTTGACGGACACGCCGACTCCGCACATCGAGACCGTGTATGCGCTGACCAAGCTGCTGGCGAAGACCATGGACGAAGGCAGACAGTAGTTGCGGAGCGCATAGCAATGCCTTCGCACCAAGCACCCGCTGAGGTTCTGCTGCGCAAAATGTTCGATGCCGCCATTGCGTCCGCTCAGCCCGCAATATGCGTCCCGCCACATCTTCCGGCCGCGCCGCGCGGCCGATTGATCGTAGTGGGTGCGGGAAAGGCTTCCGCGGCGATGGCGCGGGCGGTGGAGGATCACTGGGCGGGGCCGCTCTCGGGGCTTGTGGTTACGCGATATGGCTATGCAGTGCCCTGCAAGCACATTGAAATTCTCGAGGCGGCGCATCCGGTCCCGGATGCCGCCGGATTGCGTGCCGCGCAGCGCATGCTCGAGCGCGTGCGGGGCCTGAACGAAGACGATCTGGTGCTTTGCCTGATATCCGGGGGCGGCTCCGCGCTGCTGCCGCTGCCGGCGCAAGGATTGACTCTCGAGCTGAAACAGGATGTGAATCGCGCGCTGCTCGCCTCCGGCGCCACCATCCGCGAGATGAACTGCGTACGGCGGCATTTGTCCGCCATCAAGGGCGGCCGGCTGGCCGCCGCGTGCCATCCGGCACGGGTGCTTACGCTGCTGATCTCCGATGTACCCGGCGACCGGCCCATCGACATCGCTTCCGGCCCGACGGTGGCCGACCCCACGACTTCGGCCGATGCTTTAGGGATCGTGCGGCGCTATGGCATCGAGCTGCCGGGGCCGGCGCTCGACATATTGATGACCGGCCGCGGAGAATCCGTGAAGCCCGACGATGTGCGGCTCGCGCGCGCCAGCGCATGCACCATCGCCACCCCGCAGATGGCGCTGCAAGCCGCAGCCGCTGCGGCGCGCGAAGCCGGCATCGCAGCCCACATTCTCGGCGACGCCATCGAAGGCGAAGCGCGCGAGGTGGGCAAGGTATTTGCCGGTGTGGCGCTGCAGGTGGCCGAGCATGCACAACCCTTCGATGCACCGTGTGTATTGCTTTCGGGCGGCGCAACCACGGTCACCGTGCGCGGCGGCGGGCGCGGCGGGCGCAACGTGGAATTTTTGCTGTCGCTGGCACTTTCGCTGGACAGTCACGCGCGCATCTACGCGCTTGCCGGCGACACGGACGGCGTCGACGGTCAGGAGGAGATCGCCGGCGCTTGCATCGGCCCCGATTCGCTGGCACGCGCACGGGCGCTTGGATTGAAGCCGCAGAAAATGCTCATCGACAACGACGCCCACAGCTTTTTCATGGCGCTCGGCGACTCGGTGATCACCGGACCCACGCTGACCAACGTCAATGACTTCCGCGCCATTTTCGTCGCAGGCGGCGCGGCGCGGTAAACGCTCGCCGCTTCGCAATGCCGCGGAATCGAGCCGCGATGCCCGGGGTAGTGCCGCGATGCCCGGGTAAGCCGCAATCTGGTACTCTTCAGAGCGCATGGAAACGCCCCTGACGCCTCTGGAATTCGCGCGCCGGGCCCGCAAGCTGCATGGCGGGCGCGAGGCGGTAATTGACGGCGATCTGCGATTCACCTATGCGCAATTCGCCGAGCGATGCGACCGCTGGAGCGCCGCGCTTGCAAAACTAGGCGTGGGCAAGGGTGACCGCGTCGCTACGATCGCGCCCAACACGCATCAGCACCTGGAGCAATTCTACGCGATACCGCAGCTAGCCGCGGTTATTGTGCCGATCAACTATCGGCTCTCGGCCGACGACTTTGTCTACGTGGCAACCCACAGCGGCTCGAAAGTCCTGTGCGTGCACTCCGACTACCTCGACCTGGTGGACAGCGTTCGCGATCGCATGCCTGATGTCCGCCACTTCGTCGCCCTCGAAGGCGACAAGCCCGGTTGGCTGCCTTACGAGTCGTTGATTCAAGGCGCTGCGCAGACTTTCGCGGCGCCGGAAATTGCCGAGACCGACCTGCTGGCGATCAACTACACCAGCGGCACAACCTCGCGGCCAAAGGGCGTCATGATCACGCATCGCAATGCGTGGATCAACTCGGTGGGCACGCTCGCGCACTGGCCCATGACGCCGGCCGATCGCTACTTGTGGACGCTGCCGATGTTTCATGCCAATGGCTGGACCTTCGTGTGGACCGTGACGGCGGCCGGTGCAACGCACGTATGCCTGCGCGCCGTTGACGCATTGGTCATCTACGAACTCGTGCGGCGCGAACGAGTGACGCATCTTTGCGCGGCGCCCACTGTCCTTATCGGCATCGCAAATGGGCCCGCAGGGATGCGCAGGCACCTGCCTCGCGGCGTACGCGTGTTCACCGCCGGAGCGCCTCCCGCCGCGGCGACGATCGAGCGCATGGAATCCGATCTTGGCTGGGATGTCACGCACGTCTATGGTCTGACCGAAACAGCACCGTTCATTTCCATCTGCGAACCATTGCCCGAACATGCGGCGCTTTCGAGCGCCGATCGCGCGGTCGTCAAAGCCCGCCAGGGCGTTGAGCTCATAACGTCCGGTGAATTGCGCGTCGTGGACAGCAAAATGCAAGACGTGCCGCGTGACGGGACGACGATGGGCGAAATAGTCGCGCGCGGCAACGTGGTGATGCGCGGCTATTACAACGATGCGCCCGCTACCGCGGCGGCTTTCGACGGCGGCTGGTTTCACTCGGGCGATGGCGCCGTGGTCCATGCGGATGGCTATGTCGAAATCCGGGACCGGTTCAAAGACGTCATCATCAGCGGCGGCGAGAACATTTCCTCGATCGAGGTCGAGGGGGCTCTATTGCGTCACGCGGCGGTACTCGAGGTTGCCGTGGTCGGCATGCCGCATGAGACCTGGGGCGAATCGCCGCACGCGTTCGTGGTGCTGCGTGCCGGCGCATCCGCGACACAGGCAGAGCTGCGCGACTTCGCGCGCGGCACGCTGGCGCATTTCAAGGTACCCAGCGCGTTTCATTTTGTAAATGAATTGCCGAAGACTGCCACCGGAAAGATTCAGAAATTCGTGTTGCGCGGCAGGCACGCTGCGATAATGCGGCAATGAATGTTTCCGGAGCTTGAGTCTTGAGCACTGCGCATTTCACCGACGCCGAGCGCAGAATAACCATCATCGGCGTGATGATCGTGTTCCTGCTTTCGGCTTTGGACCAAACCATCGTGTCCACGGCCATGCCGGTGATCATCAGCCAATTGCATGGTCTCGAGCTGTATGCGTGGGTGACCACGGCATATCTCTTGAGTTCGACGGTGATGGTGCCGATATGGGGCAAATTGGGGGATCTCTACGGGCGCAAGCCGATACTGCTCGCTGGAATAGGTCTGTTTCTGTTCGGCTCGTGGCTCTCCGGGCTCGCCGGCGAGTTTGGCGACCTGCCGTTGCTGGGCGGCGGCATGGTGCAGCTCGTGGTGTTCCGGGCTGTTCAGGGTTTGGGCGGCGGGGCGCTCTTTACGACCGCGTTCGCCATCATCGCCGATCTGTTCCCGCCGCGGGAACGGGGCAAATTCGCGGGTCTGTTCGGCGGCGTGTTCGGCATAGCCAGCGCCATCGGCCCGCTGCTGGGCGGCTACTTCACCGACCATGGAACGGTATCGATCGGCGGCCATCTCATCGAAGGCTGGCGCTGGGTGTTCTACCTTAATCTGCCCGTGGGCTTGATCGCGCTGTTCATGGTGATAGCCAAGATGCCCAAGCTGTCGCATGCCGCAAAGGGCAGCATCGACTACCTGGGCGCGGTATTGATCGTGGCGGCGTGCGTGCCGCTGCTGTTGGCGTTGACGTTCGGCGGTCAAAAATACGCCTGGGATTCGCCGGTGGTGCTTGGATTGCTTGCGATGTTCGGCATCTGCACGGTTCTGTTTGTATTGGTGGAAAGACAGCTCGAAGATCCCATCATCCATATGGAGCTGTTCAACAACCGGGTATTCACCTGGGCGAATATCGCAGGCTTCTTCTCGTCGATGTCGTTTCTGAGCGTGGTAGCGTTCCTGCCCTTGTTCATGCAGCTGGGACAGGGCGTGCAGGCCACCACCAGCGGTCTTTCCACGATGCCCCTGATGTTGGGTTTGATTGCCGCGGCCACCATCAGCGGCAGGCTGGTCACGCGCACGGGCCGCTACAAGCCCTTCATGCTGTTCGGAATGGTCGTGCTGCTCATCGCCACCTTTCTGATGAGCCAAATGACCCACCACACCACCCGGCTCGATCTGGGCTGGCGCATGGCCCTTCTCGGCATCGGCTTAGGTCCCTTGCAGGGCTTGTACGGCGTGGCCATTCAAAATGCCGTGCCGATGAACCGTATGGGCGTCGTGACCAGCGCCAATCAATTCTTCCGTCAGATCGGCTCGACGGTCGGCGTCGCGATTTTCGGCACGCTCTTGACCAACAATCTCAACGGCAAACTATCCGCCTGGGCCGCTGCCAAGGGTTTGCCGCCAATCGACTTGTCCAAGCTGCGCAGCCTGTCGATCGATGCCCAGGTTCACGCCGGCGTCATGAACATTCCCGAGGCCATCCGAATTCTGATCGCGGATGCCGTGACACACGTGTTTCTGCTCAGTATCATCGTGGTGGTCATCGCGCTCATCGCCACCATGATGATCCCCGAACTGCCGATGCGCGAACGCTCCAGGGTCCCACCCAAGGACGCCGTCCCCGCGGATGCGCACATGTAGAGGCCGCTCGCGCGCCGGCCGCTACGGGGTCCCCGCCGCCACAGGGTCCCCGCTGCCACAGGGTCCCCGCCGCTACGGGGTCGCGGCCATCATTTTCTGAAAATTGCCGCTGTAGAATTTGTTCTTGGCATCTTCCGAAATGTCCTTGAAGGTACGCTCGAATCGACCGATCGGATCGTCGGTGCCTTCGGGATGCGGATAATCGCTGGAGAACATGAACAGATCGGGGCCGGCATCTTTGATCAGCCGGCCGACGTCCTCGCCCGGGAACGGGGTGAATTTCACCGCACGGCGAATGTACTCCGACGCTTTTACCGGCAACGCCGCCACCGACGGATCGGTGCGTTTGAAGATTTTTTGGCTCAGATCGAGCATGCGCAAGTATTCCGGCACCCAGCCTGCGCCGAGCTCAATGACGCCGCCGCGCAATGCGGGAAAGCGCTCGAACACTGCGTCGAAAACCAAGGCGGTAAGAAACTGCTGCGGTCCGATGGACAGCAGCATGAAATCGCGCACGCGGAGGTTTTCGCCGCCTTCCGCGCCCGTTATATCCTTCGGCCGCGGTTGGCCGTTGTTTTCGTATTCCGCCAGCTTGACGTGGGCGTTGGGACCCACATGCAGCAGGAACGGCACGTTCAGGTCGCAGAACGCCTGCCATACGATGTCAAAATCAGGATGGCCCGGAGATTTATCCCGCACCGGCATGCCCGGTATCCAAAATGCACCGCACCCCAGGCGCATCCCTTCTTGCATTTCCTTCACGCAGCGTGCCGGATCAGCAAGTGACACTTGACCGACGGCGATCAGACGCGGGTCCTGATTGCAAAACGCGGCCATGGCTCGGTTGTGCGCGCGAATTCCGCCGTAACGGACATCCAAATCGTCGTGATGCAGGTATTGAGTGGCGGAAAAAGTCGAAAACACCAATTGCCGCTTGAAGCCCAAATCGTCCAAAGCGGCTTTTCTCTCTGCGGCATCAAACGCGCCCGGTGCATTCCATCCCTTCTGCCCCTTCACGACGTCGATCGCCGCAAGCCCGCGCGCGGCGCGTTCCCTTTGCTTCACGACGGCGTCGTTGATGATCTCAAAACTCTTGGTGCCGGATTTCGCCAGACTCATTTCCGGCAGCTTGCCGAGAATATCGGGGTCGGTGAAGTTGGAAATCCAGTCCTTGGTCTCCAAGATGTGGCTGTCGGCGTCGCAGTAAAGGCGATCGATCGCATATGTCATGTGCGCATTCCTCGATGGAACCTAGTAGACGCAAATTATAATTACTGGGCGATCAAGTCAAGGGCGCGCGCCGGGCGGCTAGCGGCGTGTCCGGGCGGCGGCTTTTGGGGCGGGGCGCCCGCTGCTGTCTGATTTGCGATTGCGGTACTTGGCCTGCAGGGTGTTGTTGCCGCCAATGGTGAATTCGCTCCAGATTTCCGCGGCGCGTTGAGCCGAGACGCCGCTGCGCCGCAACGCGCGCGCCGACAGGATTGGTGCGTTGACCGTCATGATTGCGCAAACAGCGGCGACATCTTCCGGAAAGCCGTAGACATCCATGCAGCGTTTCGTGAAATAGTCCATGATGATCGTGCGCTCATCGCGGTCTTGGCGTTTTACCAGGCCGGCTATGGAACGATCGCTGGCCAACAGACGCATGATGGGCCCGCGCTCATAGAGATACTCCATCGCGCGCAAGTTCGAGCGGCGGATGATGTCTTCGAAAGGCACGTCCGGCGGCAGTACATTGAGCCCCTGACCGCGTAAGTAACGATATTCGCGCTCCACCAGCGCTCTGAATAAATCTTCGAGGCGCAGAAAATATTTATAGATGAGCGGCTTGCTGATGCGCGCCTGCACCGAGACGGCTTCGAGCGTGCAGCTCGAAAGCCCGCGATCGACGATCAGCGCCACGGCACTATCTAAAATCTGCTCGCGCCGCTTGTCCGGCGACATGCGCTGCGCGCGCCTCTTTGCGGGCATAAACCGAGTCTCTCCTAAGGGTCAGGCCGATGCTTGGGATTTCCATTCTACGCGAGACCAATGGCGGGTGCGGGGACGCGTATCCTGCGCGCAGCACTTGGTATAAAGTTCGCCATCGTGAAACCGAGAAATCGATTGATTGTGGTCGGCGCCGTCGCGCAGGCCATTGGCGCGTGGTCGGGCGCAGTTGGCGCGGACTTTGGTCCGTCCAATCCATTTTATGCGCCGAGCAAGCTGCCGTTCAACGCGCCGCCGTTCGACCGGATCAAGGACCACGACTATAAGCCGGCAATCGAGGCGGGGATGGCGCAGCAGCTTGCCGAGATAAAGCAAATAGCAGCGGATCCGGCGCCGCCGACTTTCGACAACACTTTTGTCGCGATGGAGCGATCCGGGCGTCTGTTGGACCGCGCGTTAGCCGCATTCAACTGCGTGAGCGAGGCAAATACCAACCCAATTCTTCAGGAAGCGAAGACCGCGCTGGCGCCGGCGCTGGCCGCGCACCGGGATGCGATCCATTTGAATGCGAAGCTGTTCGCGCGGCTGACTGCGGTCTATCGGCAGCGCGCAGCGCTCAAGCTGGATGCCGAATCGCTGCGCCTGATCGAGGTAGAGTACGACGAATTCGTTCATTCGGGCGCAAACCTGTCGGCTGCGGACAAAGAGCAGCTCAAAAAACTAAACCAGGAAAGCTCGGCTCTGTCGGATGCGTTCGCCAATAAGTTGCTCGCTGCGGCAAAGGCGGGCCGCTATTTGACCGCCGATAGAGCCGCGCTTGCAGGCCTTGGCGAAGCGCAGCTGGCCGCCGCCGCGCAGGACGCCAAGAGCCGCAATACGGAAGGCTACTTGATCCCGTTGCAGAACACGACGCAGCAGCCGGTACTCGCGTCCTTGAGCGTGCGTGCGACGCGTGAAAGCATCTTTCGCAATTCATGGGACCGCACGGAGCGCGGCGATGCAAACGATACCCGGAGCACCATCGCGCGCCTGGCGCAAATTCGCGCCCAGCAGGCAAAACTGCTTGGCTTCCCCAGCCACGCTGCGTGGGTGCTCAAAGACCAGATGGCGAAGACGCCGGAGGCGGCCCTGGAATTCATGGCTGCCCTGGTGCCGGTTGCGACTGCGACTGTCTTGAGCGAAGCCAAGGATATCCAGGCCGTAATCGACGCGCAGCGGGCCGGCTTTGCGCTGCAACCGTGGGATTGGGCTTTCTACGGCGAACAAGTACGCAAAGCGAAATACGACCTCGATGAAGCTGAGATCAAACCATACTTCGAACTCAACAATGTACTGGAGGCCGGCGTGTTCTTTGCGGCCAATCAGTTGTACGGCATCAGCTTCAAGGAACGCAAGGACATTCCGGTCTACGAGCCGGAAGTGCGGGTATTCGAAGTCTTGGACGCGGACGGCAAGGCGTTGGCGCTCTTCTACTGCGATTATTTCAAGCGCGACAATAAAAATGGCGGGGCTTGGATGTCCCAATTCGTCGACCAGTCGACGCTGCTTGGCACCTTGCCGGTGGTCTATAATATCGCCAACCTGCCGAAGCCCGCACCGGGCGAGCCTGCTTTGATCAGCTTTGACGATGTGACCACGCTGTTTCATGAGTTCGGTCACGGGCTGCATGGGATGTTTGCCAATACCCGGTATCCCAGCCTGTCGGGGACTGCGACGGCGCGCGATTTTGTCGAGTTTCCATCGCAATTCAACGAACACTGGGCAATGTACCCGTCCGTGTTCGAGCACTATGCCAAGCATTACAAAACGGGTGCGCCGATGCCCGCGGCACTGGTGGAAAAGATCAAGAAATCCAAGAATTTCTCGGCCGGCTATGATTTGACGGAAGTATTGGCGGCAGCCGAACTTGACATGCAATGGCATGCGTTGCCGGCCGGCGCGCCGTTGCAAAATCCGGATCAATTCGAAAAAGAGGCGCTGGCAAGAACGCACCTCGACATAGCGGCGGTGCCGCCGCGCTATCGTTCCAGCTATTTCCTGCACATCTGGAGCAGCGGTTATGCGGCCGGCTACTATGCGTACATCTGGACCCAGATGCTGAACGATGATGCGTTTCAATGGTTCGAAGACAACGGCGCCTTGAGCCGCGCGAACGGCGATCGATTCCGCCGCATGATCCTGTCGCGGGGCAATACCGAGGATCTTGCGGCCATGTATCTTGCATGGCGCGGCAGGGCTCCCAGTATCGACGCCATGATGAAATACCGCGGCCTCAAGCCGGCTCAATAGCCGCGGTCAGCTGCCGAGGCTTGCGAAACCCCTGCCTTCGGCAACCAGCTGCTCGAGCAACGGCGAAACTTTGAGCCACTTGCTGCCGGTCTGCGCGCTGTATTTCTGCAATCTCTCCAGCGCGTTCTTCAAGCCCACCTCGTTTTCGGCCCAGAACATCGGACCGCCGCGATAGGCTGGGAAGCCGTAGCCGTATAGGTAAACCACATCGATGTCGCTGGAGCGATAGGCCACGCCTTCACGCAGCACTTCGCAACCCACATTCATCAGCGCCAAGAAGCAACGCTCGACGATTTCTTCGTCGCTGAATTGCCGGCGTACGATGCCATATTCCTTCGACACCTTCTCGATGATCTGCGCAACCAGCGGCGATGGCCGCGGCGTGCGATCGCCGGGCGCGTAATCGTAGTAGCCCGCCTGGGTCTTTTGACCCAGTCGTCCCATTTCCACGAGCAAGTCCGCCGAGCGCGACACACGTGCATCAAAGGTCGCCGGGTCGCGGTCCTTGCGCGACTTGTAGCCGACATCGAGACCCGCTAAATCGCTCATCTGCAGTACGCCCATCGGCATGCCAAAGTTGCGCAGAGCCGCATCGACTTGCTCCGGCATTGCACCCTCCAGCACCATCAGCGACGCCTGATAGGCATAGCCGCCCAACATGCGGTTGCCGATGAAGCCGTCACGATTGCCGCACACCACGCCGACTTTGCCAATGCGCTTTGCGATATCGATGACCGTCACCAGGACATCCTGCGCGGTCTTTGCACCGCGCACGATTTCCAGCAAGCGCATCACGTTGGCGGGAGAGAAAAAATGCGTGCCGACCACGTCGCCCGGCCGCGAAGTCGAGTCGGCGATTTCGTCGATGGACAGGTAGGAGGTATTCGATGCGAGTATCGCGCCTTTCTTGGCCGCCCGGTCCAGTTTGCCGAACACGTCCTTTTTGATGGCCATGGTCTCGAAAACCGCTTCGATGATGAGATCCGCCTCGCCGACATCGCCATACGACAAAGTGGGCTTCAACAACGCCATGCGTTCCTGAACCTGCTGCATGGTCAATTTGCCCTTCGACGCGGTGGTTTCATAATTCTTGCGGATCACGCCCATGCCCCGATCCAGCGCGTCCTGCGTCATTTCCAGCATCGCGACGGGAACCCCGACATTCAAGAAGTTCATCGCGATCCCGCCGCCCATGGTGCCGGCGCCAATGATCGCCACGCTCTTGATCTCGCGTTTCGTGACGCTCTTGTCGAGATTGGGAACGTTGGCGGCCTTGCGTTCGGCGAAAAACACATGCTGTAGCGCCTTGGCCTGGCTGTTCTGCATGCACTGCACGATCAATTCGCGCTCGCGCGCCATGCCTTTATCGAACGGCAGCGTGGCCGCCGCCTCCAACGCATCGACGATGCGCTGCGGCGCGAAGAGATTCTTCTTTTCCTTGGCGATGCGTTTACGCGCTGCGTCGAAGAATCCGGCGGCAAGTTGGCTCGCATCGATAGCGATGTCCCGGATCTTACGCGGCGGGGCTTTTTGCGCGGCCAGGTCCTGCGCATACTTGACGGCGCCCTGGAGCAAATCCCCATCGATGATTTTATCGATCACGCCGCCTTTGGCGGCCGCTGCGGCTGAAATGGGATCACCCGAAACGATGATGTCGAGCGCCGCTGCAATACCGATCAGCCGCGGCAGCCGCTGCGTGCCGCCCGCTCCCGGAAGAATCCCGAGCTTGACTTCCGGCAATCCGACTTTCGCGCTCGCCACCGCAACACGATAGTGGCAGGCAAGGGCAACTTCCAGGCCCCCGCCAAGAGCCGTACCATGAATAGCGGCAACGATTGGTTTGGCGGAATTTTCCAGCTTCCCGATTGCCTCGTGCAGCCCGGGAGACAGGGGTGGTTTGCCGAATTCAGTGATATCGGCGCCTGCCATGAAGGTGCGTCCCTCGCAGGCGAGAACGCCGACTTTGATTTCCGGGTCCTGCGCGAGTTTCGCCACGCCGTCGATGATGGCGGTGCGTACGCCGACACTGATGGCGTTGACGGGCGGGTTGTTGACCCAGATGATGCCTACCTCGCCGCGCTTTTCGAATCTACCTTGCATGAGCTTCTCCACAGGAAAGAAACATTTTTTGTTGCCGCTACAGCCGCCCGAGTCGTCGGCCGCCGTCGACCACATGCACTTCGCCCGTCGTCCGCGATGCGACGGCGCTCAAGTAATAGATGGTCTCAGCCACATCCTCGGGAGACACCAAGGTGCCCAGCGCCGATGCGGACTCGTAGCTGTGCTGCATTTTTGCAAAGCGCTCCGGCCCCAAGCCGTTCTTGAGCCAGGGCGAATCAACCATTCCGGGCGCGACCGCGTTGACTCTTACTTGCGGCCCAAGCACGCGCGCCAAGCTCAATGTCAGCGCATTGAGCGCCCCTTTCGACGCGACGTAGGCGATACTCGAGCCGCCGCCCAACAAAGAAGCTATCGAAGACACGTTGACCACCGCGGCGCCCGGTCGGTCGCGAAGCAGCGCCGCGAACGCGCGGGTCATTTGAAATGCCCCGATGACATTCACCGCGTAGATTTTCTGGAAATCCGCCGCCGCAAGCCCATCCAAGTCCTGCAAATCGACGAATTTCGTGGTTCCCGCATTGTTGACGAGCGAGTCGCAGCGGCCGAAGTGATCCTTGATCCGCTTTGCCAACTGCACGCATTGCGCATCATCCGCCACGTCCGCGCGCTCGACCAGCACATCGGCGCCGTGAGCCTTGCAGGCTGACGCGATCTTTTCCGCCGGCTCCCGATTGCGCGAATAGTTCACGCAGACATCCCAGCCACGCTGGGAAAATAAAATCGCGCTCGCAGCCCCTATACCCGAAGAGGAGCCGGTGATTACACAGACTTTTTTATTCAATGAAAGGCCCCTGCAGAAAACTTAAATTGGCCGCCCGTTGCGCCTAATATTGGCGCACACTTGCGAGGGTGCGCAAGGCCGCGCCCTGCCGGCCGCCGCGTTTCGGAGAAACTATGAGATTGTCCTTTCGTCCGCTGCTCATTGCGGCAGCCCTGCTTGCGCCTCTGTCATTGACGAGCCTCGTGCTCGGGCAGGCGCAACCCGCAGCTGCGCCCGCCGCCGCCCCGGCGGCCGTTGCGCCCAAGCCGACCACGCCCAGACCGCGGTTTATGCCGCAGTTGACGCCCGAACAGATTGCGGCGTTGCCTAAATGGACTGAAATGATCATGACCACCCGCGATGGAGTGAAGCTCGCGGCCAACGTCTTTCTGCCCGCGGGCCCGGGCCCATTTCCCGTGGTGCTGTCGCGAACGCCGTACCTCAAGGATGCGCTGGGTGATCTATCCGGCTACACGGCCAAAAAATACGTCGACGGCGGTTATGCATTTGTCATGCAGGATGTTCGCGGCAAGGGTCATTCTGAAGGGTTCTACGAGGCCTTCATTCCGGACATGGAGGACGGCTATGACACGGTCGAATGGGCCGCCAAACAGCCTTGGTCGAACGGCAGAGTAGGCATGGTCGGCGCCTCGGCGTTGGGGATCACCAGCAATCTCGCGGCGATGGCCGCGCCGCCGCACCTGGTGGCCGCCTTTGTGATTGTTGCGCCCTATGACCAGCTCCTCAACGCGTATCCCGGGGGCGTACTCAAGGATGAAGACACGCTCGGCTGGTTGAAGGCCCAGGGCGAGAGCCAGACTCAACTGGACCAGGTGAGCGGCAGCGCCACCAATTCCGCATTCTGGAACGAGCACGCGATGACCACTCAGCGCAGGTTCATTCGCATCCCCATGTACAACCAGGGCGCCTGGTACGACATCTTCAATGACGGCAACGTCGAGAATTTCCGCTGGCTGCAGAATTTCGGCTCCAAAGGCGCGCGCGGCAATCAGAAGCTGTACATGGGACCGGCGGGCCATGGCGGCCTCGGCGCCGAGAAAAGCGACATCGAATACAACCAGCCCGGCGCCAGCATCCCTCCGACGGAGGAAATGCGTTGGTGGGAGTACTGGCTCAAGGGTATCGACAACGGCATCATGAAAGAGCCGCCCGTGACCCTGTTCATGATGGCATCCGGGCGCAAGGGTCATCCCTCGGCTTTCAGCCGCGTGTTCAAGTCGCCGAACTGGCCGCCGGCCAATCATCCGACCCCGTACTATCTGACCGCCGGCATGCATCTGTCGACCAAGGTCCCGACGGTGCCGGACGCCAAGGTCAGCTACACGTTCGATCCGGCCAATCCGGTCAAGACGTACGGCGGTGCG
>Ga0210394_10002913_pt1 | contig 22576 bp, 19 predicted proteins | sample IncBWC12MmetaG_FD_160121 | JGI IMG/M metagenome (GOLD analysis project Ga0210394, IMG submission 160121) | Forest soil microbial communities from Barre Woods Harvard Forest LTER site, Petersham, Massachusetts, United States - Inc-BW-C-12-M | ecosystem: Environmental > Terrestrial > Soil >... | reverse complement strand
TATTCTAATGACGCACATCTGTTGGCCGCGGCGAGACATTTCGGCCTCGAAGGAAAGAATGTGATTGGCCAAGCGCCTTAAGCCAGACCCAAGACCATAGGACTCATCAGGCGTTTCAGTTTCCACCGAGTTTCCAATTGAGGTCGTCGCTCGGAAAGCTAAGTGCCGCCAGATCAATCGCTTTCAGAGTTTTATCAAGAGCTTCCCAAGCTTCGGACGTGGGTTCGATTCCCATCGCCCGCTCCAAAATCCTTGATGATTCGATTGCCTTTCCGCCTGGAGACTCCTGAAAATCGCCCCATAAACTAAGGGTTTTGTTCTAAAGACGTTCCAAAGCCCTACCAATTGTTCCAAGAGGTCTCAGCTCGAAACTCGAATGGATGTGTATACATGATGGACTCAAACACAACGGCGAAACAAGGCGGTCAATCAGATAATCCTGGTTCCCGACGCTCCGACCAGCGACGAAATAATGAGAACGGCCGGAGCAAAACCGAAAATGCTACGCACTTGGCCAAGATATCCACCGAGGATGAGCACTTGCTCGCCGCACTCGACAGGATAAGAGAGGGCGCAGCAATAGACAGCGAGGATGTCTCGGATCGGATTGTCTGTCAGGCGGGAGGTGCGATGCTTGGATATTGGCAACCAAAGACTAAGAGTGTGGAAGAAAAAATAGTCACAGCGGCGAATGCACTGGCGGAGATGCAACCAACCAATGCTACTGAACTCATGCTCGCGGCTCAAATGCTGGCGGCGAACGACGCGGTTTTCCTCTTCATGTCCCATGCTACGAGTGACAATGCTTCGTTGGAGGAAAGAAATTTCTCAACGGAGAAAGCATGCAGATTCATGAATTACACAGTCGGCGCTTGGCGACCTCCAATCGGCGCTGTGATGCCTCCAGAGCCGACATTCGATTTATGGTGAACTCATATCCACACGAGGTTTGCACTGACCGGAGGCGGCTTTCCAGGTCGAGCTGCTCTTGAATCAACGCCCCAGAAAAAGCTTAGGATTCGAGACTCCTGCGAGTAGACTGCAAAAGTGTTGCGTCGACCGTCTGAGCCAGCAGGGTTAATCGGGACTTCACGGCCTGTCATATCTGACAGTTCCATAGCTCCTGTCGCTCGACGTAGGTTGTCGCTCCGACAGGCAAGCAGCGCAAGGATAATGCGCCGCGAAAAAGCCGCGACATTTGGTGCGGTGGATCGTATTGAGCTTTTTTGCGACCAAGTCTTTTCCTCGGTAACTCAAGCGCAATACTCGGGAGGTCCCTTCTTTCCTGTTACGTGGTCGATCTTCGATCCACAATTCCGATTTCGCAAGTAGAAGCTCTATATGCGCGTGGTCTCGGTTAACGGTTCAAACGCTTTGCTTGAAACGGGAGCGTAAGGATGTCGGCGATGATTGGGGCTCTTCTTTTCGGCGTGACCTTATTACTAATCGACCAAGGAAGCAAGCGGTTGGCTGAAGTTCACGCCTCGGCGCGGCCGATCGCGTGCGGGCGGTTTCTCAAGATTCGGTCGATCGCGAACCCGCAGACGACGTTGCGGAGGGTCCATCCGCGCATCATCTTTCCAGTTCTTTGGATGATCGCACTCCTGTGCGCAGTCCTTCTGTACACATGGGGCGGGTGGTTTCATAGCAAGGTCGCCTTGTGGGGGCTGGGGCTTGCGTTCAGCGGCGCTGCGGGGAATCTGGTCGATCTGCTTCGACGCGAATTCATCCTCGATTTCATCGACCTGGGCTGGTGGCCTGTGTTCAACGTAGCAGATGCGGGTATCGTGGCGGGATTGGTCTTGGCGTTTTGGCCGCGGGGATGACCATCGTGCGACGAGTTTTATTTCACTGGCGCGGAAGGCCGATTTACAGCTATCCGGCGATGCTCTATGTCGGGTTGCTGGCCGCGGTGGCGACGGGGAACTGCGTAGCACATGCAACGGGGCTTAATGCCTTCCGCGTTTACATCGCGATGATCATTTTGATTGTACCAGCCATTGCGGGCGCAAGACTCCTCCATGTCGCCATTCATTGGCGCTCCTATTCGCAAGATAAGCGGCGGATTTGGGACCGCAGCGAGGGCGGATACGGCATGTACGGCGGCCTCCCTCTTGTCTTGCTGATCTCTGTTCCGGTCCTCTACCTGATGCGTCTCCCGTTTGCCGCATTCTGGGACGTTGGCGTGCTCTCGATTTTCGCCGGCATGATTTTCGCGAGAATTGGATGCCTGTTGAACGGGTGTTGCTGCGGCCGGCCTTCGAATGCATGGTTCAGCATCTCTCTGCCAAATGCGGATGGCGTGAGGGTGAAACGCATCCCTTCGCCATGCCTCGAATCGATCTGGGCGGCGACGCTGCTGGTTTCGGGGATCCTCGTCTTACACCGAATGCCGTTTCCCGGGGCGCTGTTCCTGTTTGCGTGCAGCGGGTATGCCGCGGGGCGCCTGGTCCTTGAATCCTTTCGCGAATACGCGGGACATTCTTCGAAATTCAACGTGCACCACGCTGTCTCGGCCGCGATCATTGCGCTGGCCGCGATCATTTTTTCCGCAAAGTGGCTGAGATAGGAATGGAGCAAAGGCATGGCTAATAACCTTACAGGCGATTTCGATGTGGTGGCGGAGTTTGCTGTTCTTGCCGTCAACCGTTTCCTGGCGGGAATGCACCAGACGGGACGATTCCTGCACTCGATCTCGGCTCGGGTCGATGACAATCCCCGTCCAACGCGGCCGAACTGGCCGGTGGTCGTGGGATCGGTTGATGCTTTCGGAGACGCGATCGCGAACCAACGCCAGATCGGAACTCCCAACCCATTTCCTGGACCTGCAGCCGCAACCGACGCGGTGACTGCGCGCCTGGGGGTGCTGTTGAATCCTGATCGGCTGGTGATTGCACCGCCGCAGATTATTCCCAGCCATATCTCCGGAACCGTTCAACTCCAGGTGTTCCCACCGACGATCGCGGTTCCGACGGCCGATGGAGAGAGCCTCACCGTGCGCATGAATCTGATGTCGCGGTTTTTTCCGGATAAGGGTACTGCTCCTCTTGCCGAGTTCATGCGGGGCGATCTGGATATCACAGCTCCGATTAACAAGGTTGTCTCGGGAACAATCAATGTGCTGGAGATCGATTTCAAGGCGGACGAGGCCACCATCAATTTCACTCCGTCGTACACAAGCCAGCCGCTGAGCGCCGAGGACATGGCTGGAATCAACCTATGCATTCAGAACGGGCTGCAAACCAGTTTTCTTCCTTCAACTGTGACTTTGCCCAACAGCATCGCCGACGTGCAGCTTAAGACCCTGCCAGGCGCGCTTGTGCTGATGCTTGATTTGAACGATCACCCATCGACAACAAGCAGCGTATCGAATGTGTTTCTTGCGCCTACGGATGACTTCGCTTTCGCCGTGGGACGTGACTATCTCCTTAATACGTTTCGCTTGATCAGCGACAACATCCTGAGCCAGAAGTTTCAGCCAGTCACTTTCAGGGTCCCTCTCGGAATCGAAACCCTGCACTACTCTTATCCAATCGCGCTTACCAGCGCCAGTTTCGATCTGCAGCCCCCTGGGAAAATCGTGCTCACTGTTCAAGGGCATGCGGGTCCGGAAGCCCACGGCCACCCCCCGAGCGGTTTCTCTTTTACGGTGACGGTGGATTTTTCTCTGGTGCCATCCGGGCCCGCGGTTGAACTCGTGGTTGGGAACGTGTCGGTGAGCACCAGCAGCGCGATAGCCACGATTGTTGACTTCTTTAATGGTGCGATCACGAACGAGGTAAAGGATGCGATCACTGCGGCGATTGGTGTCACTGGAGCGGGGAACACGGTGAACAACATGTTCAACGCGGATACGAATCTGGGAAATTTTCTCAACACTCAGTTCGCTCCGGCGGATGAAAGTTCGCAGCCGCCATCTCAGCAGGTGTTTCTTGTTTACAACTCCGTAGATATCCAGCAGGCGGGTATCGTGTTGCACGGATCTCTGATTCTTTTTGACTGGCCGGCTCCGTATGTGGAGTTTGAAGCGATACCGCGAAGTGCGAGCGGGCCGGGAGTGGTAGTCTCGCCGATATTTCAGGGTACAGACTATTCTGCACTCAAGACCTGGATTCCCGGCGGAACCATTGCGAAGTACGCGTGGAGCGTGCAAGGGCTGGAGCAGTCCTACCCGTTCGACGTTGACCCGAACCGGTTCGTGCTACTGTATGGCGGACCTGAAAATGCGCCGCCCGGCGCGAGCGGCGCGATGATCGCGGTTCCCGGATACTCGCCGCTGTGCTTGACGATCACTGGTACTCGAATCTCCAATTTCGGCTCGCCGCCGGCGTATCAGCCGGTCACGGCGAGCGTTTGCGAATACACGCAATTTCCGATCCCGCTCTCAGAGGCCGTCACGAGCGGGAAGGCTGGTGTACCCGTGGCGGCGATCACTCGGGCGGTACCTTCCGGAGGCATGGTGATCTCCGGGTACGCACCTGTTGCTGTTGACCCGACAGGCTCCAGCGCGCCCAATCTCGTGGTGCATTTTGCCGATTCGAAGTCCTCCGCGCAGCTGCAAGTTCTGACCGAGTCGGTGGCTGGCAGTGATCGCAAAGACGCTCCAACCGCGGTGGTGGCCGTGCTAACGCCCGACCAGTTGTCGAAAGCTTCGTACGTTTCTGGCATCGTCTACGCCGAAGATTCAGATGGGGGTTGGGAAACAGCGCTGGGCGTGACGCCGGCAAAACGACCACTAACCCTGATCGTTACCCCGCGCGGACGCATTGTGTGGCAGAAAGAAGGCGAGTTGGACGCGGCTACTCTCGCCCCCGCACTCACGCAGCATCTGGTAAAGCGGCCCCCTGTGCGGCTCAGCCTGCCGCGGCTCAATGCTCGGATCGGGCAACCGGCACCCAATTTCCTGTTTGAATACACCTCCGGCCGCGAGATGGAACTCGCCAAGCTCTTTGGACAGCAAGCCATCATCCTGGTGTTCTGGAGAAGTTCGGTTAGGCCCAGCATTCAGGCGATCCGCGATCTACAAGCATCGATGGCCAAGAGCAAGTCTCCCGCGATCGTTATGGCTGTCAACGACGGAGAGGATCCAAGCGTAGCCAGAGGTGTGGCAGCCGAAAGCGGGTGGACAGCAATTCTCGTGGCGGATCCGAAGCGCGAAATCTCGCTTGGCTACGGCGTGAGCTTGTGGCCAACGATCGTCTCAATCGATAGAAGCGGGGCAATCGCGGGGATTAAGTACGGGTACGTGCCGGGCGAACCGCTGGTATCGCCTTCGGGATATCCGTTGAAAGGTGTTTAGCAAACAGCCTGACGGCAACCTTGGTGACTGACCCGGCTCGCATGATCTCGGTGGCACGGCGTGAGCATCTGGCCCACGATCGTGCTTGTGGATGCGTCGGGCGTGGGTTACGGTAGTCGGCTATGGCCGGATCCTCAGCGACTCGGGCGAATCTCCGGCGGGGGCAACCAGGCACGCCGGGCCAACCAGGAGTGTGATCTCACGATTTAAACGAAACCGGAACGCGACGGAACAGCCAGGAGCGGGAAGAGCCGCTCCAGAGGAGTGATCATCGATGGTCGATCCCTATTTGTTGACGGCGCCAGTCCTTCTGCTCGGCATTGTGGTCCTGCTCAGGTTTATCGGCTGTGGTTTTACTTCGGGCGCGGCGGGAGGCACCTTGACGGCCGAAGCGTGTAACGGCAAAGTTAACTTGAGCTGGATGTACCCTGGACCGCAGAGCTATCAAATTAACCGAAACGGTAGTCAGCTTGTTGCAGAATACGCCGACACCTCCTACATCGACACCAACGTAACGAACGGAACTACTTATTCTTATATCGTTACTAATTCTTCCTATTCCAGTTCGGTATCTGCCACTCCCGCAGCTTTGCCGGGGCGTCCGCCCGAATCAACTGTCAATACGAACGACCCGCTGTACCAAAACCTGATTGGCCTATTCCTCATGAATGATGGGCAGGCAGGACAGACTGACGGCGGGCCTGCTGACGACACAAACATTGTGGACGGCACACCGGCCGCCCATTCTGGCGCCACCCCGCCAACCTGGGTACTCGCGGATCCCTCCATCATGTTTTACGGCGGCGCTCCCTTGGCCTCTAACCTCGATGCGGGAATTGACCATGCTTTCGACGATATGCCTACCAGCCAGATCACGGTCCTTGCCAAGATCTTCTTCAACGGAGGTGCGGCCGGTGGCATCTGCGAAAAGAACGACAGCAACCAAGGCGGGAAGGATTCCGGCTTTCGATTTGCGGTCACGAGTAACGGCGCTCTGCGGTTCATCGTGGAACTCAGCACCACCAATATGGTGATTCAAAGTGGCGACAACGCGGTGCCTGTGCAACAGCCACAATGGGTGCAAGTTGCCTTCACCTGGGACGGCACGAAAAGTACTACGCAAAACCCTGGTCCGGCCAGTGCAGCAGGTCTTTACGTGAACGGAGCCCTGCAACCAAATGCTTCCGCAACGAACGGCGTCGGAAACCTCGACGTTTCGAAAGCCTCGAACACGAACCCGTTTCGCATCGGAAACGCAGACTACGGCCCGGCCGCAGGCTCTTTTCATGGGAAAATGGCCTACATGGCGATTTATAAAGGGCGCTTGCTTAGCCCTTCCGACATGATGGCACTCGACGCGAATCTCCCCATCAATTACCCTGCCAACTTGAATCCATGCAGTGGGTGAGAACCGCCGCCGTCCACCAAGCGGTGCGCGCGCGTTCACGATGAGGCGGCAGTTGACGCGCTCGGATCCGACTGCCTAAAGGATCCAACCGTTTTGTTGGAAGTTTAGAAAAGATTTACATCTGGGCTATGCTGAGATGATGCATCCATTCATGAATTGGCGTCCTGACGTTTTCCAAACTCAACCAGGTTTGCTGACGAAGTGGCGATCGGGGTCAAGCTTGCGAATAGACTCGGCAGTCGCTTCGTATACAGCGCCTCGAATCTGCTCGCCAAGAGCTTGCCCAGCGATTCTCAGTGAACTCAAAAGAATGTCATACAGCACTCCCAAGTACACCCAAGGTTGGGACATCTGCTGGAAGCGAGTTGGTTCAGTCTATACTCCTAAACAGGCCCACATATCGAACTCGTCGATATATTACAGTCGAATCACCGAAGTAGAGTGTCAGCTTGCGAATAGTCATCGAGGGCCGATTCGCTCGACAGAAAGGCACTACCAGGAAGAACCGTAGCATCATTTCCGTTTTTGACATTTGAGTTGACTATTTCTAATAGTGAGTAGATCATCCGCCCACAAAGGCGAGGGTCGAGTGGCACTTCGAGCGCGGTCGTTAGGACGGCATCGGGGGTTTCGGGTAGCCTGGTGGACAGCTCTCTTCGCTTTGTCCATTTCTTTTTCCTCGAAGGCGCAGGTCGCTGAATTTCACGAAACAATCCGTCCGGATGAAATGGCGAGACTTTCGGTAGCCTCGCTCACGACTTCTCCGACGTATCCTGAATCAGGGGAAAAGGTCACGATTGACGTCGGTGTCCGTAACGAGAGCAATGTCGCCGTCACAAATCTCCATGTATTGCTGCGTGTCGACGGTAAAGAGAATACGGAGAAGATTGTCGACGTGCTTCCCGGAAAAGTGACCAATCTGAAGATCGACTGGAAACCTACGCAAGAAAAAGTCTATTTGGTTACAGTGCAACTCGACCCTCAGCGGGCCATCCCGCAAACGGACCGCGTCCCCAACACTGCCACCGCCCGGTTTGTTGTCACCCGAAAGCCACCCGCTGGCGCTGATCTTACCGTCGCGTCACTGACGGTAGTGGACTCGGCGAATCAACCAGTCCTGGCGAGTATTTCGCTGAAGAACCAAGGCACTATAGCCGGTGGCGGGCGGCTTGTTGTTCTCGCGGGCGCCACACGGGTTACGGAAATTCTGCTGAAGCCTGTGCCCGCCGGTGGCCAAGCCACGCTAAAGTTTCCCCTGCCGTACGGCACCGACACTGATCACTTAACTGCCGAGCTCAATCCGCGATTCCGCCAGTTGCAAAAACTCCCGCAAGCGGCGCTTTTCGAACGCGATGTTCGTCAGGCAGTGGATTTACGCATCGAGTTCCTCTCCGTGGCTGCTACGCTGCCACAAGCGGCCAAGCAGCGCCGCGCCACGGTCAGTTTCCGAATCGTCAACCATGGCAAACAAGCGATAACGACTGCTTTTCGCACCAAAATTTCCCCAGGCGATAATGACCCGAGTGACGGAGCGCTGCGACCCTTTGTCTTTACGTCGAGCGGTCTCGCACCAGGAAGATCGATTTACGCCTCGCGCAGCGTGGTTCTGCCGGACGCCGTTCACGAATTCGACGCGGAAGTTCAGGTGGATATCGATGGTGCCCTTCAATCTCCGCGGGGGCATCCCGCTGCCGCCGCTCATTTCCAGAACCCGCTTCCCGACGTGGGTCGGTGGTACACCATTGGCCCAGACCACATTCAGGAGGCCTTCGGCGACGTAGGCGTTCTTTTTTCGATTGCTCTCGATCCAACTTTGGCTCGCGTCATTTACGTCGGTTCCCACGGTTCCGGCGTTTGGAAATCCACACTTGCCGGCTCCTTATGGTTTCCCTTGACGGATTCTTTGCCGTCGCTGAAGATTTCCGCCATAACCGTCGACCCATCCCAACCCTCGCGCGTTTTTGTCGCCACCCCCGATGCGGGAATCTTCCTGTCCAACGATAGTGGCACGACCTGGTCATTGCTCGCAGACAGTGTTCCGCTGAATCTCTCCGATTGCTGTAATACGTTGATCGTCGATCCCAATAATCTACAAAGCCTGTTTCTGAGCTCGTTCGATGGTGTTTATCATTCGCTAGATGGCGGGTACACCTGGAGTTTGTCGCTTTCCGCCGGCTCGGTGCACTCCTTCGTGCTCGACAAGGCCGGCAATCGGCTGTTTGCTTCGGTGGAAAATAGCGGTGATCTAGCAAACACTGGCGTTTACGAATTGAGTTTGAACTCCACGAACTGGAGGCGCCTGTCAGGTTGCCCTCTCGAAGGAAGCCTGCCAACGGCTTCCGTTCCCACGCAGGTCACCCTTTCACTTTCTGCTTCCACCTTGTACGTGGCTTACCGCACCAGCACAACCTTCCAACTCTATCGGTCGAATGGCGGTTGCAGGTCCGGCGGGCAGACTCTAACAGCCTTCGAACCGCGCTGGAATGCCACGGGACAAATGATTGGAAGCGATCCCGTCCCTTCTCACTTGTGGAACAGCATCTATTCCGATCCGGTAGACCCAAACTTCGTTTATGCGACCGGCACGGAACTCTGGCGCTCCACCGACGGCGGGGCTACCTTCGGCGTTCCGGCGAACGGTCCTCATGTGGACGACCACGGCTTTGCGGTCACGCCAGGCCTACCGAACACCACCTACATTGTTTGCGACGGCGGAATCTTCTCGTCCAACGATCACGGCTCCTCGAACTCCTGGCAATTTATCGGCACCGGAATTTCGAATGTCGAGTTTTACGATATTGCGATCGCACCCACCGCGCCGAATATCGTCATCGGCGGGACCCAGGACAATGGCACTGAGTTGTACGACTCAAACACTAGCGGTATCAGTTGGCCCATGATTTTTGACAGCGACGGCGGAACAGTCGCCATCGATCCTACGAACGCGCAAACCTTCTACGCAATGTTTCAATACGCCTATTCCATCTCGCAGTCCACCAATGGCGGCGCGAATTGGACCAACGTTGCAGCGGGCCTTCCCGGCGACTCCAATTGCTTTAACCTACCTTTTCAAGTCCATCCCACGAATCCTTCTATTCTTCTCGCTTCCTGCTCCCAATTGTGGCGCGCCAGTCCCCCAGGCACGCCGTGGACCACCCTTTTTGCCCCCGCTAATGAAAACGTGGCGTATTCCGCGGTGGATGGAACTTCCAATGTCTATTTCGCCGGAACCGACATCGGCAACATTTACACCGGCACCGGAGGAACCAATTGGCAGCACGTTTTTTCGAATCCTTTTTCCGCCGGCGTAAAAGATATTGAAATCGATCCGACCAACCCGAAATTCGTTTACGTAGGATTTGCCGGCAGTGGTATCGATCGCATTTATCTGTTAAATCGCGAGCTGTCGCCTTCCTCCCCGTCCTTTGCCACGGACATCACTTCTAATCTTCCACAAGGTCTCCAAGTCCGTACGCTGGCGGTGGACCCTGAATTTACACACACGATTTATGTCGGAACCCAAGGGGGCGTGTTTCGCGGTCAGCTTCCGCCCGGGGGTTCGCTCTGGTTCTGGACACCCTATAACACGGGCCTGCCTCCTGCCGTCATCATGAATCGTCTGACGTTTCATCCGACCAGCGGAGTTTTGCGGGCGGGTACCTTCGGCCGCAGCGCCTTCGAGGTTTACACTGATTCGCCTTTCGGTGGTCTGGTTGAAGTCCAAGGCAAAATCACTCTGATTCGGGTGAACGACGTGGGCGGCGGCTACGGCCCTCCCACTGATTTTATGGACACAGATACAGAATTCTGGCTGCATACTCAGCCGGGGCGCGCCTTCGGGTTCCAGTTACGCCCGGACGGCCAGGAAGCAGATCACAAGGGCATGCTCAAGCTGTTGCGCGATGCCTTCGACAATAACCGAGCGGTGCAGCTTGATATCATTCGCACGGGCGTTCGCAACGGTCGGATTGTCCGCGTTATGGATTTACCCGAGTAAGGAGAGTGTCATGAAGCGCATCGTTGTTTTCGTCGTCAGCCTCGCGCTGCTCGTCGGCGGGGCCGTGCCCGCTAATGCCGATCTTTGGGAATCGAGCGGCCACGTGAACCTCCTTCGCGTGCACGACGTCGGCACCGGCTATGGCCCCCCAGGCGATTACATCGACGTCGAAGTCATCGTCTGGCTGGACTCCAAGCCAGGCATGGCTTTCGGTTTTCAGCTTCGCGATGATTCCAATCGCCTGGCACGTCAGGGCATGCTCGACTTGCTCCGGGAAGCTTTTTCGCACAACGATATCGTGACGATCGACTACAACATCACGCCGGGCAAAAACAACGGAGTGATTACCCGGGTCTGGATCACCAAGCCCAGTCCGGATTTTCATCCCGTCAACAAGAAACTTGCAGACTAGCGACTTTTCGTACAGGCGGAGCCGATTGACGTCAAGCTTTCGAGCTGCCTGCTGAAAGCCTGCCGCCTGTTCGTAACCTACTGATGTTCAATAATCCCCCAAGGCCTTGGCCTCGTAATTTATTGAAATCCCGCAATCACCTGATCGCAGTTTCAGTGAACGGCGACACGAAGATTCGCAAAAAATGGCACTGCTTCTCCGGATTGAGATACGCCTACTACTGAGAAAGATCGAAGAGGCTGCCGAAGATGTAAAAGGCGCCGAGAGAATTGATCCACAAGATGGAGAGGTACTGCTTAGCTCGGCTCAGGTCGCGGTTGCGAACAACCGAATCGACGAGCACTTCAACGGCGTGGCCGTCCGGAGGATACGGATTGCATCCGCTAGTCCTTCACAACCTGCCGTTCCAAGACCGTTGCGGTCTGGTCGTTTCGAAAGCAACTTGGTACTTGAGACCATTTGTAGTGTCGAGGATAGCTTTGATCGCGGCATCGACGATCTTGCCGCCGTGCATGCTGACACGGATTTTATCGCCGACTTTAAGCTGCCGTGGGGTGGGGTTGGGCTTTTTCGGCACGGCAAGATTGTACGACATATAGAAGCACCCTACTAAGGGTGCGGCGACCGTCCCGGCTGCAAAGTGACCGTGTGATGTAGGAACCTCCCGGGAGGATTTTTGCTCGCGGTCGGTTCAAAATGCTTCTCTAACGGATTAGTTCAAGGGCGAGCCAGCATTCATCGCACTCGTAATGCCGCCGCCACTGTCTGGTAGATCCTCGGGCTTGTAGCGGAGTCCCGCATCGCGGGCAATTCATTCCGCCTCGCCCTCCAGCTTCTTCGCTTGAGATTGAATTCCTGCCGTGCCTGGTTCTCCATCTAAAACATCTGATTTTGGGCCGACTAAAACAGTGAAGCTCGATCTCGTGGAATGAGTGAGTTACAAACGCTGAGACCTGGTGGTTTTTGGGCAGGTATAAAGTTTCTCCGCCCACCTGTACGTAGTCGAGAAAGATGAGGTGGACGCCTGGACGATTCTAAAATACTTCGTCGGTGAACTCGGCCAACTCCGAACAAACACTCCGACCCCAACGGTGGCTTCAGTCAATTTGCGTCAACGGGGAATGAATCTCCTTCCCGGCAACCTAGCCATTGCCGAGCTCAGCTCGGATAATTCGCCGACGCCACGTAAGGAATCTATAATACTCGCGCGCTGGCTAGCCAGGACGAACGGAAAACTCGTTCATTGTCGACGGTGACGACTTGATTTGGGCCCGAATCGCCTAATTCGATGAACCGGCGAGAGTTGACCCGCCGATAGATTCACGGCGGATCGTTTTTCACGTGTTTGGTTTGTACGGATTAGAACTGCCGTTGCAGGATTGGTGCAGAGGCATGGTTTATCCCAGCCGGCATCCAGCTCCGCACTTCATTTTCGTAGTTAGGATCGGCACTTAGTTGGGCGGCTACCGCCAGCCTTCGCTTTTGGTGACACCTCCGCAAGTACGGATGGTGTTGGCGTTGCGATGTCGCCCAAGGGACAACGAGGCGCAAGCAAACCCAGTTTCCGTTGGATGATCCCCCGCGAGTACTTCGCCATGTAGTGGACAATTGTCTCTACGCGAATCTTTATGCTGCCGCTCGGTTTGGTGGAGTCGAGGTCTCCGAACTTGAAAAAAAGTGTCCCGGTTGCTTCAACGATTTTCTGGGTTGGCGTATACGTTGGCTGGTCCATGCCACATTCGTAGCTCGATAGCCGGACCACGCAAGTCACCCACGGGCAGCGGGCTGCAAATTTTGCGCCCCACATGATCTCGTTCGTGTTGCTGCTATAAGACGAAGTCCACACATCAGCTATGTCGAATGGACTCCTGATAGTGCCGTCTCTTAGGTCTGCTTGGAACAGCCAGTTCATCAGATCCTCATCACCCGGCAGGTATTGGAGCCACAGAATCGGATAGCCGTGCGCCTGCAATTCAGCCTCGATTTCATGACCAATGCCAGTGTCCATGTGATACGGCCGGGCGAGCACAAGGATGCATGGTTTCTGGTTTTTCGCGCACCATGTCAGTATGTCGCGGCTATGTTGTCGCGCCCTCGCGGCGAAATTGTCCAGCGCTTTAAATCCCGCCTGGACGGCACGTTCCGTCTCTTCCTCATCCAGCTCAAAGATATCTTTCAGTGAACTGTAGAGTTGCTCGGTAACCATGTCTCGATCCCCGAGGCTCACAAATGGGGAGGCATAAACGATGTCATTCTCGACAAACACATCGCGTTCTTTCATGAAGCCGGCCTTTATGTTTTCTGGGCCGGCCATCACGCGAGTGCAGGTCACCGTATCCACCACGTGCCCGTGAAGGATCGACGGCAGAGAGTGTATCATCGGGCTGAACAAGATGTTGATCTTCTTCTTCTGCCCGAAAATCAATTCCCCGTAGTGGCCGCTGATGCATTTTACGGGATAACAGCAATCCACAGTCCCGCGGCCTTTCCCGAATTCGCGGCCTTGCTCCTCCGAGGTGTCCGAACTGAAGACGATATTCTCCGAAGCGACGCCCAAAGCTTTCAGGAAACCCACCCAAAACTGATGGGTCGTCCAGATATTCAACACTTTAGGAACTCCGACGCGCAATCGCGAGCGATCCTTAGGTAGTGGAGGCGCGGCGGAACGCTTCTTTGCGAACCATGTCGGCAACATTTGGATAGGCATCTTTGGTCCTCTCGATCCCGGCCTTGATGACTTTCATTTCGTTCAAGTCTTCGACGAGTCCCTTCGGACATGAATTGTTCACAATTACCCGCTCCCAGCCAGCACCAAGGGGAACTTTGCTCCACTCGCGGCCTTTCCCTCCGTCCAACTCCACATCAATGAAGCTGCGTTGGCAATTCACTGGACACCAATGGCAAACCGTCTCCATCGAAGTCACCGTCTTGTAGGCGAGCCGCTCGATGGCATCGAATCCCCGAAAATTGGTCTGTCCGCCATTTTCCCACCATTCCAAGGCGACCAGGGCAGCGCCGATCGCCCCGGCTTCGCCGGAATAGGGGTGCACAACAACCTCAGCTTCCGGGATTTTCGAGAGAATGAAATCGACCTGGGTTTTCACGACAGCAAGATTCTTATGGGTTCCACCTTGCAGGATGTACTTTCGGCCCACCTGCTTGAGGTTGTTTAAGCCGCCAGCATAGATCCATACGTTGAGCGGAAGAATGGCGCAAAGGCCTGCGAGGATCTCGTCCGCTTGCCATCCTTTCCGCTGCTGATTCACGATATCACTCTGCAGGAAAACACCGCATCCCATCGACAATTGTGGCATGGCCTCCGCGAGAAACGCGCGATCCGCCATTTCGTTCATCGGAATATCGAAGCGCTCCGCTACCCCCTGCAGAAATGCTCCGTTTCCCGAGGAGCACTGGGAGTTGAGCCGAAAATCCGTTACCGCGCCGTTGTTGAGGATCATGATCTTGACGTCGACGCCGCCGACATCGCAGATGCAGTCCGCGTCAGGGAAGAAATGCAAACCGGCGCTGGCATGCGCAATGGTCTCTACTAACGGACAGTCGGCTCCCAGGATGCCTTTCAGCAAGTCTTTTCCGTACCCGGTAATTGCCAGACCCACAATTTCGCCCACGCCAATTGCGTCGCGGAGCTGCCGGAAGAGCACTTTGGCATCCTCGATAGGATTTCCCCGGCTCAGTGCATAGCACGAGTACAGCAGTTCTTTATCCGGCGACAGGCAGACCGCTTTAGCCGTGGTCGATCCGAAATCGCAACCAATCAGCACACGGCCTAGCTTTCCGATCTTGCCTGTGACCTCTGCGCCGGTTGCAGAACGGTGTCCGTTTCCGTTGCCATTTCCGTTTCCGCTGGCGTAGCGAGCCTTAAAGGACTCCAGTTCCTCCGGGTCCTTCCACAGGCCGCCACGGCCAAGTTTTTTCTTTTCTTCGTGCTGACCCTCGTCTATCCACCATTGCAGCTTCTCTATCCCTTGATACACGCCGGAGGATAGTGCTTCGCCGCGGCCCACTTCAACGCAGCCTTGTGCCGCATAATAGAGCGCATCGTCCGGAACAAGGATCATTGACGCGGGATCTTTGTCCGCTGCGATCTCTACCTTGCGCTCCTTCCATACCTTCGTCAGGTGATGGCGCCAGGCTTCCTGCAATCCAGCGAAAAAAAGATTTGGACCACCCAGGAGAAGAATCTCTGGAATCGGCGTGTTCCCACGAGTGAGAGTCGCGAGGTTCTGATAAACCACGGCCTCAAACAGCGATGCAATGATCTCTTCGACAGGTACCCCCGCTTTGAGCAGTGTGTTGGCATCCGCTTCTGCAAAGATGCCGCACTTGCTGCTTACTTTGTGCAATGTGTATCCCGCGTAGCGCATCTTTGAGAGTTTCTCCGAGGGTATCTCCAGCTTGCGCGCCGTCTTCTCGATGAATGTGCCGGTGCCGCCTGAGCACGCAGCCTGCATCAAGACTTGTTTGCTCTTGTTGGTGTCACTACCGTTGAAGAAGATGGTCTTCATATCTTCCCCACCGATTTCGCTGACGAATCTTACGTAGGGATGAAGTTTTTCGACAGCTGCTGCGACCGCCACAACTTCTTGAATGATTTTCCCGCCAACGAGGGGAGCGATAAGTCCGGAGCCGGACCCGGTGAAATAAACGCGGTCTAGCTGGGGTGTGAGGCTATACTCGCGTTCCAGGCGAATCAGAAAATCCAGAACCTTTTCCGCTTGTTTGGTATTGTGGCGCTCGTACGCCTGTGCCAGTAATTGGCCGTCTTCAGAGACGAGGACAAACTTGCAGGTGGTGCTGCCAATGTCGATCCCACAAGTCTTGCCCGGGCCTGTCGCAACGATTCCCGCGCGCGCGGGAGCAGTTCTGGCGGAGAGAGTTCCCGCCAACGGCTGAATTTGCACGAATCGCTCAGTGGCCATAGAAGATCACCATCCTTCCCTAGCAGCACAGTGCGATCAGGCTTTTGCTAAACCCCGGTCGTCTGCCAGATGGAGCACATAATTCGCAGCGACCCCCACGCAGTCCCGGTGAGGCACGCGATAAGTGGCGCGCCGCAGCTCGGGATGACGCTCTTCGTACTTCCGGATTGCCTCAGGGGTCAGATTGGTTTTCTTGAGAGCACCCTCAAACTCCGCGCTCGCCCGCTTCTTCGCCTCCGTGAGGATCATCTGGCACCGTGATAGCGCGTGAACCTCTGAGTCGCCCTTAACTTCGATCGGGGCATAGAGCAAATCAGGATATTTCCCGAGTACGTTGGCCATGGACCCGACGGACATCGTGTTCGGCATACACGAATAAGGAGAAAGCTCGCAAGTCATGTGTGCTTTTTTGTGGTGATACGTGTGCAACGCCTTCCCGATCAACATGTGTCCTTCGCCGCCACGCAGCTCGAAGTGGTAGAAGGGCTCTGCCAGACGCCGCAGTTCTTCCTGGTCGGGCAGTTCGTAGGGCAGATCTCCGAGCGCCTTCCGAAACCGGTTGTAGGTGCCGCGATAGATACGCTCGAGCGCGCGCAATGCCAGTTCCTGCAAACGGGGATGTTTGTTGGTGGAACGCCGGTGCTCAAGTTTGCGGATGGTGGGATGCAACAGATAATGCAACCACACAGCCACCGGGGGAGGAACTACTTCGCTGTCCTCCTGCTCCAGCCACCGTTTGATGTTGTAGTTGCCTTCTCCTTCATGTGTTTGCAGCCAAAACTCGCCGGTAATCTTCACCTTCGCTTTCACCCTTAGGCGATCCACCTCGATTGTTTCCCACTTCTTGCGAACTTCACGCAGCGCCTTGGTGAAATAGTTGCTCAATAGGTGCCACGCCAGCGCTCCGAACTTCTTGCCACGGTCGGGTCGCTGCCGAAAGACGTCGTATAGATACTCGACATTCTGTTTAAGCACCCGGTCGGTTTGTCCCGGATTGACCTCGTAAGGCCGGGTCATATATTCCAGGTCCATCAACTGGTCGGCGCACAAAATCCCCCAGATCAAACCAAGACTCAGCGGCATGTTGATTTCTAGTCCGCCTCCGTCCGCAGAACCTTGGTCCAATTCATCCTGGGCGAGAAGGAACAGCCGAAAATCGCGTAGTCCGAGGCCATCCAGCGCCATGGCATACGACTCATGATACTGGCCGAACCGGCATGGGCCGCATGCGCCGGCTGTAAGGAAGACATATTTGTCATTAACATCCTTTTTTCCCTCCGTGGCCACTTTCTTCTTGAGAAGATTTACCAAGCTTCCCGTCGTAAAGATGGTCGGGCAGCAAGCGCCTACATCAATTAATTCTTTGCCAGCATCCAGATCTTCGCGGGTGATGTTCGGCAACGGCTCCGCGTTGTACTTCAAATTATGGAGCGCCCCTTGTATCAGCCGCTCATGTTTCCAGGTCAGCCCACCATAGAGAATCGTCACCTTCTCACGTTCTTCTCTCTCAAATGGCCTGGGCTTATATGCTTTGTAATGATTGACGGTGTTCGACGGACTGATGTTGGTTAGTTGCCCCGTTGCCATGATTTTTCCTCCTCGACGAGCCGATTGACCGATTAGCGCGTCACGGTCCGCCATGTGCCGTCATGTTAAGTTGCGACAGAAAGGCAAGTCAATGAAGAGGACAGACAAGTGTCGTCCAAAGGCCCGGACGTAGCAAATCGAAATTCCTGTTTGGGAGCCTATTGCCGATCGTAGGCGGATGACGGCAACCTCAGTCCGTCCTTATTTCTCGCATACTCTCGCCTTTGTCTAAATGAATCACGGCGACAAGGTCTTCGGTTTGCGGATCGAATATGCTTGGCTCGGCTCTCAAAATCTTGACGTAGCCTTTCTCCAGCTTCATATGGCTGCCATCGTAAGTCTCCTTTGGCTCGTCTTCGCCGAATTCAAATCGCCCGAATTTTGCCATTGAACCCCCTGTTCATGAGAGATTGCAGAGGCCAGCTTCCGCTGCCTCGCGGGGTGAGGTGAAAACAAACGGATACCATGACTCCGGACGGTGATTCGTCGAAGGACCTTCGAGCGCCTCAATTAGCTGCCCCAGGTAAGTTCGAGGGTGAACCACCAACGCACCACCCTCCGAGGCGTAGCGCAGGCAGGCGCATGATCGACACTGCCAGGTAGATATGAAGCGCGGGGTCTGGAAGGATTCAACTTCCAGGGGTAGAGGGCACGTCGTGGCCGTTGGCAGCGGGGACAGATGTCCCACCCGCTCTTCTCTTACTGTCTCAGGTGATCGCGTGCCGAACTCCTTTTCTGGACTTGGGTTTCTTTCCCATCGCTGGCGGATCGGGTTATGAGGGCAATCTCGGGTCTGACACTGACCAAGAGAACCCAACGAAACCTGCAAAAATCCAGCAAATGTGGGAATTTGGGTTGGACCGTTTTGGGTGGTGTCGCTCCGGGTTTAGGGAGAGAACAGGCATAGTCCGATGACAGGGCCGGGTGTCGCGCGGACGGGTCCTTACCGCCCCGTGTGCCGTTCGAGGGTGACGGCGACCGCCAAGCCCAACCTGGTTCAGCAACCCTGCTGAATCATTCGGTTGAAAGTCGACAATTTGTTGTGTATGATTTAGCCAAGATATACACACTGGAGGTCGCAATGAGTCAGGCGCTAACGCGAACCAATCTCTTACTTGAATCTGGCAAGGTCCAGCAGCTTCGCAAAACCCTCCGTTCGCGCAGCAATTCTGAAGCGGTACGGCGAGTCATCGAGGAGCGGTTAGCTGTGGAAGCAGGTCTTGGGGCCTTGCGGACCCTCCGAGAGCTAGGCGGTCCAGAGGATGTCTTCGGGCGTGCTTCAGCGAAAAAGAAATGAGTTCACTGCCGGCCGGACTGCTCCTGTTCGACACGGGTATTTACATCCGGTTTAGCCGAGGAGAAAGATACCTCTGGCTAGGCGAAGATGCTCGGATCTTCCAGCGAACTGTTTTGACCACTGTGGTGGCCGCCGAACTCTACGCCGGTACTCACAGCCAACAAGAAAAGCGAGCCCTGGATGAACTTTGCCGGGCCCACCGTGCCCTGGGCCATTTTTCTTCTCCCCCGGGCTCCGCTTGGATAGACACCGGCATTCTGCTCCGGCGCTCCCGAAGCACTTTCGGGCAAATGGATTTTGCCAGCCATTTTCGCGATCTACTGATTGCATCGGAAGCAACGCGGACAGAGGCTACGCTGGTGACCGAGAATTCCCGAGATTTCGCGCGCTGGAAGTCGCTTCTTTCGTCAGCCAGGAGGACATTAAAACTATTCAACCCGTCCTGACCCCGCTGCAGCCCTTGCAACCAATAAATTTGGAGCTGCAGAAAGTTGTTCTTGCGCAAGCGCGCGCTTGATGACCCGGCGCCCATCGCAAAACACCTTCTTTTGGTTCTCCATCCCAAGCCGAGACGCTGTCTGATAGCACACGAGATGGAACACCATCAAGCAAGTTAGTCTTCTGAGCACACCTGTACCTTCGGGCTATTCAAGGTTTGCCGAAAGAACCCCAGACTTAAGAACATTGAGCCTTCGGCCTCGACGAACACTTTGTGGGGGACAAGAATGAACAAGGTCTTTTTATTGATGTCCACAGGCATCCTGTTCACCACTTTAGGTTGCTCAGGAAATTCTCAGGAAGCCTTCTCGAAGAGCGCACCGGCAGTGGTGCAGGCATCGGTTGCGCCAGCCAGCACATCTCCCATTGTAGACCCAGCGGCTGCGCTTCCTGTACCGTCGGTCGGAAAGGCGAATCAGCAGGCCTGGCGCTCTGAAAATGTCAAAGACCCGTTTGGCAAAACCGTTGCGCTGGAGCGGACTTCGCTAGACGGCAAATTTGATTTAGTCATCCTCCAGAAAGGAACGTATTCGTTTTTGTCTTTCGTCAGGCACGCGCGCTGGGGATCCGTCTATAACCAGCCGGCCAAAGGCAAGTTAATATATCTCCGCGTAAAATTTGAAGACGGACAGGAGAAACGCATCGAGTGGGACGAACTGGGGTCCGCCCCGGAGAACCTTTACAGCGTCTTGTGGTCATACCCGGCCAAGACAGACGCACCCATCGGTCCGGTGCTGGGAGGCCCCACAGGTGATTCTGTTGGGGGTGACCAACTCCTTATTCAAGACATGTTGAAGCACAAGACTATGCTTTTAGAAGTCGAACCGGGGGTCACTACACAGTTCGACATGACTGGCCTCGCGCACGAAATGGAAAAAGTTCGTACTCCCAAAACGCAGCCAGTCCTTGAATCTAGGCAAATCGCCGAGTAGGTTTTCTTGATCAGAGGTAAGACGTTGTTCGTTCGAATTAGTTCCAGGTAGCAGGCAGGGCCTGATCCAAGCCGAAATCGTACATGTGGTTTCCGACGTCCCCTCGTCCGCTTTAGCGGCGGTTTACACGTAACTACCAGAGCGTCGCCCACCTGTACCTGGGTAACGCTACTGGAGATTGAAAGGTCAGCTTACAAGCGACAGAATTGGACGCTTTTGCCTTTTTCTCAACGCGGAATCCTAGGCGGCTGAAGAAACTTTACACCTGCCCAAAAACCTCCGGGTCCCAGCGCTTGTAACCCACTCATTCTAGGCGATCGAAAATCACGGATTTACACCGCCCAAAATCAGATGTGATTCTGGGCATCGAAACGCACGAAAATTGAGTGCGTGGAATCAACTACTTGCAGATTGCAGAGAAAGAATGTTTTTGGTATCGATGGATGATAGTCCACTTGTAACGAAAATCATGCGAGTTCCAACAAGTGAACCTTGCGCGCCTGGACCGACAGCCTCCACAATCCCCACGCCTTCAGCGCCGGGGCTGGCTGGCAATTCCGGCTGATAGCCATAGCGTCCTCGCACCATGTGCAGATCCGATGGGTTAATCGGGCTGAGCAGCACTCGGACGAGCGCTTCGCCAGGAGCCAAAGGCGGAGTAGGGATCTCTGCCATTTTCAAAACGCCATTCGGTTCACCGGTCTCGCCAAAGATCAATGCTTTCATCAATACCTCCTGAGTCTTTAAGCGACGGCTGATTCCCGCCGGATGTTCTAAGACTGCGGGAAAAAGAAGTGGGACTGGCGATGAAACGAGAACATCTCCTTCGAAGGGACCTGCTGCACGCATTCGCTGAACGAAACATTGCGCTGTGTCATTCGCTTGTACTCTTCCTTCGCGGCTGTCATGCACTCAAACATTCGGGCAAACAGCTTTTTACCGCCCGGTGCGCCATGTCCGGGGAGGATTCTACCAGTATCATTTGACGAAAAACGCCCATCTCGGCCAATGACCCGGAAACCTGTCGCGGGCTTGCCGACCTAGCGCTTACCGGGCAATTCCCGGCGCGATGTCTGATAGGATTTCTTGTGGCCAAGTGCAAATACGAATGGTTTCTGTTCGACTACGAAAAAGGCTACCCCGATAGGATTTCGAAACCATTCAAAACGAAAGCGGCAGCTGAAAAAGCGCAGCGACTACGTTCAAACGCGCTTATGGGTAGTTTGGGCGCGGATTGGTATTGGGAGTCAGCTTGTAGGAAGTGATCTCGGCGTTTGGCATCGATTCTGGCCGGATTTACAGGCTAACTGGCACTAATCGATCTGAAAGGGAAACGAGCTTCAGTTTTTCACTTAAGTACGCCAAAGAAACGGTCGTGCCGGATCAGGGGTTCACCTCACCGACTCAATTGGACGGTCGATTCAAACTTCTCGTTTGTCCAGTTCTGAGTCCATACCGCCAGGGCAACCGGCCTATGCAACCGGTCGCATTTCCCCTGCTGAATATGCCCTTCGTTGGACAACGGCCTGGGAGGCCGCTGTGGCGTCCTGTCGGGTGCTGCCGCACGCGAACTTACTTAGGTTCGCACCTACGTTTAGAACGCGAGCCTTCCACGACTGGTCCACCCGAAAACCAAGCAGGAGTCCCTCCAACTACCTCAACCGGTTCTGTAAACTCTGGCGGTTCCGCCCGTTCCGGCTTAGAGTAGTGTGTTACCTGGACTGAAGTTGGCGCTTATGAGGGCAACCTTCAGTAGACGTACATCGGACTTCCTGCAGAAGCGGCAGAAGATGGTCGAGCTTCTCGTTGACGCCGTCCAAGCTCCCACCGTGTTGGAATCAAGAATGGAGTAGCCGAATCTAATACCGCAAGGACGGACAATTCATGGAGAGAGCAGTAAAGTCCACCTCAGAAGTCTTATCGCTGGGTGCACCGGCGAAGGGCGAGTCGGGTCTGTTTTCCATAGAGTCTGTCCTCAACCTGCAAAAACTGATTTTTGCTGGCTCACCGCTGTCCGAAGTTCTAACGAACATTGCTCAGTTGGTTGAATCGCAAGCCGAAGGCATGTTTTGCACGATCTGGCTTCCTGATGAGAACGGAAAGGAGCTCCATTGTGCGGCGGCGCCCAGTCTTCCTGGATTCAGAGATAAAGTAGGGACAATGGCTGTTGGTCCGAAAGGAGCATCCTGCGGCACAGCGATTCATC
>Ga0210394_10002911_pt1 | contig 22583 bp, 14 predicted proteins | sample IncBWC12MmetaG_FD_160121 | JGI IMG/M metagenome (GOLD analysis project Ga0210394, IMG submission 160121) | Forest soil microbial communities from Barre Woods Harvard Forest LTER site, Petersham, Massachusetts, United States - Inc-BW-C-12-M | ecosystem: Environmental > Terrestrial > Soil >... | reverse complement strand
GAGTGAGATGGGGGTCAAGAGCGTGGTGAAGCTGGTGGAGGAGATGGACAAGTACATCCCGGTGCCGAAGCGGGAGATCGACAAGCCGTACCTGATGCCGGTGGAGGATGTGTTCTCGATCTCGGGACGCGGCACGGTGGTGACGGGGCGCATCGAGAGAGGCGTCGTCAAGGTGAACGAAGAGGTGGAGATCATTGGATTGAAGCCCACGGTGAAGACGATCTGCACCGGGGTGGAGATGTTCAGAAAGCTCCTCGATGAGGGGCAGGCGGGAGATAACGTCGGAGTCTTGCTGCGCGGCACGAAGCGAGAGGATGTGGAGCGCGGCCAGGTGCTCGCCAAGCCCGGCAGCATCACCCCGCACACCCACTTCGAGTGCGAGGTGTACGTGCTGACGAAGGAGGAGGGGGGACGGCATACGCCCTTCTTCAAGGGCTACCGGCCGCAGTTTTACTTTCGCACCACCGATGTGACCGGGATGATCCAGCTGCCGGAGGGCACGGAGATGGTGATGCCCGGGGACAACATCAAGATGACGGTCGAGCTCATCAGCCCCATTGCGATGGAGGAAGGTTTGCGCTTTGCGATCCGTGAGGGCGGCAAGACCGTCGGCGCAGGCGTCGTGTCGAAAATCCTGAAGTAGCAAATTTTCTTTTATTTAAGTAGGCCAGTAGCTCAATTGGCAGAGCGGCGGTCTCCAAAACCGCAGGTTGGGGGTTCGATTCCCTCCTGGCCTGCCATCGGGCGCATATGAACGAGCAGACGACTGTCCCCGACGCGAGCGTCGCGGACAAGGCAAAAATCACGGTCACGGTCCTGTTGGTGATCGGCGGTATGGCCGCGTACTACGCGCTGTCCGCACAGGCCGCGTGGATACGCTGGCTCGCCGTGGTGGGCGGCATCGTCCTAGGGCTCGTGGTCTTCGCAAGCTCCAGGCAGGGGCGGGCCTTCTGGCAGTTCATGCTCGATTCGCGCATCGAACTCAGGAAGATCGTCTGGCCGAGCCGCCAGGAGACCGGCATGACGACGCTCGTCGTCTTCGGCTTCGTGATCGTGGCGGGACTCTTCTTCTGGGCGCTCGACCTGGTACTTGCCTGGGCGACGCGGCTGCTGACGGGGCAGGGGAGTTGAGCGTGGCGCTGCGGTGGTATGTGGTGCACGCGTACTCGAACTTCGAGCATCGGGTGTCCGAATCGCTGAAAGAGCGTATCCGGCGCGCGGGGCTCGAGCCCAAGTTCGGCGAGATCCTCGTGCCCACTGAAGAAGTGGTCGAAATGCGCGATGGCCAGAAGAGAAAGAGCGAGCGCAAGTTCTACCCGGGCTACGTGCTCGTGCAGATGGAGATGGACGAGGAGACCTGGCACTTGGTGCGCGATGTGCCGAAGGTACTGGGGTTTATCGGCGGCACGCCGGAGAAACCGGCCGCCATCACCGATAAGGAAGCGAATCAGATTCTGCGCCGCGTGGAAGAGGGCGTGGACAAGCCGCGGCCGAAGGTGCTCTTCGAACCGGGCGAGGTGGTCCGGGTCACCGACGGGCCATTCAACGATTTCAACGGGGTGGTCGAGAGCGTGAACTACGAGAAGAACCGCCTGCACGTGGCGGTGCAGATTCTCGGACGCTCGACTCCGGTCGAGCTCGACTTCTCGCAGGTCGAGAAGGCGTAAGGAATCAGAAGACCATGGCAAAGAAGATCAACGCATACGTCAAACTGCAGGTCCCGGCGGGCTCCGCCAACCCGTCGCCGCCCATCGGGCCCGCGCTCGGCCAGCAGGGCGTCAACATCATGGAGTTCTGCAAGCAGTTCAATGCGCAGACCCAGAAGATGGAGAAGGGCCTGCCGATTCCGGTCGTGATCACGGTGTACTCCGACCGCAGCTTTACCTTCGTGATGAAGACGCCGCCGGCCTCGGTGCTGATCCGCAAGGCGATCGGCATCGAGAAGGGCAGTGGCACGCCGAATACCAGCAAGGTCGGCAAGATCAGCCGCAAGCAGCTCGAGGAAATCGCGAAGCTGAAGCAGCCGGATCTCACGGCCGCGGATCTCGAGGCCGCGGTGCGCACCATCGCGGGCAGTGCCCGCAGCATGGGCGTGGAAGTGGAAGGAGTTTAGGCCATGCCATTTATCGCCAAGCGCGTAAAGGCCGCGCGGTCCAAGGTGACCGCGGGCAAGCAGTACCCGGTGGACGAGGCGCTGAAGCTCGTGAAGGAGCTCGCGACTGCCAAGTTCAACGAGGGCATTGATGCGGCCGTCAATCTGGGGATCGACGCCAGCAAATCCGACCAGCAGGTGCGCGGCTCGACCGTCATGCCCCACGGCATCGGCAAGAGCGTGCGCGTGGCCGTCTTTACCTCCGGCAAGAATCAGGACGCCGCCCGCGCCGCGGGCGCCGACATCGTCGGGCTCGAGGATCTCGCCGCGAAGGTCAAGGCCGGTGAGATCGATTTCGACGTCGTGGTGGCAAGTCCGGACGCCATGCGCGTGGTGGGGCAGCTGGGCCAGATCCTGGGTCCGCGCGGGCTCATGCCGAACCCGAAGGTCGGCACCGTGACCCCGGATGTGGCCACCGCCGTGAAGAACGCCAAGGCGGGACAGGTGCGCTACCGGGTCGACAAGGGCGGCATCGTCCATTGCACGATCGGCAAGGCCAATTTCGAGGTCCCTCAGCTGAAGGCGAATCTCCTGGCGCTGATTGCTGACCTGCAGAAGGCAAAGCCCGCGACCTCCAAGGGCGTGTATCTGAAGCGCGTGACGCTGTCCTCGACGATGGGACCGGGCGTCGCGATTGATCAAGGTAGCCTCGGCGCGTAGGGGCCCGAGACTTTTCTAGATTTGATGCGGGTCCGCGCAGGCGGACGACATCGAAGACCGCCGGCGAGCCCAAGAGGCTCTTAATGATCGCCAGCGCAGATGGTGAGACCGCTAGACGTATTGAGGGTAAGCCTCGGGCGTGAAGCACACCGTCGTAGGAGGAGCCGCCTTAGATAAGCCGCTCCGTTGGAAGTGTGAACAGGCGCGAGGAGACGGACGTTATGCCACTTAAGCTCGAAGACAAGCAGGCGCTGGTCGCCGAAGTCGGCGCGGTTGCCGCCAAGGCGCAGTCGGTTGTGGCTGCGGAATATCGCGGCCTGACGGTGTCGCAGATGACTGAGCTTCGGAGCAAGGCCCGGGCGCAGGGCGTCTACATGCGGGTGGTGAAGAACACGCTTGCAAGGAAGGCGATTTCCGGCACCGCCTTCGAGCCGATCGGCCCCAGACTCAAGGGACCTCTCGTGCTCGCCTTCTCGAGGAATGATCCGGGCGCGGCCGCGCGCGTGGTGAAGGACTTCGCGAAGGCCAACGAAAAGCTGGTCGCGACCCTGATCAGCCTGGGCGGTACGGTGCTCTCGGCCAAGGACCTCGACAGGGTCGCAAGCCTGCCGACACGTGAGCAGGCCTTGTCGCAGCTGCTCGGTGTCATGAGGGCGCCGATTGAGAAGTTCGTCCGCACTCTCGCCGCCCCGCACACGAAACTGGTACGCACGATAGACGCTGTACGCGCGCAGAAAGCTGCCGCGGGCGCCTGATGTCTTGAAACCCTTTTAGGAGACCCAACATGGCTGTCAGCAAAGACGAAATCCTCGACTCAATCTCGAAAATGACCGTGATGGAGGTCGTCGAGCTCATCTCCGACATGGAGAAGAAGTTCGGCGTCACCGCCGCGGCCCCGGTCGCGCTCGCCGCAGGCCCGGGGGGTGGCGGCGCCGCCCCCGCCGCAGCAGTGGAAGAGCAGACGGAGTTCACCGTCACTCTGAAGGAGTATCCGGCCGACAAGAAAGTCACCGTGATCAAAGTGATCCGCGAGCTCACGGGCTTAGGCCTCAAGGAAGCGAAGGACCTCGTCGAGGGCGTGCCCTCGACGGTGAAGGAGGGTGTGGCGAAGGCTGACACCGAGATCATGAAGAAGAAGCTCGAAGACGCCGGCGCGAAGGTCGAGATCAAGTAGTTGCCGACTTTTTTGTCGGCATTGGTAGTTGAGTTTCACGGGGTTCGGCGCGCGAGCCCCCTGAATCCTGGGCGCGGCCCACGCATAGAGGTGTTCTGATGGCTTACTCCTTCACCGAGAAGAAGCGCATTCGCAAGAATTTCGGCAAGCAGCCGGGGATTCTGCAGGTGCCGTATCTGCTCGCGATCCAGCTCGACTCGTACCGCTCCTTCCTGCAGGCGGCGGTGGCCGAGGAGGCGCGTTCGGATATCGGGCTGCATGCGGCCTTCAAGAGCGTGTTCCCGATCTCGAGCTACTCGGGCAATGCGACGCTCGAGTACGTGAGCTATCGCCTGGGCGAGCCCGTGTTCGACGTCAAGGAATGCCAGCTGCGAGGGCTCACCTATGCGGCACCGCTGCGCACCAAGGTGCGCCTCATCGTCCTCGACAAGGAGGCGGCGGGGGCAAAGAAGCCGGTTAAGGACGTGCGCGAGCAGGAAGTCTACCTAGGCGAGCTGCCGCTCATGACCGACAACGGCACCTTCGTGATCAACGGCACGGAGCGCGTCATCGTCTCCCAGCTGCACAGAAGCCCCGGCGTCTTCTTCGACCATGATCGCGGCAAGACGCACTCCTCGGGAAAGCTCCTGTTCTCGGCGCGCATCATTCCCTACCGCGGCTCCTGGCTCGACTTCGAATTCGATCCCAAGGACTGCGTGTTCGCACGCATCGACCGCAGGAGAAAGCTCCCGGTCACCATCATCCTGCGGGCGCTCGGCATGACCGAGAGCGAGATCCTGGACACCTTCTTCGAGAAGAACACCTTCTATCTCTCGAAGGATGAGACCGAGCTGCAGCTCGTGGCGCAGCGTCTGCGTGGCGAGACCGCGACCTTTGAGCTTCGGATCGGCGAACAGGTGATCGTCGAGGAAGGCCGCCGCATCACGGCGCGCCACGTACGGCAGCTGGAAGAGGCCGGCGTCAAGCGGCTGCGCGTGCCGCGCGAATACATCTACGGCAAGGTGCTGGCGCACGACGTCGTCAACACCGAGACCGGCGAGATCCTGGCCAAGGCGAACGAGGTGCTGACGGCTCTGTCGGTCGAGAAGCTGATCGAGTCGGGCATCACAGAAGTGCAGACGCTCTATACCAATGATCTCGACCGCGGTCCGTATATCTCGGACACGCTGCGCGTCGATCCGACCAAGACGCGTCTTGAGGCGCTGGTCGAGATCTACCGCATGATGCGACCGGGCGAGCCGCCGACCAAGGACGCGGCCGAAAACCTCTTCAACAACCTGTTCTTCAATTCGGAGCGCTACGACCTCTCGGGCGTGGGCCGCATGAAGTTCAACCGGCGCGTGCGCCGCGAGTCGGGCGCCGGCACCGGCGTGCTCTCGCGCGACGACATCATTGACGTCCTGAAAGTGCTGATCGACATCAGAAACGGCAACGGCACGGTCGATGACATCGATCACCTCGGCAACCGCCGGGTGCGCTCCGTCGGCGAGATGGCGGAGAACGCCTTCCGCGTAGGACTGGTGCGCGTGGAGCGCGCCGTCAAGGAGCGCCTGACGATTGCGGAAACCGAGCCGCTCATGCCCCAGGAGATGATCAACGCGAAGCCCGTGGCCGCAGCGGTCAAGGAGTTCTTTGGCTCATCCCAACTCTCGCAGTTCATGGACCAGAACAATCCGCTGTCCGAAGTCACGCACAAGCGGCGCGTCTCGGCCCTGGGCCCGGGCGGGCTCACGCGCGAGCGCGCGGGATTCGAAGTGCGTGACGTGCATCCGACGCACTACGGGCGCGTGTGCCCGATCGAGACCCCGGAAGGTCCGAACATCGGCCTCATCAATTCCCTGTCGGTGTACGCACGCACCAATCAGTACGGGTTCCTGGAGACCCCGTACCGCAGAGTCGAGCACGGCCGGGTCTCCGATCAGATCGACTACCTGTCGGCCATCGAAGAAGGCGAGTTCGCGATCGCGCAGGCGAATGCGCGTTTGACCGCCAAGGGCGAGATGTCGGACGAGCTCGTCTCCTGCCGCCTGCAGAACGAGTTCACCCTCGTGCCGCGTGAGCGCATCAATTACATGGACGTGAGCCCGAAGCAGATCGTGTCGGTCGCCGCCTCGCTCATCCCCTTCCTCGAGCATGACGACGCGAACCGCGCCCTCATGGGCTCCAACATGCAGCGCCAGGCCGTGCCGACGCTGCGCTCGGAGACGCCGCTCGTGGGCACCGGGATGGAGCGTCCCGTGGCCATCGATTCGGGCGTCACGGTCGTGGCGCGCCGCGGCGGCCTCGTCGACTCCGTCGATGCCTCGCGCATCGTGGTCCGCGTCAACGACGAGGAGACCACCGCCGGCGAGCCGGGCGTCGACATCTACAATCTCACCAAGTACACGCGCTCGAACCAGAACACCTGCATCAATCAGCGTCCGCTCGTGAACGGCGGCGACACGATTGCGCGCGGGGACGTGCTGGCGGACGGCCCGTCGACGCACCTGGGCGAGCTGGCACTGGGCCAGAACCTTCTGGTCGCGTTCATGCCGTGGAACGGCTACAACTTCGAGGACTCGATCCTGATCTCCGAGCGCGTCGTGGAGGAGGACCGCTTCACGACCATCCACATCGAGGAGCTCGCCTGCGTCGCCCGCGACACGAAGCTGGGACCGGAGGAAATCACTGCCGACATTCCGAACGTGGGAGACGCGGCGCTTGCGAAGCTCGATGAGGCGGGCATCGCCTTCATCGGCGCCGAGGTGCGCGCCGGCGACATTCTGGTCGGCAAGGTGACGCCGAAGGGCGAAACGCAGCTGACGCCGGAGGAGAAACTCCTGCGCGCGATCTTCGGCGAGAAGGCCTCGGACGTGAAGGACACCTCCTTACGCGTACCGCCGGGCATGGACGGCACGGTCATCGACGTACGTGTGTTCACGCGCGACGGCGTCGAGAAGGACTCGCGGGCGCTCTCGATCGAGAAGGCTGAGATCGAGCGGGTGAGAAAGGATTTTGCGGATCAGCAGCGCATTCTGGAGGACGATCTCTTCCAGCGCGTGCGCGGCATGCTGATCGGCACCACCGCGGCCGGTGGCCCTCACAAGCTGAAGGCCGGCACCAAGATTGAGGATCCGTATCTGGATGTCGTGCCGCGCGAGGAATGGTTCGAGATCCGCCTCGAGGATGAGGAGGCGAACTCGCAGCTTGAGGCCTCCTCGGAGCGCCTGAAGGTGCAGCGCAAGGCTTTCGAGAAGCGCCTCGATGACAAGAAGGCGAAGATCACGGCCGGCGATGATCTGGCGCCGGGTGTCCTCAAGATGGTGAAGGTGTATCTCGCGGTGAAGCGCCGCGTGCAGCCGGGCGACAAAATGGCCGGCCGTCACGGCAACAAGGGCGTTATCTCGACCATCGTTCCGGTCGAGGACATGCCGTATCTCGCCGATGGCACACCGGTGGACATCGTGCTGAACCCGCTGGGCGTGCCGTCGCGCATGAACGTCGGGCAGGTGCTGGAGACGCACTTGGGCTGGGCGGCGAAGGGCGTCGGCTTGAAGATCGGCCGCATGCTGCAGGCGCAGGCGGCGACCGCGGAGCTGCGCGGCTTCATCACGCAGATCTACAACGACACCGGGGGTCAGAAGGAGGACCTGTCGAGCTTGAACGACGGGGAGCTCCTGGAGCTTGCAAAGAACCTCTCGAACGGGGTGCCGATGGCGACGCCGGTGTTCGACGGCGCGAGCGAAGAGGAGATCAAGCGATTGCTCGCGCTCGCGGACCTGCCTTTGAACGGGCAGACGCATCTCTTCGACGGCCGAACCGGCGAGCGCTTCGAACGCCAGGTCACGGTCGGCTACATGTACATGCTGAAACTGAACCACCTGGTCGACGACAAGATGCACGCGCGCTCGACGGGGCCCTACAGCCTCGTGACGCAGCAGCCGCTCGGCGGCAAGGCGCAGTTCGGTGGCCAGCGCTTCGGAGAAATGGAAGTGTGGGCGCTCGAGGCCTATGGCGCCGCGTACACACTGCAGGAAATGCTGACGGTGAAGTCCGACGACGTGAACGGGCGTACGAAGATGTACAAGAACATCGTCGATGGCAATCACCAGATGGATGCGGGCATGCCGGAGTCCTTCAACGTACTGGTGAAGGAGATCCGCTCGCTCGGCATCAACATGGAACTCGAACAGGACTAGCTCATGAAAGATTTACTTAAACTGTTCAAGCAGCACTCCCCCGTCGAGCACTTCGACTCGATCAAGATCGGGCTCGCATCGCCCGAGATGATCCGGGCATGGTCGTACGGCGAAGTGAAGAAGCCCGAGACCATCAACTACCGCACCTTCAAGCCGGAGCGCGACGGGCTTTTCTGCGCGAAGATCTTCGGACCGGTGAAGGACTACGAGTGCCTGTGCGGCAAGTACAAGCGCCTGAAGCACCGCGGCGTGGTGTGCGAGAAGTGTGGGGTTGAGGTCACGCAGTCGAAGGTGCGGCGCGAGCGCATGGGGCACATCGAGCTGGCAAGCCCCACCGCCCACATCTGGTTCCTGAAGTCGCTGCCCTCACGCATCGGGCTCATGCTCGACATGACGCTGCGCGAGATCGAGCGGGTGCTGTACTTCGAGGCCTTCGTCGTCATCGATCCGGGCATGACGCCGATGCAGCGCGGCCAGTTATTGACCGATGAGCTGTACCTTGAGGCCATCGAAGAGCACGGCGATGAGTTCGACGCGCGCATGGGCGCGGAGGCCGTGTTTGAGCTCCTGCGTACGATCGAGCTGCCGGCCGAGATGGTGAAGATCCGCGGCGAGATGGGCGCGACCTCCTCGGAGACGAAGCTCAAGAGGCTCTCCAAGCGCCTGAAGCTCGTCGAGTCCTTCATCGAGTCGGGCAACAAGCCCGAGTGGATGGTGCTGACGGTGCTGCCGGTGCTGCCGCCCGACCTGCGCCCGCTGGTGCCGCTCGACGGCGGTCGCTTTGCGACCTCGGATCTGAACGATCTCTACCGCCGCGTCATCAATCGCAACAACCGGCTGCGGCGGCTCCTGGAGCTGAACGCGCCGGACATCATCGTCCGGAACGAGAAGCGCATGCTGCAGGAGGCGGTGGACGCGCTCCTCGACAACGGCCGTCGTGGGCGCGCCATCACCGGCACCAACAAGCGCCCGCTCAAGTCACTGGCGGACATGATCAAGGGCAAGCAGGGCCGCTTCCGCCAGAATCTCCTCGGCAAGCGCGTCGACTACTCGGGCCGCTCGGTCATCGTCGTGGGTCCGACCCTGCGACTGCATCAGTGCGGGCTGCCAAAGAAGATGGCGCTCGAGCTCTTCAAGCCCTTCATCTTTCAGAAACTGCAGCTGCGCGGGGAAGCCTCGACCATCAAGGCCGCGAAGCGCCTCGTCGAGCGCGAGGGGCCGGAAGTGTGGGACATTCTCGAGGAAGTCATCCGCGAGCATCCGGTGCTCCTGAACCGCGCGCCGACCCTGCATCGCTTGGGCATCCAGGCTTTCGAGCCGGTGCTCATCGAAGGCAAGGCCATCCAGCTGCATCCGCTCGTGTGCACTGCGTTCAACGCGGACTTCGACGGCGACCAGATGGCGGTGCATGTGCCGCTGTCACTGGAGGCGCAGCTCGAAGCGCGCGCCCTCATGATGTCCTCGAACAACATTCTCTCGCCCGCCAACGGCGACCCCATCATCGTGCCCTCGCAGGACGTGGTGCTGGGCCTCTACTACATGACGCGCGAGCGCGTCGGCGCCAAGGGCGAGGGCATGGCCTTCGCCGACTCCCAGGAAGTGCACCGCGCCTACGAGAGCCGCAACATCGATCTGCAGGCGAAGGTGCGCGTGCGCCTGAAGGAGAGCCTGCTGGTCGCAGGCGGCGGTATGCAGGAGCGCATCCGGCACGTGCACACCACCGTTGGCCGCGCTCTCTTGTTTGAGATCCTGCCGAAGGGCCTGTCCTTCGATCTCATCAATCAGGACATGACCAAGAAGTCGATCTCGGCGACCATCAACGCCTGCTATCGCGCGTTGGGTCTCAAAGAGACCGTGGTCTTTGCCGACCAGCTCATGTACACGGGCTTCCACTACGCGACCCGCTCCGGCGTCTCCTTCGGCATCGACGACATCGTCATCCCGGAGCAGAAGACCAAGATCGTGGCGGCGGCGGATTTCGAGGTCAAAGAAATCCAGGATCAGTACGCCTCGGGCCTCGTCACGAACGGCGAGCGCTACAACAAGGTCGTCGACATCTGGTCGCGGGCGAATGATCAGGTCGCCAAAGCCATGATGGAGAAGCTCGGCAGCGAGGAGGCGACGGATCTGAAGGGCCACAAGACGAAGCAGAAGTCCTTCAACTCCATTTTCATGATGGCCGACTCCGGTGCGCGAGGCTCTGCGGCGCAGATCCGCCAGCTTGCGGGCATGCGCGGTCTTATGGCCAAACCCGACGGCTCGATCATCGAAACGCCGATCACGGCTAACTTCCGCGAGGGTCTGAACGTCCTGCAGTACTTCATCTCCACCCACGGCGCCCGCAAGGGCCTCGCAGACACGGCGTTGAAGACGGCCAATTCGGGCTACCTCACGCGGCGCCTCGTCGATGTGGCGCAGGATCTCGTCGTCACCGAGATCGACTGCGGCACCTCGAACGGCATTGCGATGTCGCCGCTCGTTGAGGGCGGGGATGTTGTCGAAGCGTTGGGCGAGCGCGTGCTGGGACGCGTGCCGGCACAGGATATTCTGAAGCCGGGCACCGGGGAGGTGCTGATCGAGAAGAATACGCTCCTCGATGAGCAGCATGTGCGGCGCATGGAGCATGACGGCGTCGATCAGATCAACGTGCGCTCACCCATCACCTGCGAGACGCGCTATGGCGTGTGCTCGAGCTGCTACGGGCGGGATCTCGCCCGCGGCCGCTCCATCAGCATCGGCGAGGCGGTGGGCGTCATCGCCGCGCAGTCGATCGGCGAGCCGGGCACGCAGCTCACTATGCGCACCTTCCACATCGGCGGCGCGGCCTCGCGAGCGGCGGCGGCCTCCAGCGTCGAGGTGCGTAACCGCGGCGTACTGCGCTTCCATCACATCAAGACCGTGCAGCACGAGAAGGGCCACCTCGTCGCGGTGTCGCGCTCGGGCGAAATCGGCGTGGTCGACGATTTCGGCCGCGAGCGCGAGCGCTACAAGATTCCCTACGGCGCGGTCATCAGCGTCAAAGAGGGCGACACGGTGAAGGGCGGTCAGGTGGTGGCTACCTGGGATCCGCATACCCACCCCGTGGTCACCGAGGTTGCGGGCTTCTTGAAGTTCCAGGACTTCGTCGACGGGCTGACGATTACGACTCAGGTCGATGAGGTTACGGGCCTTTCCAGCACCGTGGTACTCGATCTCAAGCAGCGCGGCGGCAAGGATCTGCGTCCGACCATGAAGCTTGTGAACTCCAAGGGCAAGGAAGTGACCTTTGCGAATACGGAGATTCCGGCGGTCTATACGCTGCCTCCCGGCGCCTTCGTCAATCTGACGGACGGCGTGAAGGTCTCCGTGGGCGATGTGATCGCCCGCATTCCGCAGGAATCCTCCAAGACCCGCGACATCACGGGCGGCCTGCCGCGCGTGGCGGACCTGTTCGAGGCTCGAAAGCCCAAGGACCCGGCGATACTTGCTGAGACCACGGGTACTGTGAGCTTCGGCAAGGAGACCAAGGGCAAGCGGCGTCTCATCATCACCAGCGACGATGGCGAGAAGTACGAGGAACTGATTCCGAAGTGGCGCCAGCTCAATGTCTTCGAGGGCGAGACCGTGGAACGCGGCGAGGTCATTGCGGACGGCGAACCCAACCCACACGACATCCTGCGCCTGCAGGGCGTTGAGGCGCTGGCGAACTACCTCGTGCGCGAGATCCAGGACGTCTACCGCCTGCAGGGCGTGAAGATCAATGACAAGCACATCGAGGTCATCATCCGGCAGATGCTGAGGAAGACCGAGGTGTCGGTGGCCGGCGAGACGGGACTCCTGCGCGGTGAGCAGCTCGACCGCTCCCGGGCGCTCGACGTCAATGACCGTGCGGAGCACGAGGGCAAGAGTGGTGCCACGCTGCAGCCGGTGCTGCTCGGCATCACCAAGGCCTCACTCGCGACGGAGTCCTTCATCTCGGCCGCCTCCTTCCAGGAGACGACCCGCGTGCTGACGGAAGCGGCGGTGCGCGGCTTGAAGGACGACCTGCGGGGATTGAAGGAAAATGTCATCGTCGGTCGTCTGATCCCGGCCGGCACGGGCTTCGCGGCCCATGCGCACCGAAGAAGGAAGCCGGGCGGCGTCGACCGCAGAAGCTTCATGGACGTGGGCGGCGGCATCCCCGACGCGGAGGAGACGACCAGCGTCGGCGAAGAGGAAAGTACCGCGACCTGATCAATCCCACTTGGGCAGTCTCTAAATCACGCCGCCATTCTCTTTTGATGGCGGCGTTTTTTTGGTGCGCCCGGCAGGGCGCACCCACTCGGAGGTGAAAGTCCTCTACACAGCCGACATGGGCAAGTGTTAGCGGAAGGCAACGGTTTCCCGGGTGACCGGGAGTCGGAAGGAAGCCGGAAGCAAAACGCTGGCGCGACGAACAGGAAGCAATGTTATGTTATGGAGTCGGTGAGAGTAGCGTACCGCGACCCGACTTTCTGCTCAGCGCATGCAATGCCGACGGGTGCGATTGGGGTACCGCACAACTGCTCGCGCTGCTGGTCCCGCGCGAATTTTGAGATTTACCGCCAAGCTGAGAAACTATGCTTCGGTGGTGATCCCCGGCACTAGGGCGACGGCGCCGCCGGCGGAACGATCACCGCGAAAAATTTAGGACGATGCTTGCCTACTTGACGAAGTTCGGGCCATATCAGCTTCCAGCTGCGTACAAGAATGAGGAAATAATGAGCGGGCTCAACACCGCCAAGCCGGAGTTCTGCCTTGACGTTCCCCGAATGCTGCAGCTGTTTGAAGGGCTGGGTGACAACTGCGACTTTGGGATGGTCCAGCGCACGGTTGGCATCGAGCCGTTTGGTCTCTTTAGGTTTGCGGCCTGCAGCGCTTCTGACGTGAGTTCGCTGTTGCGCAGTCGCTTCCGACAGTTGGGCGAGCCTGATGACCTGTGGCTAATCGAGGCGGGGCCACGGCGTGAGTATTGGCTTAAGTCGCGTCACTGCTCATTCGCAGCGCACACCAATCGGTTCGGAGACCAGGATGACCCGGAGATGGTTCGGTCGGCCCTGATCGAGAAGATACGTTTTCTCAAGACGAAGCTGATTCGCGAGTTATTGAGTGGGCGGCGTCTCTTCGTGCATAGGGGCCGATCCGATATTGAAGAGGTCCGGGAGATTGCGGCGCAGCTGCGGACCTATGGCCCCAACCACCTTCTTTGGGTCAACGTCGCAGACGCTACGCATTTGCCAGGCTCGGTAGAGTGCCTATCCGATGGGCTGTTGCTGGGTTTTATCAGTCGCTTCGGGAACTACGACGAGACTGCAAGATTCCCCGTGGCGGAGTGGATCTCCGTTTGCGCTAAGGCCTATCGGCTTTGGCGCGAAGCGGATCCGCCGAAGACGCCTCTAAGAAACCTCATCTCAAGGGCGATGGCAGCGCGGCACTGCCGCTGGTCGGCCGATCCGTCTGCGGCAAGTCGTCTGATTGATGAGGCGGCTCCGACCGGCGGTCCCATGATTGAGCACCGGCTGGGCAATACCGAGCCGACAGTGACCTACCGCGTGCATCTGCCAGTCGCCCTCGGCGGCACCTTCGCGTTTTCGGCCTGGATTCTTATTCCCGAGGGCTTTCGTGGCCGACAGATCGACGCGCTGGTCCCGGGAGGTTTGATAATTTCGAAGTGGAGCGCAGATCTGAAGTCGCGTGGACGGTGGCAGCGGCTCTGGGTGGTAGCCAACCTCCCGGCCAGTGCAGTGAGCATTTCCTGCGACCTTATGGCTGAAGGCGATGTTAGCGATGTCTTCTATTCGGCCTCTTGGTGTCTGGTGCGCGGCAGCCGGCCATTGGGCTACGGTTTCGGTTTCGACGCACCCGCTGACTACTGTATGGGTGATTTCGGCCAGTTCCGGAGTCGCGTAACTGGATCACGCCTGTCTGTAGATCAATCACGCGATCCTTCAATCTTTTCAGCACCGCGCTGAACCCGACCTGACCTTAATACATCCCAACGCTTCATCGCGAGACCCGCCAATGCAACAGCTCTTTCGATCTGGAGCCGCTGACTACTCCTGCTTTGCGTCCGGGATACGCATACGTCCGAGGCTCTGGTCGTGACAGCTATCGTTGGCGATTCCATTTCCGCACGGACGGAATCCGGCGAACGGCTTAACTGTATTCCTGAATGAGCACAAGAAGGCGCGCGACTTCACACCCGTGCCGACACAGTACTGACATCGGCGGCGCTGCAGTCCGTCTGCAAACGGTTGCAGGGCCTTTGTCGGTCCCGTCACATAATTTGCATCAAAAAGCCGACCCGCCACTCCATTAGTGAGTGGTCAGTCGACGCGAGGGACCTGCAAGCCGACACACACTGCGCCTGCCCCGCCCGCTCGGCGCAGTGGGAGTGTGTGAAGCTTAGGAGGAGGTCTCTCGTGAAAATCATGACTGCTTTATTGACCGCCATGGCCGCGGTGCTGTTGACCGCGTGCGGCGGCAGCAGCTCAACCGCCGCAAGTAATCCGCCACCCGCGAAGGTAGTGGGAGTGGCGACCCCCACTTCCGTATCCGTCGTCACGGCGAACTAGGAGTAGGTCATGAACCGATTATTCAGCCGCGCCGGGATTTTGTGCGCCACCTTGCTGGCGAGTACGGCCATCCAGGCGGACATTCCATCGACGTCCGCCTATGTCACGGACCCGCAGGATGAGTACGTGCAGGACGACACCTCGCAGGGGATTGCCAATCTCAACATGGTGCTGTGCGTCATGGGCGCCACGAATCCGGGCGCGCTTGTCAATGCCGGCCCCTACATCGCGCTCGTTGACATGAACAAGTGCAATTCCAAGGGCGCGGGCAGCAGCAGTTCTGCCGGGGCGACCAACTTCGCGACCGCGGTGGTCAATGTGACTCGCGCGACAAACGCTGACCCCATGATCGGCAAGGTCTGGCTGTCGGTGACCGACGAGGGCGGTACGGTCGATGTCTATGCCTATCTGAGCGCCACGCAATCGCCTGCGAGTTCACCCCCGTATGGCGTCTTCCGCTTCGACTACGTTGGCATCAAGCATGGCCAACTCGGATTCAACGGCTTCATCGACGCCGAGCCCGGAACGATCAGCCAGTACGAGACCGGGCCCAGCTCCAGCAATTCGGCGATGGCATTGACGGCGGCGTCCACCAGTTCCGGTGCGGGCAGTATGGCCGGCTTGGGCGGCAGCACATTTGATTTCGCCTACAACGATTCGTATTTCCGCCGCAGCGACGGCACCCATGATGAGTGCTTCGACCGCTCGAAGGCGAACGCGCAGCGCTCGGTGTGGGAGTATGGAACCTACAGTGCCATCGACGGCTCGCGGGTGGATTTGGCGCATCCCGGCTTTCAGATTGCAGCGACCTACTCGGGAAGCGTGTACTACGGCTTCGGCAATTACTGGGGTGTCAACTTTCAGGGACTTGACCTCAATACAATCGCCGATGGTGCGCCCATTCCCGGATTGACCGTCTCCGATCAGCGCCCGGGTAATACAACCAACTACCAGCTTTCAAAAGTGGGTGGCAAGCTCATCAAATGGACGCAGCAGGCGACGACACTCGGCGCGCTCGATGGCATTCCGATCAGCTTCGGCGCCGATCTCACCGGGCTCACCACCGGCAACGACACCGTCACGGGCTTTCAGAACTGGGAGCTGCAATGGAACGCCTCCACGCAGACGTTCACAGTGATCGGCACGCAGCAGTGCGGCAATAACGGTTGCCTGTTTGCGCCATTAAGTCCCATCGCTACGGTCAATGCCCTCGCGTTTGCGAACACGCCGATATCGGGCTGGGCCAATTCCTACGGCGGCAGCATCAACATTCCCCCGAGCGGTGCGGCGCACCTGAGCACCGATGCGGTGTACTACTACATGCAGTCGACCGTCATTCCGGGTTCCTCTTCCCTGACGTTGCATTGTCTCAACCAATGCCCGACGGCGGCCTCACTCGCGGCGTTCGCGGCAGGCAACGCGCAGACCACACCCTTCGGCAACAACACGGCGCAGCAATGGTTCAGCGCCCCCTCGGCAGCCAATACGGTGAACTACACGTTCGATGGCGGCGGACTCGAGGACAGTAGCGGCGGCACGGCAGTGCCGGTGGTGCTGGAGAACGCAAGCCAATATCCTGCCGGCTCTACGTATGCCCAGAACGGCATCAATACCGGCAACTTGTTTGATACGCCTCTGACGATGGCGAACTGTCCGTCCGGCATGCCCGGAGCAACGGTCTGCCAGCCCGCCAATCCTGCGACCTACTACACCTGGCAGACCGGACCCCAACAATGGAACCAGTCGCTGTGGCTGACAACCGGCGGCAGCGTGGTCGCATTCGATCCGCCGCAGAACATTGCTTATACGGTTCCGACGGGCTCCTCCTACGGAAGTTACGCGGGCCTGCCCATCCTGCTGCAGTTCAACGGCTTTGGGAACTTAGGCGGCATACCCGGCTCGTGCGTCAATCCCATCAATAACGCCACCGTCGATTGCAACACGCCCAACTCGCGTTACGTGCCGAGCTTCTCCCTTCCGGATGGCGCGACGATGACGCTGCCCAACCCCTCGACCCCCCTGATCGTCAAGGCATTGAGCGCGGAATTGCGGCTCAATACCCTCGGCCCCAGTGCCTCCTCGCCGTGCTCGTCAATGACTCTAGTCACCGCGACGCTGCCCTCGGGCGGCACGCATGACCCGAGCAACAGTTCCGACAGTGAGTACATCGGCGCAAAACCGTCCGTGAGCGCCGCTCCGGCCGTGATCGACGGCGTGGTGCAGTAGCTCGCTACTCATCGGAGCCGCGCTCGCGCGGTGTGAGACTGTGATCATTTGCACGTGTGTGGAGGGGGTTCAAGTCCCGCAGCGGCGGCGTGCCTCTACAAAGGCCGCCGCCAGTTGCGCACGTCAAACGCCGTCTCGTATTGGCAACCCTCGAGCTTTCCGCCTCCGCGGCGCGCGAGCACTGCCCTAGCACTTCAAAGCCATCGCGCTCGAACGCGGGCCTACCCCAAATTGACCAAGGCTCATGTAGGCTGTGTCGCCGTTACCGCTCCCGATGGATTGCAGCGTCTGGCGTCAGCGCAGCAGTCACCATTGGTCCTTGGGCCACGCGCCGGAACCGTGCTTGGCCCGCATGACCGAAGCGGCCTGAAGAGTGCCATCGGACCCAGTCAGCGCGCCTAGAGCGGTATAGGGTTGTCCGACGATGAGGTTTGCGACCTGCTCCGTCTCAACTGCGCGGGAGACATTGACCTTCACCGTCCGGCTGGCGCGTGTCAATAGTGTCAGTGTCGTGCCATCAATGGCGAGTAGCATGCCGCTCACGCGCTGAGTCGCACCAAGCGGGAGCGACTCTGCAGCCAAGATGGAGTCGGCTTGATTTGCGATGGCGGGGGAGCCGTTAGGTCCAAAGATCGTCAGACTCTTGTATGCCGCGACGTAAACTTTTCCATTGGCTACGACGGGCACGATGTTGGCATTCCCGCCAAGATTCGGCCACTGGCCCGCTGGCGCGGAGTAAAGCTGCTTGAAGGTCCCCTTCGCCGCCTTCGCGGCGAACGCGTACAGAGTCAGCGGCGCACTCGCCGTGGGTCTGGCCACCGCCCAAATGATTGCGCTATTGAGACGGTTGCCGTTAGATGAGACTATAGTAAAGAAACCCGGATCCTGCTCGCTAGACTGCACGTATGCCGTTGCCTCCGCAACGAGATGCGTTACGGGCGACGTTTGTATCTGCCACGTTTGCAGCGCAGACCCAGCGCTGCTGACGATGCGGCTGATCCCGTCTGAACCGCGGAAATAGGACGGCCCGCACCAGCAGCCTTCGGCGAGCTGTTGCGTGTCGAGCGGCGTCGAGAGGCTGTCTCGATTGAGCAGAAATAGACGCCCGTCCTTCGACACGATCGCCGCGAGATGTGAGCCATTTGCCTGCGTCGGGACCAGCAAGACGCCAGCGGCCCCCAAGTCGGCATCAGCCATGTCCATCGCGAAGACATTGCTCGGCGTGAAGACTCCAGCGCGCTGAGCGAGATTCGCCTGCAGGCTAACGACACTCTCCTGGATATTCGTCACACCGTCATAGGTCGATTGTGACGGACACGCTTCGGGCGACACGTAGAAGTTGCAGTCCGAGTTGCCAGTGGACAAGAAGACACGACTCGCCGCGCCGGCGAGACCGAAGCCGGACATCCAGACAGAGCTCAGGAAGAAGCTGGTGGGTGATGTCGCCTGGGAATCGTTCAGCTCGGCATGAGCTAGCGGGGCGAGCGTGGCGGCATTCCAACCTAATACCCAGCCCCGCGAATGACTCGCCGAGAAATCACAGAAGCTGCCGAAACCTGCGTAAATGATCCCATTCATCTCCAACAGACCCGGGCGTTGGCGCTGGTAGGTTGCGTTGAATGCGAACTTCGTGCCATCGGTGAGTGTCTGTGTCGCGAGCACAGTCACCGGTGCTATGGCGTCCGCGAGTGTGGTCAGATTGAGCGCGTGAAGCTCATAGCGCGGTGCCGAGCCGTTCAGGTATGCCATTACGAGGATCTCGCCTTTTTCAAGATCGACAACCGGTGTGCTCGTAATGCCGACATTTGGCCCGTTATTGCCGCAGCCGAGCGGCGTGGGCACCGGCGCCCCGAGATTTCGTTGCGCCAGAATGGCGCCGCTATTGGCGTCTAGCGCGTAGATGGAATTGCTTTCTGTGACGACGTAGAGCACATCGTGCAATCCGCCGGCAATTTGCTCATTGGGCACGAGCAGCGGCTGCGCATCGACCTGGTCATCGAGAGCGACGCTCTGCAGCACACCGAAAGTCGCGGGAAACGTTGCGGCGCTAAGGTCCGTTTCATTGCTGTTCCAGCCGGTGCGCAGGGTATCGTAGTGATATGTAGTAACCGCAATCGATGGGCCGCCGGCCGAAGCCGATGTAGACGTTGCGGCAGTGGATGCCACGGGTAACGCAGTTAATAAGGCCGCAGATAGCAGTAGTGAGCGGAAGAACCTAAGCACGGAAGCTCCTTCTTATCGTCAACCGCTTCTGCCGAGACTAATTCCTGGGCGGCGGTCTTTGTTAGTTGGTTGCGCGTGTCGAACGCACAACTGTTCCCACGGAACCAGTATTACAGTAACACCCCTAATCGCGAAGCGATTGTGCAATTAACATATGCGTGACCTCAATGCGAGCAGAATCCAGACGAGGCGTGGGCGCTACTGCAGAAAATACCCCGCCGCTGTCAATTAACGCTGGTGACTCAGTGGGCGAGCAATTCGCCTAAAAACACTGCGGCCGATCTGCTAAATCGCAGTCGATGACTGGGAACTGAGAATGCGCGAGGCGAGTGAGGAGGTTCTAACGAGTACTGAGCGAACAGGCGGCGGTAATAACGACATCGCGTCGTGGGCTTAACCGAATTCTGCGCAGTTACTTATTGGGCGGCGAGTCAGTCGGTGTATTGGCAACACCCGGGTCATTCTTTTGCGTATGCACTTCCTTGATGCATGCCTGCTTCATGTCGGCCTTCGATGTGCCATCATTCTGCGCCGCGTGCCTTGCCATACAGTCCTTAAACATTTGATGGTTGGTAGTTGGAGTTGCACCGCCTTGCACTGGCTCATCGGCGAGTGTTTTTGTTCCGGCGAAAATCAATCCCGTGCACACGATCGCATTCATTAGGCGTTTCATCGACTTCTCCGGATAAATTACTGGCACTGGCCGGAACTACAATTGAGGAAAAGTTCCTTGCGAGTCGCTCGCGCACTCGATTGACCAACAGTATTAAGTCTACGCCAAAGGATTGTTCGTTGGTTTGTATCCGCAACTAGCGTGCACTGAAGCTTGTCGTGCGCATGGTCTTTCGCAGCTGATGAGGATAATGCTTGCGGATACGCCATGATCTCGGGGCTCACCGTTTGAGTCGTTGGCAGCGAGCCGGGTCACCGCGAACACTAAGGGATCAGCGCCTAGAGCGGCATCGAGCGCGCCGCGCGCCGCGTGCTGCGCCGCGACGGCGTCTGTCACCAGGGTGCACGGGATGTGTACCCTGCCCATGGCAGCCGCTCGAGCACGAGACACCTCGTCGGACGCGCGTGTCGAGAGAGTGCCACGGGAGGACTTTGGGCGCCGTGTCCCCGCGGTTGACTTAGATGGGGGGGCTACCTAGAATCGCCGGCCTTTCTCGGTCCGGCCCTTAAACGCTTGCCGGGCGCGAAAAACAGCGACTTCTTGCACCGGGCCGCCTGAAAAGGGCGGCCCGGTGTTCTTGTAGTGCGCGTATTGGGCTGCAGGTAAGCACCCGGGACTTTTGGAGATCCATGCATGGCCACAACGGGTCAACTCATACGGCAGCCGCGCCGCACTCAGCCTGAAAAGACCAAAGTGCCGGCCTTGAGCGCCTCGCCGCAGAAGCGCGGGGTGTGCACGCGGGTCTATACGACGACGCCCAAGAAGCCGAACTCGGCGCTGCGCAAAGTCTGCCGCGTGCGTTTGACCAATGGCTACGAGGTGACGAGCTACATCGGTGGCGAGGGTCACAACCTGCAGGAGCACTCGGTGGTGCTGATCCGCGGGGGCCGCGTGAAGGATCTGCCGGGCGTGCGCTATCACACGGTGCGCGGCACGCTCGACTGCGCGGGAGTCGCCGAGCGCAAGCAGAGCCGCTCCAAGTACGGCGCCAAGCGGCCGAAGAAATGAGATCGAAGCTCACCCTCTGTATGGACGGCGGGCGCGCTCTGGCGCGCGCGCCGCAAGGAACCGGGCCTCACCCGTAGGAAGTCATCATGTCACGCCGAGCCCAAGCCCCGATCCGGGTCATTCTTCCGGACCCCAAGTACCACAACGACATGCTGGCCAAGTTCATGAACGTGGTCATGCAGAGCGGCAAGAAGTCCGCCGCCGAGCGCATCATTTATGGCGCCCTCGACCGCATTGCCGAGAAGACCAACCGCCCCGGCGCCGAGGCGATCGGCGTGCTCACGGCCGCGCTGGACAACGTCAAGCCCACGGTTGAGGTCAAATCCCGCCGCGTGGGGGGCGCGACTTACCAGGTCCCCGTTGAAGTTCGCTCCACTCGCCGCCAGACACTGGCTATGCGTTGGGTTCTCGATGCGGCGCGCGAGCGCAGCGAGAAGTCCATGGCCTACCGCCTCGCACACGAGCTCATGGATGCTGCGGAAAACCGCGGCGCCGCCGTGCGCAAGCGCGAGGACACGCATCGCATGGCAGAGGCCAACAAGGCCTTCGCCCATTACCGCTGGTAACAGCGGCTCACGTTCGAGAGATCACCGCAAGGAACCTTCATCGTGGCACGTGCTACGCCCATCGAGCGTTATCGCAACATCGGCATCTCGGCGCACATCGACGCCGGGAAGACGACGGCGACCGAGCGCATCCTTTTCTATACGGGCGTGTCGCACAAGATCGGCGAGGTGCACGATGGCGCGGCGGTGATGGATTACATGGAGCAGGAACAGGAGCGCGGCATCACGATCACCTCCGCTGCCACCACCTGCTTCTGGAAGGGGATGGACAAAACCTTCCCCGAGCATCGCATCAACATCATCGACACGCCGGGACACGTCGACTTCACCATAGAAGTCGAGCGCTCGCTGCGCGTGCTCGATAGCGCCGTGGCGCTCTTCTGTGCCGTCTCCGGCGTGCAGCCGCAGTCCGAGACCGTGTGGCGGCAGATGAACAAGTACCAGGTGCCGCGCATCGCCTTCGTCAACAAGATGGACCGCGCCGGCGCCAACTACATGCGCTGCATCGATCAGATCAAATCCCGCCTGCGCGGCAATCCCGTGCCCATCCAGCTGCCCATCGGCGTCGAGGACGGCTTCGAGGGCGTCATCGATTTGATCCGCATGAAGGCCATCTACTGGGACGCCGAGACCCAGGGCATGAAGTTCGAGTACCGGGAGATTCCCGCGCCGCTTCTGGCAGAGGCTCAGGCATGGCGCGCCAAGATGATCGAGGCCGCGGCCGAGGGCAACGAGGAGCTCCTGCACAAGTACCTCGAGACGAGCTCGCTCTCCGACGAGGAGATCCGCGTGGGCCTGCGCGCGCGCGCCATCAAGAACGAGATCGTGCTCACCATGTGCGGCTCCGCGTTCAAGAACAAGGGCGTGCAGGCACTGCTCGATGCCATCATCGAGTTCATGCCTTCGCCGCCCGAGATGCCGCCGGTGAAGGGCATCGACGATCGCGATCAGCCGGCGACCCGCCCGGCCTCCGACGACGCGCCATTCGCCGCCTTGGCGTTCAAGATTCTGAACGACCCGTACGTCGGCAATCTCACCTTCTTCCGCGTCTACTCGGGCACGCTGAATTCCGGCGATACCGTGTTCGTGCCGACCAAGGGCCGGAAGGAGCGCATCGGGCGGCTCCTGCAGATGCATGCCAGCGACCGCAC